>Ga0075012_10000977_pt1 | contig 29847 bp, 22 predicted proteins | sample All_14_2_FD_71474 | JGI IMG/M metagenome (GOLD analysis project Ga0075012, IMG submission 71474) | Freshwater microbial communities in response to fracking from Pennsylvania, USA - Allegheny Zone_MetaG_DW_15 | ecosystem: Environmental > Aquatic > Deep subsurface > Groundwater > Drilled...
GGATTCGAAATTAAATATGTAATGAATTAAAATAGAATAAATTACGCTACAAAATAAACTGTAATTTAAGCACCGCGCAGCACCCCACGCTGGCGCGGATTTACCTTCGGTGAGATCGCTTCGCTTTGTTGCAATCCGTGTCTGTACACTTTTGCAACCCAAATAAATCAAGTCGTTAGCAAACGATCATTTGATACATTTGTGATTGAATACTATGAATTGAAATGAGAAAGGTATTACCGGCACGGATAATATATCCGCGGCAACAGGGGAGTTTGAAGAAATAAGCAGGAAACAACGGTTTTACGTATTTCAGGATAAATACAGTTATAGATGGAAGTGAGCCAGGGTGGGGCGCAAGCCGCGCCTGGTTTTTGCAAAAAAATACTTTTTGGGAAAGATGGAGATATTGGGAAAGGGTGTATATTTGAAAAAAAAGGAGAGTTGATATTTAAATAGAAGATAACAGGATGTAGTTAAAAGCGAGATATACGCAATATTGCGTATATACACTCGTTAGCGGCAACCCTGTGACGGAACATAAATATTGATTATCAATATGATATGAAAGAAATTACAATAAATTCAATAACAGATTTTCATAAGCGCCTTGACATTTATAGAAAGTCAAGTAGGTTTAAGTTTCGGGGACAAAGCGATCTTTCCTGGGAATTGATCCCAAAAGCTGGAAGACCTCCATTTACTAATGTAAGTGATTTTGAGTTCTTTAAACACTGGAAAAGAAGGGCTAAAGCATACCTTGAGAAAGAACATTATACTGATTGGGAACTTTTAGCAATCGCTCAACACACTGGTCTTCCAACAAGATTGCTAGATTGGACGCAAAATCCTTTAGCAGCGGCATTCTTTGCCACATCTGAGAATTATGGGAAAGACGGAGCAATCTATGTTTACAGACCAAATACAATAATAGACCATGAAATTATTCAACCTTTTGATTCTTCTAGCCTAAAACGAATTGTTGGATATTATCAACCTACTGTTCCTTCGAATCGAATGGCAAATCAGCTTAGTCATTTTTCAGTGCATAGCATTCCGACAACGCCTATAAATGACTCATCAAAGGATGGACTTCTTGAAAGAATCATTATAAAAAGCGAATTTAAAATGGAATTGTTGTTTATGCTTCACCAATATGGCGTAAACAATTTGTCTCTTTTCCCAGATTTAGAAGGATTATCAAAACATCTATGTTGGTGGGCAGAAAATTACAATTATTGGGACAACACATTTGATGATACATTATAGTAGAATATGCATTGCTTGAAATGAAGGGCAGCCGTTAATAAATAGGAATATGAGCACCGCGCAGCGCCCAACGAATAGTATCGGTTGAACTACATTCCTTTTGGGCAATGCTCTTAAAGCCGGTTTTGAAAGTATTGGTAAAAAAAGTTGACTGTGATTATTCAGGCTAAAAAACTGCTATTTAATCGGGCAGCCGCCCCGCCAGCATAAACTTATGGCATACCCCACGCTGGGGCGGATTTGCAAATTAGCGTAGCGGTCTGATAAGGAGTAGCCGAATTATCCGTGCCGGTACAAAATACTGTTAGAAAACGTAATAATTTATACCGTAAGCAAAAGGTAATTTGATAAATTTGTGATTGAATGCATTAGAGATTGCGGTACGCTGCACCTTGTTTGATATTATCTCCTTATTCCTACGAATATTGCGGTGCGCAGCACCTTTTTTCCTATTGCATTTATGGCGATTATTTTAAGCCACAGCGTGGCGTAATATCTGTAGGCGATTAATAATGCGCGTGAGCTAAGGTGCAGAGCACCGAAATATTAAACCAATCAGTATTCCGATTGAGTTTTTTAGCACCGCCACATATCTAAAACACTGAGAACAAAAGCATTTCGAAAAAAAGATAAAAATATTTCATGGTTTCGTATGACCTTTTTGATTTTTTTGGATAAAGTTGTACCAAAACTACTTTTTCACCGGTTACAGTGCTCGTATAACTGAATCTTATTTATACTATTTCATGAAACTTACTGGCATCATTTTATTCTTTCTTATTTGTTTATATACCAATGTTTCGGCGCAAACAAAAGTATATCACACTCAAAGGTTTACCCAAAAAGCTCCTGTTATCGATGGCCGGTACAACGAAGCCGCATGGGAGGCTGTTGAGTGGTCGGGTGGTTTTGTGCAACGCGATCCCAACGATGGTGCCAACCCATCGCAAAACACTGAATTTAAAATTTTATTCGACGACAACAACCTGTACATAGTTATCCGCGCTCTTGATTCAGTTCCCGGCGAAATTGTGCACCGGCTTTCGCGGCGCGATCAGGACGACGGCGACTGGCTTGCCGTTTCAATCGACAGCTACGATGATAAACAAACTGCGTTTACTTTTGGGGTTACCTCGGCAGGCGTGAAATTCGATTTTATGTTTGTTAACGACAACGGAAACGATGCCAACTGGGAAGCTGTTTACTATACAGCAACTTCTATTGACGCGCTGGGCTGGACTGCCGAAATGCGTATCCCGCTTTCGCAACTCCGTTTTGCAAAGACAGACAAACACAGCTGGGGGCTGAATATATTCCGATACATTTACCGCAAACAGGAACTTTCGTTCTGGCAACCTATTCCGCGCATGGCTCCGGGAATGGTTAGCCTGTACGGTCAGCTTCAGGGGCTCGATGGTATTCGCCCGAAGCGCGATATCGAACTGCTGCCATACACGTATACCAAAGCCACTTTCGATGAGAAAGAAGAAGGAAATCCGTTTAAAACCGGTCAGAAATACAGTGCCACAGCAGGCCTCGACGGCAAAATAGCGGTAACCAATGATCTTACATTAAATTTTACCATTAATCCCGATTTCGGACAGGTGGAAGCGGATCCTGCAGTGGTAAACCTTACCGCTTTCGAAACTTTTTATCCCGAAAAAAGACCTTTCTTTATCGAAGGGAAAAATATTTTTACTTACAAACTTACCGGTGCCGACAGCGAAAACAACCAGAATATGATATTCTATTCGCGACGGATCGGACGCGCACCTCATTACACACCGGTAGCCGATTCGGGCGAATATATTTCGTCACCTGAACAAACCACTATACTTGGATCATTCAAGTTATCAGGGAAAACGAAGAAAGGACTTTCAATCGGAATAATCGAATCCGTTACTCAGGAAGAATACGCTACGATAGAATCAGCAGGAGAACAAAACAAAAAAAGCATTGAACCTCTCAGCAATTACCTGATAGCCCGCGTAACGCAGGATTTCGGTAAAGGAACCACCGTGATAGGGGGAATTTTTACAGCAACCAATCGCTCAATAAAGGAGCCACAGCTCAGTTACATCCCAAAAGCTGCCTATACAGGTGGGTTAAATGCTATCCATTTCTGGAATAACAAAACCTACTACCTTTCGGGACGGGCTGTTTTTTCAACTGTGAATGGAAGCAAAGAAGCTATTGATTATCTTCAGCGTTCGCCGGCGCGGTATTACCAGCGACCCGATAACGATTATGTTACTTACGATACATCGCGAACTTCGCTAAGCGGTTATGGCGGTACTCTCGAATTTGGTAAAGCTGGTACCGGCAACTGGCAGTTTTTAACCTACCTGACCATGCGCTCGCCGGGACTCGATTTTAATGATGTCGGTTTTCTGAAACAAGCCGATGAAATTCAGCAACTTTTCTGGTTGCGCTACCGAAAATACAAACCTTTTGGTGTCTTCCGCTGGGCTTCAGCTAATTTTACGGAATATATTACCTGGGATTTTGAACCCGAAACCGTAAACAAAGGCTTTGACCTGAATGCCAGTGGACAATTCACCAATTATTATACTGCAGGCGGAGGAATAAATTACGCCGGAGCAACACTCTCGAGAGGCGAACTCTGGGGAGGTCCTGCCCTGCTGCTTCCGCCGGTGTTCAATTTCAGCGCTTATGCCGAAACGGATAGCCGAAAAAAGATTATGTTCAAGGTAACTACTTCGCACCATACAGGGCAACAGCACTATTACATCAACCACCGGTATTCGCTTGAAATAACGTATAAACCCATAAACACACTATTCATCACCCTTGCCCCTGGCTACACTTCCGGATTTACGGAGTTACAGTACGTTACCGAAACATCTTATTACGGCGATCCCAGGTATATTATGGCAAGCATTGACAAAGAAATTTTTGATTTATCGTTTCGCGTGAATGTGAGTTTAACGCCTGAGCTTTCAATTCAATATTATGCACAACCTTTTATTTTTGCCGGCAAATACTATGATTACAAGCGCATTACCTCACCACGGGCGAAAGAGTTTACTGACAGATTTCACACCTTTGAAAACAATGAAATAACGTATAATGAGGAATGGAACGCATATTTTATTGATGAAAACAAGGATGGAAACAACGATTATGGATTTTACAAACCCGATTTCCATTACCTGCAATATAGGTCGAATATGGTTTTGCGCTGGGAATACAAAACAGGATCGTCACTCTATCTGGTGTGGTCGCAGGGGCGCACGAATATTGCCGAAAATGGCGAAATGCAATTCGATAAATACATGAACGAACTTTGGGAAACACATCCGCGTAATGATTTTATGTTGAAAATCTCCTATCTGCTTGTGTTTTAAGGGATCAAAAGAAACTCTTTTCTAAATAATAGCCAATTAGCCAGGCCAAATGCCCCAATTACTTTATCAGTTTCAATCCACTCAGAGCCGAACTGTCGTCAGGACGAAGAATCAGAGCCTGATTAAATAAAACCCTGGCATCGGCTGATTTGCCTGTATTCAGTTTCGACCAGGCAAGCATTATTACCGAATCGTAATCTAAGGGATACAGATTTACAACTTTCTCGAAAAGCTTTATAGCATTCACATAGTCCTTACGGTTATAATAAATCACGCCTAACCAGTAGTTTGCAACTGTATTTTGCGGATCAATTTTCAATATCTCCAGATAGTGTGCTTTAACTTTATCCCAACTTTCGATGGCACTCAGAGGTTTAACGGCACCAAACCGGGCTTCGATGGCATAAGGCTTCAACGCAATGGATTTATCGTAATATTTTATCGATTCGGTATATTGTTTTGCCAGGTAATACAACCACCCCAGCCGGATATTAATAATGTAACTATCCGCTTTGTATATCGTTTTCATCGAGTTGATAGCGGCCACATAATTGCCCGATTTCTCCGACTCGAAGCTTTTTACAAACGTTGTCTGAATAACTGATGTGCTTTGCGCAAAAAGAGACCCTAGCACGAGAGTTAAAATAGCCGTAAGCAGTGTTCTTTTTAAAGTTTCCATATAAATCCTCCTAAAAATGATTGCTGAATGTATTGATTGGTGGTTTGTTCCACCTGTTTTGTATCGTACAGATAATTGCTGTAAAATGTGAGATTCCTGTTTATATTCCAGTACAAAGATAAACCTGTACGGAACAGAGTTGGATCAATTGAATTGTAAACATATAAAGCGTTGTGATCGTTGTAATTCTGAAGATTACCAAGGGCAATGATTCCTTCGACCCACACTGATTTAAAAATTCGGGCTCCGGCATATTGGGCAAAAATCAGCCGGCTGGCATCTTTTTCGATCAATCCGCTTACATGCGAGGTAAAATAAACGTCTGATTTCCCCGGCAAAACAATTCCTGCATGAATCCCGACTTGTTTGAAATCGCCAATATCATACCTGAAAAATGATCCGTTAACACCTAAAGTTATCCGGTTTAAACGAGTTGAAAGAGAAGAAAACACAAGATTTCCGGGATATTTATACCCATCGAGACTCGTATTCAGATGATGATAGGCCAGCGAAAAAGAAGTGCGCGATGTTACCGACCAGTTGAGCAGGGCAAAATAATCGGGTTGCTTAATCAAAACCGAATTTACAGTTTGCTTGTAATTGGAAGCCGATTGGTATAAGGATAGCCGGTATCCTGCCTGCGAATAAATACCGCCCCTGAAATAGGATGGATTGGAGCGGTTATCGCCATTGTTGACTTTGTAATTGTATTCGAGATCGACCGATGCTACCAGATTGATTGCACGAATGCGCAAGCGGGTTTTTGCCTCTTTGGGCAGCTTTGCGGCATGAAAACGGGCATAGGCAATGTTTCCTGTATTCAACCCGCAATAGTAAAGATATTCGCGTGTATCGGCATCGAATTCGTCAAACTCCAGGGCTTTTTCGTACTGTATCTGCGAAGCATAATAATCGGCTTTCACAAAATAAGCATATCCCATTCGTTGCCGCAGTCGTTTAAAATCGATATGATGAGCAATGGATTGCTCAGCTGTTTCGAATAACTTTTCCCAGTTTCCGGTAAGATAGCAGTTGTATGTAATACTGTCAACTGACTCGTAAGTAAGGGAATCCTGTGCCTTTACACCAGCCGAAACCAAAAGCAGTATGAAAAATATTACTCTGTACATAGTGCCTCTATTGTTATTTCGGACGATTTATAAACGAATTCGGGAATGCTGTTGTTGCGCAAGGTAATAATGCTACTGCTTTCTTCGCGCTGCTTACCAAAAACGGAAACCTGTATTTTTGACTTCAGTACAAGCGGCCCCGTATCGGACAGATTATCGCAGGATTGAACATCTACGGAGTATTCCGCATGGATGTAGTTATAAAAAGGAGCAACAAAATCGTGCAGCCAGATGCTTGTTTTCTTATTTCGGATCACGTTAAGGGGCATGGCATCGCGCAAAATGAGCGATTCGGGATTTCCCAGAAATACTTTGTAAACCGAAAGGTAAAAATAATACAGCAGCGATTTTTTATTCCCGTAAAAGGCGGTAAAATAAAACATGGAACCATCGTTAACATAATAAGCGCTCGATTCGGTATCCTTACAATATAGGTATTTATTGTTGTAAGCATCAGTGTGTGCAATCCACTGTTCGGTAACATTCTGGCCTTTTTCATTGGTATATGAATATTTAAGGCTTGTGTCGGGCATAATATCAAATGCTGATTTAAGAATGGAATTGGTAGCAATGCCTGACACCAGATCACCTTCGGCAGGTCGCGAAAATTGCCGCAATTCCGGTCCGTCATTCCCTTTTTGCCGGAAGTATGCAAACGGATAATCGATGGTGCGGGCACCGATATGCGGAGTTACCTGTACCTGAAAATGAAGGTGCGGCTCCGGCGAACGGCCCGAATTGCCGCATAAGGCAAGCAAATCGCCTTTTTGAACAAAATCGCCTTTCGCTACTTTGAAGGTTCCTTTTTTGAGATGCGACATTTGAGTATAAAGTCCGGGCAAATGACGAATTACAATTGTATTTCCCCAATTATTTGAAGTATCAACTTTACCAATTTCGTTATCATCAATAGTATCGATAATTGCCTCAACAATACCATCTGCAGGAGCCAGTACAGGTTTATTATAGCAATAGTAATCCTCACAAAGTAAACCCTTCGACTTATATGTTTTCTGATTCTCATCTTTAATCATAAAATCGAAAGCTTTTCCCCAATCGCCTTTATGGGTGTGCTCGCCATTGTGACCCTGCGTTACAGTCCATTCGCCCCAGAAAGGCAGATAAAACGGGAAATAAAGAAAATGAGCCAGTCGTTCCTTGTTATTATTGTATGTGTACAGATTTATTTCAGGCGAATAATACTGAATGGGCGTGAGAATGAGTTTCGATGGTGTTACCCTTAAGCGGAGAAAATAAACAAACAGTATTACCACGAATGAAAATGGGAGCGAGAAAACAGGTAACTGAATATATCCGAATAATTTACTTAAAAACAACAACACAAGCGATGTTAGCGGAACTAACAGAACTGCCCACCAGTAGGAATACCGCGATGGAATCAGAAAAAATCCGCCAACGGCAAGGGCTACCATTATATAGTTGGCACCAATATTATAATAGGTGATGCTGGCAGCTTCGGAACCCGAAAATTGTGCAAACAGGTATGCCGAAAAGAAACCCAGCACCGACAGCGAAAATGCAATCCGCGAACTCAGTAGCACAACAACGGAAATTATGATCCCAGCAATAAGGTTATTCTGAAAAAATATGGAACTCATCGACCGCAGATAAATATCCAGCATTTTATGTATAGGCAACGAATCGATGGTTTGTAAAAATGAAAGCATCGGATTGCCCCCGATCGCATACACTTCGTTTATCCAATAGATGTTGCGCTGCGTTAAACCCAGGTTTTCGAATTGCGACGAAGGCAATACCACAAACCAGAAAGAAATGACAAAAGGCAGACTCAAAAACGGCAACCCGCTCTTGCCCAGCCAGCCACCCATTGTTACCGAAAGGATTAACGTAAGCAATGCCGCAATTAGCAGCAAACTGAAAAACACGAAACCGGGATCAAAAAAGGTTCCCATACCCATGCCTGTGAGTAACGCATTGAAACTAAAAATTCCGTTTTTCAGCTGTGTTTTATCCAACCCCATGGTATTGGCAATGAGTACCGTAACCAACACCGCAATTAATCCGCTCAGTCCGGCAAAAACGTTCAGAAATGACACCAAAAGAATGATTGCCGCCAGCCATTTGTTGCTGAAAAAGAAAATGGCGGAATAACTGTTCAGCGTGGCTGGCAGTATGGTGTTGCGGAAGGTGTCTTTATAGTGACGGACGGACATGGAGTGAAAAGTGTTGCTTCGCTTCGCTCGCAATGACAGTGAAGAGAATTGCTTTGCTTGGCTCAAAATGACAGTGAAAAGTGAACTTCTTGACTAATGCTGTGATCAGGTAATCATTCTCTTACTTTGTCGGATTAAGTTGAAGATAATCAGGGATCTGCTCATTCGATAGCATGGTTTCGAGGGTTTCGGCTTTACGGATCACATGTGTTTTGTTTTCGGTATCGATTAAAACGATATTTGGCCGCAAGGTAATAAACTGCATCCATTGCGTCATATTGTATGCTCCAACTTTATGCACAACCACATGATTTCCTTTTTCGAGCAGTGGCATGGTAATGCTTTCGCGGATTACATCAATATTCATGCAAAGCGGGCCATAGAGCACCATTTCTTCGGTATGTTGCCCGAAGGATTGCGCCGTGCTGATTTGATGTTCGTACCAAAATGCTGTAAACAGCGTATTAACCCCAAAATCGAGGATGGTAGCTCTCCGTCCATCCGAAAGGCGTTTGGTTGCCAGCACAGTGCCAAGCAAAAAACCTGCATCATCAATCAACACGCGACCCGATTCAAGAATCAGCAAAGGAAGGTCTTCCTGTTTAAATCCATAACCCAGTATTACTTCGGTAATTGCATCGGCAAACTGATCAACCGAAGGAATTGTATCTGAACCCGGCAGGTAAGCGCCTTTTAGCGTATTGGCCGAAGGGAAGCCACCGCCCAGATCGATATACTGCAATACTTTTTTGAATTTTTCTTTAACACTCCAGGTCAATTCGCAGAGTTTTGATGCAGCGGTTGCATATGCCGAAGGCGAAAGCATAAAAGTACCGATATGGCAATGCAATCCCACCAAATCGAGGTTTTCGGAATTGATAATACGCGAAATGGCTGTCCAGGCCTGACCGTTTTCAAAGTTAAACCCAAACCTATCCCATTTTGGGTAAATGCCGGTATCCATGTTCACACGGATAGCCACGCGGGGTTTGAGGTTATTTTCCTCGCTGAGTTTGATAAGCGAATAAAGTTCATCGAAATGATCGATATGGATAAGCGAATTGTTGCGGGCGGCAGTGATAAGCTGTTCGTCAGTTTTATCCGGACCGTTGAAAATGATTTTATTGCCGGGAACGCCATTCGAGAGAGCTTTTTCGTATTCGAAACCCGACACCACTTCGGCCCATGAGCCTTCCTGATGAAAAATACGGCAAACGGCATCAAGGTAATTGGTTTTATACGACCAGGCAAACTGAACTTTCGGATAACGCGTTTTAAAAATCCGTGTTGCATTTTGATAATTGCGCCTGATCTGTTTCTCCGAAATAACAAATAACGGGGATCCAAATTCATCAATCAGGCTTTTCACCGGCACACTTTCGATGTGTGTTACCGGTATATTTTCTGTGCGCGTACCAAATTTATTCATGAGCCCTGTGCTCATTTTTTTTATAATCGGTCGTTCATATCTGAGTTTTTCCATAGCAATCGTTGTTAGCATTTTTCAATTTCTTCTTTTGATATTCAATCAGTGCACTACAAACTTAAGTTCCTTTGTAAGAATTAAAAGTATTTCCAGTGTAAGTTATTACTACAAGGTGGCCTGCTTCACTCTTCCCTGCCTGACTGCGGCACGCAGGCAGGACTCTTCACTTTTCACTCTTCACTCTTCACTTCTCACAGTTCCCCCGTCCCCGAAATTTTCTGAAACTCGCTCACATCAGTAATCAAATCCCAGGCGTAACGAATAAACATTTTACCAACTTCATATTCAGTGTATGATTCCACTTTTTGTCCCAATGCCATTTTAACCAGCGATGCCGGCTGGTTTTGGCCTGCCGCTGCTGTTAAGTAAATCCATGCTGGAAACCGGGGATTCACTTCCATTATGTATGGCTTACCATCCTCCGACTGCATAATCTCGAGTTCGCAGCCTCCTCTCCATTTTGTAACTTGTATGAATTTACGGGCAAGTTCAACAAACGACGAATCGTCGATAGTAATACCCGACCATGCTTTTCCTTTATCAGTGATGTAAAGTTTTCGCATGGGGATCACACTTATTGCATTTCCTTCGCCATCGCCCAAGGCTGCAACATTAATTTCGGTTCCCTTTATAAATTCCTGTATAATGATCGGCAAGCCCCATTTAGCCTGAATTTTATAAAATGCCTTTTCGGCCTGCTCAAGCGTATTTACAACCACGGCATCGTAAAATTTACCTTTTACAACCATTGGGAAACCCATTTTCTCTGCAGTGGGTTTTATGTCCTTTACTTCATGCACTATTTTATCTTCAGGCACCAGTAAACCGTGTTTTTTCCCGAATTCGAATAATTTCACTTTATCACGCGCTTCAAACTGATCAAGATCGGGAAGGAAAGAACGAATACCCACTTTAGCCAGTTTGTCTCTCAGCTTTATAAAATTGAAAAGTTCGGCATCAAAATTCGGGATTATGACCTCAATTTTTTCGCGTTCGTGTATGTACATCAAGCGTGCCATCAGTGCATCGGTTCCGGCTGAGGGATAAGGAATCTGGTAGGTTTTATCCACAACATCGTGCATGTAGGAACCCGGTTCAAGCGACTCGTAGGAGAGGCCTATAATCCTGACTTTAAAATCCCTGCACTCGCGTATAGCCCTAATTACCGCTACACCCGGCCCCGGACTGTCGATGGCATTTAATCCGGTAACGGCGATTACAATTTGCTTTACGTTGATATAGCTTTTATCTTCTGTATGCTCATTCATCGGTATAAGTACTTGCTGTTAAAGTAAATGAGTGATTATTTTATTGAAATTACTTCCTTACTGACAGCTTGAAGGTTTGCGACTTAAATTCGCCGGCCTCAATCCTGTAGAAATAAATTCCATCAGCCAAATCGTTAGTTTGGATCATAAGATTATCAAAAGTATGATCGATCAGAAACGACTTTACCAGATTGCCATTCACATCGTAAATGTTTAATTCTGCTTTAGTTACATTCAGCGGAAGGTTGTAAGGAATTGTTACCGTATTGGAAGTTGGATTTGGATATGCATATCGCAACGAGAACTGGCTAACGGCCTGCGAATCATTCAAGCCGGTTTCAGTTTGTCCGGGAATGGAATACACTTTAGTATTAACTTTTTCGGGGTAAACCGAAAAATCATATTCCCAAACAAGCAGTTTGGAACCGGTTTGAGCTGGATAAATAAGCGAATAACCTCCACCCGGAACTGAAAGCAAAATGGTTCCCGATTCATTTGCAATGCGTGTATCGTAGGTATAATAAGCCAGCGATGAATTGTAAATACAAGACACATAAAGCAGTTCAATAGAGTTATCGGTATTAAACAGATTTTCGCTTACAAACTGTATGTCGCACAGGTAATAGTTAGCCGGAATACTCAGGTTTATTGTTTTCCATAACGAATGATCGTTATTATACAACTTGCATTGGCTGTTAGGCACGTCCATTACATAATATTTATACCCCGCAACAGGCAAATTAACATAAGCAGCCGATACTGCGGTATATGTATGCTCAAGGGTTACCTGGCTTTTCAAGGTGGTGGCTGCAACTGTTATAAAGACTAAGATAAAAGCGATTTGTTTCATGAAAATTGAGTTTTGATAGGGTTCAGTGAGTTTTTAAACTATTTTGAGTTTCTGAGTTACTTTCCTGCAATGCGGTACAACTTATTCGAAAATTGCTGCTTCTTTAAGTTGCGACACGAAATCATCCAGATCTTTCTCAAACTGGTGTTTATCAACATCGTACTTCAAACAGATTGTATCGATAATTTCAAAAAAAGGCTTTTCAGCCTTAAGTAAGGAAATAACTTCCGTACCTATTGAGTTTGTAGTGAAGGAATCACCTGTTCCCGGATTAAAAACAAATCCTTCTTCGCTGGTGGCAATATTTTTTCGGAGTTTCATGACTTTAACACTATTAATATTTATCAGTCGGCGAGTAACACTGCATCAATTTCGTACTCTCAGGTTACAAATATAATTTGACAGCTCACCGGCTACAAACGATTTCAGCAGGCATGCGTCTCATTTCAGTAGAAACGCAGATTTAACAGGTAAATCAGTTATGCCTCTTACGTTATATTTGTATCAGTAGCGTTTGCTTTATAATATTTGCAGATAGCCGACAACAAAAATTCAGCAGTAAACCAAAAATCACGATCTTCGCTAAAACCGGATTACTCATTCCTTCATTTTATAAATTACTGAAAACCAGCACCTCATACAAATAAAATTTTTCTTTTAATGAATCGACTCATCCTCCCCGACCTGCTCAAAGGTCTCGCAGCACTTTTTATGGTTCAGGTTCATATCACCGAACTGTTTATGGATGAAGCCATGAGAGAAAGTTTATTTGGAAGAATCTCTCTTTTTATGGGCGGCCCTTTTGCTGCCGCAGTTTTTATGCTTGTTATGGGATATTTTATCGCCCTGAACAAAAGCTCTTTTGCACAAAACCTACTCAGGGGTGTAAAAATATTCGCGCTCGGATTTTTACTCAATTTCGGATTGAATTTTCATTTGCTTCTGAAAATCAGATTTGCCGACTGGCCTTATAATCCGCTTGAATACCTTTTTGGCGTCGATATTTTATACCTTGCCGGAATGAGCATCATTGTGCTTGCCGGCCTGAAATCGCTCAAAAAAGGAAAGACAATAGTTGCTCTTTTATTACTTGCCGCTGTTACCGCGTTAACCGGATTCATGAATCTGAAGCTAACGGGAAATAATCATTACTATATTTTGCCCTTTATTGCCGGTAATTATTCGTGGTCGTACTTCCCGCTGTTTCCCTGGTTAGCTTACCCGCTGGCCGGATTTATATTTGCACTGCAAGAACCAAAAATCAAACTTTTTTCTAATAGCAACAAAACAGCTTCAATCATTATAATTTCGGTAGTTGCTGCAGGGGTTTTACTTTATAGCAAGCAAGGAATAAATACTACCATAAACCTCCCGGCATATTATCACCATACGTTCCTGTTCGTTCTGTGGGCAATAGGATTATCAGCGCTTTGGGCACTTTCGTTCAAATTTATAATGAAACTTTTGCCTGATACGGCTGTTTCCAATTTCTTCTGCTATATCGGAAAAAACATCACCCTTTTTTATGTAATCCAATGGCTTATAATCGGGAATATTGCAACAGCAATTTATCAAACACAAACTATCAGTCAATACGGGTATTGGTTTACCGGTATATTTGCGGTTTCGGTTATGCTTACTTTTTTAATTGACAAAATCCGGTTGAAATTATTTCGGTTGAAATTATTTCGGAAATCGAAAGAGAAGGTGCTCTGAGATTAATTTACCAATAATAAGAAAGGACTTCCTGCTTTCTTAAATCAGAAATGTTTTATCTACAAATTCCTGAAATTTTTCTTTATACTGCTCTCCTACAGGAATATATACATTATGATCGAAAACAATTCGGTTTCGCTCAATCACTTTAATACGATCCAGATTTACAATAAATGAACGGTGCACACGCATAAACTTATCTTTCGGCAGTTGCTCCTCCATAGCTTTTAAGCGAATAAGAGTTGTAACCGGCTCGTCATTAACCAAATGAATCTGAATATATTCGTTAGCACTTTCGATGTACTTAATTTCCGAAAGGAATATCCGCACCATTTTGTATTCCGATTTCACAAAAAGGCTATCCTGAGTTGTTTGAACGGATTCCGGCTGTTTACTATTTAACTCAAACCAGGTTTTAGCTTTATTGGCCGATTTCAGAAAAACTGCATAGCTGATCGGTTTAAGCAAATAATCAAGTGCATCAACCTGAAATCCATCAATTGCATATTCGCTGTATGCCGTGGTAAAAATTATCTGCGGTTTTTGTGTGAGCGATTTTACAAAATCCAACCCGTTAAGGTCGGGCATATTAATATCAACAAACATCAAATCCACCTCACTATTTTCCAGAAACACTATCGCATCGAAAGCGCTGCGACAAAGAGCCACTGCTTCGAGAAATGGAGTTTTTTCGATGTAAGAGCTAATTTGCTTCAGTGCCAGAGGCTCATCGTCAATTGCCAGGCATTTTATCATCATACACAGGTATTGTTAAATGTACTTCGTATTCCTTTGCGTTTTCGTTGATCTGGAGCGAATATTCGTTACCAAAAAGCAATTCGAGACTTTTTTTGATATTGGCCAAACCTATTCCCGAATATCCTTTATCGATGGTTTCCTTTGTAACGAAACGGCTGTTGCGGATAACACAATTTAATTTCCCATTGCTTTGATCCAGTTTAAACATCACAAACGATTCCTGCTGGTAGCTTACTCCATGCTTAAAAGCATTTTCGAGAAAAGAAATAAAAAGCATGGGCGGAATCGGGATATCAATAATTTCATCAGGAAGCTTCAGCGTAACTGATACATTTTCGGGAAAACGCAATTTCATTAAAGTGATGTAACTTTCGATAAAAGCTATTTCTTTTTTCAGTGTTGTTTGTCCGTGTGCCGTATCATAAAGCAGATAACGCATCATGGTTGATAATTGTATGATTGTATTTTTAGCATCATCGGCATTAATATCAATTAGTGCATGAATATTATTAAGTGTATTCATAAAAAAATGCGGGCTCACCTGATGACGCAGCAACGAAAGCTGGGTTTTGAGCTGTTCTTTTTCCAGGTCTTTACGTTTGTTTTCCTCCTTAAGCCATTGCGAAACCATTTTAAAGGATGTACTAATTCCTACAACCAGAAAGGCAATAATAAAATTGTCGAAAAAAAGCATCCATACCGATTTCTGCTCAGGCTGGGCAACAGGCTGATACCCCATTGGCGGTGGCATTCCGGGACCTAATTCCATAGGTGGCATTCCCGGGCCAAGTTCCATGGGTGGCATGTTAATTGGCTGTCCGGGAGCTAAAAGCATCCTGAGGGTTATTGTTAAACCAACCACGGTAATAGTGGTAAATAAGGCCAACAGAATATATGTGCGATATTTCTTCTGAAACAATAACCGTGGGACTAAAACCAGTGTATTTAGTAAAAACAGTACTAAAAAGGAGGACATCCTGATCCATTCGCCATAAACCTTGCCCCAGTTTACTGTATTATCGATGCGGTGAAAAAAGAATGGCATGGAAAATACAGCCATCCAGATAACAACAAAAACTATTATTTCAATACTACGGATATTGAGTATTTTTTCTCTCATTTTCTAAGTTTACACAATTCGATGCTTCCACAACAAAGATAAGTTCAGTGGGTTTGATTAACAAATTATATCAACAGAATGCCATAAAAATTAAACAAATCAGCATGATAAATCAGCAAACCACATTTATTGCCAATACAATTTAATCGATGAATCAGCCAATATCAACGTTAATATTGGCGATTACACATATTTTAAAGCAACAACCACTTTTGCTGAATCAATGGATAATATAATTTGATTTTATTTGTAACATTTTTCAATGCTTCCACGTCTTAAACCAAATATTTTTCATGCTGCGGATTCTTGCCTGTTTCCTGACACTTATTATTCACATAACTGCATTTTCGCAGAACAAAATCTATACAACAAAAAAAATAAATCCTACTGCTCCTGATATTGATGGGAAACTCACTGACGATTGCTGGAAACACGCTGAATGGGGAGGAGATTTTATTCAATTCGAGCCATACGAAAACGGGCCTCCAAGTCAGAAAACCTCATTTGCCATTCTTTACGACGACGACAATTTATACGTAGCTATTAAAGCTTACGACAGTGTACCCGAAAAAATCAACAAACGGCTTTCACGCCGCGATGATGACGATGGCGATTGGGTTGGAATTGTTATTGACAGCTATGAAGATAAAATGACAGGGTTTAGTTTCAGCGTAACTGCGGCAGGCTCAAAAATGGATCAGATTTTTACAAATGATACTGATGAGGACGACAGCTGGGATCCGATATGGTATGTAAAAACCAGTATTGACGATGAAGGCTGGAACGCCGAAATGAAAATTCCTTTGTCGCAGCTCCGTTTCACAAAGAAGCCCAAATACGAATGGGGCGTTGAAATAGCCCGGTATGTGTTCCGGAAAAACGAACTTTCACTATGGAAACCTCTTAACAAAAGCTCTAACAAACTTGTCAGCGATTTTGGCACATTAGCAGGGATTGAAAATATTTCGCCTAAAAAAGATATAGAGCTGTTTCCTTTTGCTCTGGGCAAACTTACTTTCGCCGAAAAAGAAGATGGTAATCCATTTGCCACCGGAAAAGAAAAAAGTTTTTCGGCAGGACTCGACGGGAAAATCAGCATTACCAACGACCTTACGCTAAACATGACTGTTAACCCCGATTTCGGTCAGGTAGAAGCTGATCCTTCGCTTGTTAACCTTTCGGCATTCGAATCCTTTTTTCCCGAAAAACGCCCCTTTTTCATCGAAGGCCGGAATATTTTCAATTTCCGGATGACATCGGGCGATGGCGATGGTTCAAGTACAGGTTTGTTTTATTCGCGGCGAATAGGACGTGCCCCGCATTTTGAACCTGATCTTAACGATAATGAATATGCCCGCATTCCTGAAAATACCAGTATCCTCGGGGCATTTAAGCTATCGGGCAAAACCCGCAAAGGCACCTCTATTGGAATACTTGAGTCCTTCACACAAAAAGAAAATGCCGATGTGTATAAAGATGGTGAAACTTCAGAATATCCGGTTGAGCCCTTCACAAATTATATTGTTGCACGTGTTGAACAGGATTTCAATAAAGGAAATACCGTGGCAGGAGGTTTGTTTACTGCAACAAACCGCAAAATCGATAACGATAACTTCAGTACACTCCCGGTTGCTGCTTATACCGGAGGTGCTAATGTGACCCGCTACTGGAAAAATAAAAACTATTTTGTATCTCTCAAAGGCATTTTCAGCAGCATAAACGGATCGAAAGAAGCGCTGACAGAATTACAGACGAGCCCAACCCATTATTTCCAGCGACCTGATGCAACTCATCTAAAGGTTGACAGTTCACGAACGAGCCTTGCCGGCCATGGCGGCACTATCGAATTCGGTAAATTCGGCGGTGGGCATATCAGGGCACTTACATGGATAACCTGGTCGTCGCCCGGCCTCGATTTTAACGACCTTGGATTTATGCAGCAGGCTGATGTGATCCAGCAGGTGGCATGGGTTGGTTATAACGAATGGAGGCCAAATCATTTTTATAACTCGTATAATATTGGCGGCGATTTCTATACTGTCTGGAATTTTGCCGGACAAAATACGTACAAAGGATTGGAGCTCAACGGGAGTATTCAGTTTAAAAACAATTATTCAATCTTTACCGGCGGGAACCTGCAGGGAAATTCATTGTCGGCACATGATTTGCGCGGTGGCCCTATGCTTAAACTACCGGCAAATGCAAGTTACAGAATTGGCGCCTCCAGCGACCCCCGAAAAAAAATACAAATGGATATATTCCTGATGAAAAACTGGGCGAAATACGATAACTCATCTTACTCAACTATCGAATATTCAATTACCTACAAGCCTGCGAATGCCGTTTCAATATCCTTAGCACCCGGCTTCAGTTCTTCCTACGATAATCTGCAATATGTTACTACAATCGACGAAAACACACCGGATGCAAATTATATTATGAGCCGGCTTGATAGTAAACAGTTTTCGCTTGCCGCCAGAATAAATGTTGGTATAACACCCGATATGTCGGTGCAGTTTTACGGTCAGCCATTCTATTTTGCAGGCGACTATTCCAAATTCAAAACCATCACAAATCCAGATGCTGCCGAATACTTCGACAGATTTCACGAGTATTCCGAAAGCGAAATTCAATACAACAGCGAATCCGCCCAATACCTTGTGGATACTGATGGCAACGGCACTGATTTTAGTTTTGATGATCCTGATTTTCATTTTCTCCAATTCCGGTCGAACCTCGTCTTCAGGTGGGAATACAAACCCGGCTCCGCTTTTTACCTCGTTTGGTCGCAGGGACGAACCACAGACGGTGACCAAGGAAAATTCATGTTCAGTGATTATACCACGGAACTGCGGAATACGCCTGCGCAGAATGATTTCCTGATTAAAATTTCATATGCAATAATATTTTAAGCAGAATAGTCCTGCATTTTTAAACGTAAACAACACAGCCGGACCACAAAACACAAAAGTATCAGAAAACAGCAAATCAATATTTTATAAAATACTCATTTAATGCATTTTACCATATCAATAAACTTCAAAAATTGTTGATAAATTCTTACTTTTCCGAAGTCGATTCGCCTGTTTATCTCGATTAAAATGTCTATCTTTGCAATGCATTAGAAAAATAACTGCATCAAATTGATTATGAGCGAATTAGAAAACAACATGAATGCCAGTGGAAATGGCAATGGAAACGGAAATGGCACTTATACAGCTGACAATATTCAGGTACTCGAAGGACTCGAAGCCGTTCGCAAACGTCCGGCCATGTACATCGGGGATATTGGAATTAAAGGACTGCATCACCTTGTTTACGAAGTAGTTGACAACTCCATTGACGAAGCATTGGCTGGTTATTGCAACCAGATTATTGTGAGCATACTCCCTGATAACTCCATCAGGGTTTCTGATAACGGCCGTGGTATCCCGACTGATATGCACGAAAAAGAAAAGAAATCGGCACTCGAAGTAGTAATGACAGTGCTTCATGCCGGTGGAAAATTCGATAAAGGATCCTACAAAGTATCAGGCGGTTTGCACGGAGTAGGTGTTTCGTGTGTAAACGCACTCTCCATCATGCTTAAAGTAACTGTAAACCGCGACGGAAAAGTATTTGAGCAGGAATATTCGCAAGGTAAACCTTTGTATGCCGTACGTGTAGCCGGCGAAAGCAACCATACAGGTACAACGGTGCATTTTCTTCCCGATAACGAAATATTTATAACTGATACTTACGATTTCAATATTCTGGCGGCCCGCCTGCGCGAACTGGCATTCCTCAATAAAGGCATCGAGCTTACACTTATTGATGAGCGCGAAAAAGATGAAAACGGTAATCCGGTTAAAGAGGTATTTTATTCAACACGCGGATTGGTTGATTTTATCGAATATCTTGATGCTACCCGTGAAAAACTTATCCCTGAGCCTATTTATATGGAAGGGGAGAAAAATGAAATTCCGGTTGAACTAGCTATGATGTACAACACATCATTCTCGGAAAATATTCACTCGTATGTTAACAACATTAATACTCACGAAGGCGGAACTCACCTTGCCGGTTTCCGACGTGCTTTAACACGAACATTAAAATCATACGCCGAGAAATCGGGTATGCTCGATAAAATCAAATTCGATATCTCTGGCGACGACTTCCGCGAAGGCCTTACAGCAATTATCTCGTGTAAGGTTATGGAACCTCAGTTCGAAGGACAAACCAAAACCAAACTGGGAAACAACGAGGTAATGGGTGCCGTTGATCAGTTGGTCGCAGAAATGCTCAGTTATTATCTCGAAGAACATCCGCGCGAAGCCCGCATGATCGTTAACAAAGTTATACTTGCCGCTACCGCCCGCCACGCTGCACGAAAAGCCCGGGAGCTTGTTCAGCGAAAAAATGTATTGTCCGGTTCAGGTCTTCCCGGAAAACTTGCCGACTGTTCCGAGAGTGATCCTTCACTCTGCGAAATATACCTGGTGGAGGGTGACTCTGCAGGTGGAACCGCCAAGCAGGGCCGCGACCGTAAATTCCAGGCTATTCTTCCTCTGAGAGGTAAAATTCTGAATGTCGAAAAAGCTATGCCTCACCGCATCTTCGACAGCGAGGAAATTAAAAACATGTTCACAGCCCTTGGAGTTACAGTAGGCACCGAAGACGACTCAAAAGCCCTGAATGTAGCCAAACTGAGGTATCATAAAATAATAATCATGACCGATGCCGATGTGGACGGAAGCCACATTGCTACGCTGATTCTTACATTTTTCTTCCGGTACATGAAAGAACTGATCGAAAACGGATACATTTATATCGCCACTCCTCCCTTATACCTTGTTAAAAAAGGCAGTACCGAACGCTATTGCTGGAACGAAGAGGAACGTGTACAACTTATCAGCGAATGGTCAAAGGACGGAACGGACCGGGGAATACATATACAGCGCTACAAAGGTTTGGGAGAAATGAATGCCGAACAACTCTGGTCAACAACCATGAACCCTCAGTTTCGTACACTACGCCAGGTTACCATTGAAAGCGGCTCCGAAGCCGACCGTATTTTCAGTATGCTTATGGGCGACGAAGTACCGCCACGCCGCGAGTTTATTGAGAAAAATGCGAAATACGCGAATATCGATATCTAAAACAGGCTTCTGAACTGAAGTTAATAAACGCAAAAAAGACAGGAGAAAATCCTGTCTTTTTTTTGTAATGCTTTAATCAGTTTACCCATTGCTGATCGCCCTGTTAAGGAATGCCATAAACGGCTGCAGCTCTTTAATCATCTCAAAAATCAGTTTTTTATAAGCCTCTGGATTAGCAACCACTTCATCAGGGATATTGTGCGACACAATATACGAACGGTATTTCAGAAGGTCTATATCCGCGAAATCAGCCGGAAAATCCTTGGGAGCTTTTTTTAGTTTATCAAAATCACCCAACTCATTAAAATACTTCCTGAAAGAAGGCTTTTCAATAATTCGTTTTAACTCATCGCTATGGTAATAAACCTCGTTTCGGAGTAATTTTAGTATCTCCGGCTGCGGCATATAACCCCCACCGGCAAGCATCGATTGCCCGGGTTCAAAGTGAAAATAATACCCCGGGTTTGAACTTTTACGTCCGCCACGCGCAATGAAAGCGCCAAAATTGGTTTTGTAAGGCGATTTGTCAGCACCAAATCGCACATCCCTGAAAATGCGAAAAATACAATCCTTCATGGCAGGTGTTTGCAAAGCGGGATCAATAGCAGAAATGGCTGTAATCATTTCCGAAACAAAGGCTTCAACTTCTTTGCGCGATTTTTCATACCATGTTTTATTTTGCTGGAACCATTCGCGGTTATTATTCAAAGTTAATTGCGTGAGAAAATCAAGAACTGTGGATGCATCCATTTTTTTGTTTTTTATTGTGTATGATTACAAAAATAACAATTAAACTACATAAAAACCCGAAATTCTTCGTTCCGTTTTCTAATCAGGTTAAATTCTGCAATTCCATTGGCTACACCCAATAGCACGAATTAGTTTTTTTTATACATTAGACGAAAAAATTAATCCGCATGAAGTTTAGCTCTACAATTATACTTTTATTTATATTTTTCAAATCAGCATCTGCTTCAGGAGAATGGATAACTCAAGGTGGCCGGGCAGCGGGCATGGGACTCTCTTCGGCTGCGGTTAGCGATTTCTGGAGCATAAATAACAATCAGGCCGGAATGGCTTTTTACGATAAAACCGCAGCAGGCATTTATTACGAAAACCGGTTTCTGATTAATGAAATGGCTACACAGTCAGGAGCTTTTACTTTTAAAACTAAATTTGGAATGCTTGGTGCTACAGTGGGCTATCAGGGTGACGCCAATTATAGCACCACCAAAGCCGGATTAGCATATGCTATGAAATTCGGAAACCGGTTTGCCGCCGGAGTGCAACTCGACTACATCGGCACAACACTCGGCGAAGAATATGGCAAACGAAGCAGCATTACTTTTGATGCAGGCATCATGGTACGGATAACTGAAGAATTTACGTTTGGGGCCCATGTGTTCAATCCGATTCATGCCAAAATTTCGGATTATAACAACGAAAGCATCCCCTCAACATTAAATGCCGGATTTAGTTACACTTTTTCCGACAAACTACTGCTTACTGCCGAAGCCTATAAAAACAGTGAATTCCCAATGGAATTCCGCTCCGGCGTTGAATACAAACTCAGCAGAATAGCTTATGCGCGTATCGGTTTGAGCACCAATCCAGCCCGTTATACATTTGGCTTTGGGCTCGATATGAAAAAACTAACAATCGACCTTTCTTCCTCCATCCATCAGCAACTGGGATATTCGCCCCAGGTTTCCCTGCAATATGCATTTTAATAAATGGAAAAACCTCGGGAAACCATGCTAAAACTACCTCACAACCTGATTTTACTTCTATTGCTTATCGTCAGTGGCATTGCTGTTGCACAACAACCTGATACTATACGATATACAGGTGCCGAAGGGATAGAGCAACATATCGAAAATCTGGCTGAGCGCTCAGAGGTAGAAATGGATTACAGCGATTGGGTTGAAGAAATCGACTTGCTCCGCACACGACCTGTTAACTTAAACTCCGGCGACGAAAACGAACTTCGCAGATTGTTCTTTCTAAACGAATTACAAATCAGTAATTTAATAGAATACACCACTCAATACGGACAACTTGTTTCAATATACGAATTACAGGTAATTGATGGTTTTAATGAAAAGATTGTTACTCAGATGATCCCGTTTATTTCACTATCACCGTTTGTCCCTGAGAAATTTTCGTTAAAAAAAGCATTAAAATATGGCAATACCGATGTAATGCTCAGGTATCAGCGTGTGTTGCAGGAGCAAAGCGGATATGCCGAGGTATCCGATTCTGTCAGGCAGGCTAATCCCAACAAATATTATCTTGGAAACCAAAACAGTGCATTCCTTCGGGTTCAGTATTCGTATAAAGATTATTTGAAATTCGGATTGGTCTGCGATAAAGATGCCGGTGAAACTTTTTTCCCAAAATCGGATACCTTACCAAAAGGATTTGATTTTTACTCAGTGCATTTGTTTTTAAAAAACATAGGCATAATTAAACAGTTAGCCGTTGGCGATTACCATGTACAATTTGGGCAGGGATTAACCATGTGGTCGGGTTTTTCGATGGGCAAAGCAGCCGGATCGGTAGTTATGCGAAAAAGGGCACCGGCATTGCGTCCTCATGCTTCATCAAACGAATATGCATTTATGCGCGGTGCTGCCACAACGGTAGGTCTGGGCAAATTTGATCTCACCGCATTTTATTCAAACCGTAAAGTTGACGCCAACCTGGTAGCTTCCGATTCAATAAATTCCACTGAAGATTATGTAACATCATTACAAGAGACCGGATATCACCGCACACCAGCCGAACTTGCCGACAAAGGAGCAAACCGCGAAATTGCCACCGGTGGCCATCTTGCATGGAATGGTCAACGACTTAGGGCCGGTATCACATTATTTCATGTAAATTATGAAATCCCATTTGAGAATAATGACGAATTGTACAAAAAGTTCCAACCCGTATTGAATTCAAATACGTATGCAGGAATCGATTACAGCTATAACTATAAAACACTCACTTTATACGGCGAAGCTACAAAGCAGATTGATGCCGGATTTGCTTTTCTGCAGGGATTATCCTTCAGTCCCGATCCACGTGTAGCATTTGCTATGGTTTACAGAAATTACCAGAAAGATTACCTTAACACTTTTAATGCCGCTTTTGGCGAAAGCAGCAACAGTACAAACGAGGAAGGTTTGTACATGGGATTGGTAGCCACACCATTTAAAAAGATTACTTTAAGTGCTTACGCTGATATGTTTCGCTACGAATGGCTACACTACCGTGTTGATGCACCTTCGAACGGGCAGGAATATTCGGCACAGGCTATTTATAATATTTCGCGCCGCGGCGATCTGGTATTCGGCTACCGGCGAATGCTGAATCCGATGAACTTTATCGAAAACACAGATAAAATGAATCAGGTTGGTGAATCAGACCGCTCTTACTTCAGAATTCAGCTTAACTATCAGGCGCTGGCATGGTTAAAACTGCAAAGCCGCATTGAAATCACAAAACGTGATGCTCCTTTGAAAAATTTTGAAACCGGCTATCTTATTTATCAGGGATTTCAGATAAAACCTGTAGAAAAGGAATGGACACTAAATTTCAGGTATTCACTATTCGATACCGATTCTTACGACACACGACTGTATGCCTTCGAAAACGATGTACCGTACTCTTTCTCAGTACCGGCATTTTCAGGAAAAGGAAGCCGTTTTTACATTATGCTTAACTCAAAAATAACCAGAGATCTCTCACTAATACTTCGGTTTGCACAAACCTGGTATTCTGACAGGAATGTGATTAGCAGCGGATTGGATGAAATTGAAGGCAATAAGAAATCGGATGTAAAAGCCGTGCTAAGGTTCTCTTTTTAGCTGGTATAAGCAGGGTAACCATAGCAATTGAGCCCATTTTCCCGAATACCGCATTCCTATCGGATTATTGAGAAATTAGTTTATTTTTGCTCTCAGAAAAACCCTTAAAACCTAATACAAACTAAATCTAAGAGTTATGTTTAAAAACCATCCAAAAGGTCTGCTAATGGCAGCACTTGCCAATATGGGCGAGCGGTTCGGATTTTATACCATGATGGCCATCCTAGTGCTTTTTTTACAAGCCAAGTTTGGTTTATCAGGTACAAATGCGGGAATCATTTATTCAATTTTCTACTTTTCAATCTATATCCTCGCTTTTGTTGGGGGTATCATTGCCGACCGTACCCGAAATTACAAAGGAACAATTCTTACCGGTCTAATTGTAATGGCAATTGGGTATGTTATGATTGCATTCCCCACACCAACACCGGTCCCGAACAAGACTCTTTTTTTGATTATTTCCTGTATCGGCCTGTTTACCATTGCATTCGGTAACGGTCTTTTCAAAGGAAATCTTCAGGCGATGGTAGGTCAGATGTACGACAATCCTACGTACAGCAAGATGCGCGATTCGGGATTTTCGTTATTCTATATGTTTATTAATGTTGGAGCATTATTTGCTCCTTTGTTTGCTGTTGGTATCCGTAACGGATGGCTGGCAAGCAACGGACTCGAATACCAGTCAAGTCTTCCTCAGTTATGCCATGCCTACATTGACGGAACTATTACTCCTGAAGCCCAGGAAAAACTTGTTACCCTTGCCTCAGAGGTCAGCAATGGTGCACAGGTAACTGACCTGACTGCATTTGCCAACAATTACCTGAATGTATTTACAACTGGTTTTCATTATGCTTTTGGTGCCTCCATTGTTGCCATGATGATTTCGCTGGTTATTTATATCGTCAACAAAAAAACCTTCCCTAACCCTGCGGCTAAGGTAAAAGCTTCATCTTCGACGGCAGCTGCAGGTGAAATAATGATGGATGCCAAAGAAATCAAACAACGGCTATATGCACTATTCGCTGTGTTCGGAGTTGTAATATTCTTCTGGTTTTCATTTCACCAAAACGGACTTACACTTACCTATTTCGCTAAAGACTATACCGATCTGAGCGGAATTAAAATAAACCTTGGACTTGTCACAATTCAGGGTGCCGAAATTTTTCAGTCGATAAATCCATTTTTTATCGTATTGCTTACTCCAATTGTAATGGGATTATTTGGCTGGCTGAGAGCAAGAGGACAAGAGCCTTCAACACCTAAAAAAATTGCCATCGGTATGTTCATTGCTGCGCTGGCTTACTTTGTAATGTCGCTGGGCTCGATGGGTTTACCTTTAAAATCAGAAGTAGATGCAATGGGTGGACTCACTGACACTCAACGTGTTACCCCAATGCTTCTGATTGGCACCTATTTTATTTTAACAATTGCAGAGCTATTCATCAGTCCTTTAGGAATTTCATTTGTATCAAAGGTAGCTCCACCTCAATATCAGGGCGTAATGCAGGGAGGATGGCTCGGTGCTACTGCAATCGGCAACCAGTTACTCTTCATTGGCGCCATTTTTTACGAAAGTATTCCTATTTGGCTTACATGGTCAGTATTTGTGGTAGCATGTTTATTGTCGATGTTTACGATGATATTTATGCTGCGCTGGCTTGAAAGGGTTGCAAAATAATCTTTTGCTCCCCATACCGGAAAAGGCTGTCATATGACAGCCTTTTTCATTACTTTTATCCGATGACCGAAATCCAATACCCCTGGCAGCATAACCGCCGCTATAATTCCTATTCCGAATATTTCAAACGCGAATTCGGGACGCGCGTGCAAAAAGTTACTATCGATGCCGGCTTCACCTGCCCCAACCGCGATGGAGCGAAAGGCGTGGGCGGTTGTACATATTGTAATAACGATGCATTTAATCCTTCGTATTGCCAGCCTGAAAAAACAGTAACACAACAAATTACGGAAGGCATTGAATTTCATCAGAAGCGCTATCGTCGGGCAAAAAGCTACCTGGCGTATTTTCAGGCATATTCGAACACGTATGGCTCACTGGATTATTTAAAATCGCTGTATGACGAAGCACTTTCATTTCCGGGGGTAGTCGGACTGGTTATCGGAACCCGTCCTGACTGTATTGACGATCAAAAACTTGAATACTTTTCGAAGCTGGCTGAAAAACATTATGTAATTATTGAATATGGAATTGAATCGTGCTACAACCAAACCCTGGAGCGAATAAACCGTGGCCATACTTTTGAGGAATCAGCAGAAGCTATCCGCAAAACTGCTGCATTTGGAATCCATACCGGCGCACATCTTATTTTCGGTTTGCAAGGCGAAACGGAAGCTGATATGCTGGCTGAGGCAGAAATAGTTTCGAAACTTCCGCTGGATACTATAAAATTTCACCAGCTTCAGATTATAAAAGGAACCAGGATGGCCCAGGATTACCAGGATGATCCTACACAGTTCAATCTGTTTACACTCGAAGGTTATATTGATTTTATCGTGCGTTTTACTGAAAGGCTTAACCCCGAATTTGTAATTGAACGCTTTACTGGCGAGGCTCCTCCCCGATTTCAGGCTGGTCCGGTTTGGGGCGGATTACGCAGTGATGAAGTACAACTTTTAATAGAAAAGGAATTTGAAAAAAGGGATACCTGGCAGGGGAAGATGATTGAGATAGCAGGAGAATGATGTATGTGAGTGGCTGAAGGATGAGTGATGGAGTGTTGTGAGATGGATGAGTTGCCATTCAATGGTCATTCAATTGTTGAGAAATGAGTTACGGAGTGTTTTAGGATGGATGAGTTGTCATTCAATGGTCATTCAATTGTTGAGGATTGAGATTTTTGAGTGATTGATAAGGAAAAGTTATTTTGCGATAGTTATCAGGAAACTGAATTCTCTTTAACCTGAAACCTTTTTTTTAATTATTTACCACTAACCGGTACCCGATATTATGAATATTTTCAATTTTAATTGTAGTATCCGATTGAAGCAGTTTACGCAAGCGTGAAATAAACACATCGAGGCTACGGCTGGAGAAAAAATGGTCATTCCCCCAAACTTTGTTCAGAATATCATCTCTTTTAAGAATTGTGCCCTGATTAACACAAAAACAAGCCAGCAGTTCTGCTTCCCTATGTGTAAGCGAATGAGTGTGACTTTCATTTTTCAGAAGCTGCCCTGACTGCGAGAAAGTAAAAGTGCCAATTCTGAAGTGCATTTCTTTCTGCATCCGCGTGGGGTCAATATTACTGCGCTTCAGAAAGACTTCTATTTTCAATATCAGTTCCTCAATACTAAAAGGTTTCGTAATGTAATCGTCGGCACCAAGCTGTAAACCATAAATTTTATCATCGCGGGTTGATTTAGCCGAAAGGAACAAAATAGGTACAGCTTCATCTTTTTCACGGATTTTACGCGCCAGGGTATAACCATCAATTTTCGGAAGCATTACATCCAAAATATATAGATCGTAATTCCCTGTATTTATTTTCTCAAAGGCAATTATACCATCATCGCATGAGTCAACCGTATAACCTGCCCGCTCAAGGTTATCGCGTGTTACAAAAGAAAGGGTTAGATCGTCCTCGACATATAAAATGCGTGCATTCTTCATTTATTGGGTTGTTTTAATGTTATATCAAGTACAAATTTTGATCCCGTCTCTGTTGTTGGATCAAGACTTATTTTCCAGCGATGTGCGTCGCAGATACTTTTCACGTAAAAGAGCCCCAGACCGAAGCCTTTCACGTCGTGAACATTAGCGGTGGGGATGCGATAAAACTTCTGGAATACCCTTTTCTGAAGCGCCTTTGGGATTCCGGGACCATTATCACTGATATTGACACAAACCTTCTTAGGCATCAGTATAGTTTGTATTTTGATTTCGGGTAAATCACCGGTATATTTTACTGCATTATCGAGCAGATTATAGAAAATATTAGTCAGGTGGTTGCGATCCGCTTCAACATATACCGGATCAGCAGAAAGATCAGTAAAAATTTTCACCCTCTCCATATGATTCGCAAGGCAATTTTCGACAACTACTTTAATAATCTCGTGCAAATCGAGTAATTCCAACCGAAGATGAATACCGCTCTTTTCAATACGCGCAATCTGTAAAACCTTATCCACCTGATCGTTAAGCCGGTTCACTTCCTGTTTTATAACTGATCCGTAAGTAAGAATGCGCGATGGTTCCTTTATTGATTGCGGGTTGGATATTACATCGGCAGCAATATTTATACTTGCAATCGGTGTTTTAAATTCATGAGTCATATTATTGATAAAATCACGCTGTAACTCCGAAAGCTTCTTCTGATTAAGAATAACAAAAATGGCATAGGCAAAAAAGATAACTGATACAGCCAAAATCCCTACAAAGAAAAACCAAATAGTCATATCTCCGGCAATCGTATTGGTGAGGAGCGGGAAATTAACCCCGAAATAATAGTTGTAACCGCTGTATTTGGGCAAATCAACTGTTAGAGCATTCTGTTTAACCGTCCCGTTGTGAAACAGGTAATTCCCATATTCCATTACATCCGTTTCGCAATTATAAATACCATATTCGAAATCGTTGAGGATATTGTATTTCTCAAATTCCAGTTTAAGATAATGTTCCAGAATATTGGCATCAATTTCGCTGTTAACATCAACCACAAAATAATTTGACGAAAGTTGCCTTACCGGATTAGGAGTAGATGGCATGGTGTGATTAAACTCATAAATTTTGGCAGCTACATTTCTAAGACTGATGGTTACGGTTTGAGCAAATTGTTTTTCCTTATTGCTCCATTCCTTTTCCATAAAATAAACCTGAATACCAATTATTCCAATAATGGCAATTGCACCCAACAAAACAACAAATCTGATATGCCTGTACTGCATCAGGAACTTTATTAATGAAAGGATAAAAATAACTTATTTTCCTGAGCAGGCAGGGGATTTACATTTCATTTACAAACTTTTACAAATCGTTTGAATTGTTTTACAAA
>Ga0075012_10000979_pt1 | contig 29846 bp, 28 predicted proteins | sample All_14_2_FD_71474 | JGI IMG/M metagenome (GOLD analysis project Ga0075012, IMG submission 71474) | Freshwater microbial communities in response to fracking from Pennsylvania, USA - Allegheny Zone_MetaG_DW_15 | ecosystem: Environmental > Aquatic > Deep subsurface > Groundwater > Drilled...
GTCAAGGGGAGGTGGGGGTAGAGGGGCATGCCCCGCCTCTTGCGGCACCATTGAAACATAGAGCTGGGTTATATATTCCGGTCAATGGGCCGGTGATCAGGGGGGGGATGGTGCGAATATACAAAAGCAAGTGGCCGATCTGGTCGAGAGCGGCAAGTACCAGGAGGTAGCATACGATGTCGAGGACGAAGGCCTATAAGAGCGACGTGAAGGCGGCAATCCATGAGACGGCGCTGGACCTGCATGAATTCGGGCTCATCGACAAGCACACCATGCGGCGGTTCGATCAATCCTGCTTGACGCCAGTTCAGAAATTTACCGCCGAGGAAATTCGCGCCCTGCGCGAGCGCGAGCAGGTCAGCCAAGCCGTGTTCGCCCTGTATCTCAACGTCACCAAGGATTCGGTGAGCCAATGGGAGCGCGGCGACAAGCGCCCCGCCGGCCCGGCCTGCAAGTTGTTGAGCTTGGTCGCCGAGAAGGGCCTGTCGGCCATCGCGTGAGCCTTGAGGCGCCATGGTCCGGAAGCCGCAGGGCAAGGTCCGATTTGCCCTTCCCCCGAGGGGCCACGGATGATGACGGCATGGTCGCCGATCTCGACGCTGGCGGTGCGTGCCAGTTGCATGAAGACAGCGTGTTCCAGTGGGAAGAGGGAGGCAAGACAGTGTATCCGGATGTGCGCCTTCCGGGTTGCAGACTGCTCATGAAAAGCAACTCAATGTATAAAAATATATACAAAATATATGTGTTTGATGTATTGTCACCAAGCTTGGGCTGCCCGCTCCGTTCGGATGAACTCAATGGAGGAGTGTCGCATGAGAAAATTAATTCTCGTGGCAGCTCTGATGCTGTCCGCGTGCGCCGATGATCCCTATCGGGTGATCAAGCAATGGGGATACACCCCCTTACAGCCGGCGTCGCTGTTTACCGGTCCGGGAAAGCTCTATGCGGTGGAAACGCCGGATGGGCAGCCTTGGAAGGAAGGAATGTCGGCAAAGCGGAATTTGACCGAAATCTGCGCTCAGGACAGTTCCTTCCTGACGGCGAAGACGGTTGAATCCAGCGGTCCCGAGGTCGAGGCCAAATCCAAACTGATCGCTGAAACCAGTATATCCGCGGTTGATTTGGCCAATATCCAGGCCAAGGCACAGTTCAAAGTGGTGCGCGATGTCAAGCGTTCGATCACGGACGTGAAATTCATGTCCATGCCCGATGACCTGATCAATGAGGTGCGCGACATTATCGCCAAGAATAATCCAGGGTGCCGGCAAGTCATTCGGGATCGTCTGTCCAGCGGGTTCGACGTTGCTTTCAGTCAGGGCGTGGTTCAGGTTTTCATGACCTATTCGGTCGAATATGCGGTCGATCTCACTGCCGAGGCCAAGGCACAGCTTACGGCGGAACTGGCGCCGACGCTTTCACAGAAATTTTCCCTTAGCGGCGCCGACAAAATAACGGTCAGTGGCCTGTATATGGGCCAAAAGCCGTATTATCGGCGTCCGGCCAACACGGAGACTCTCGCCGATCTCGCTGTTATCCGCGAGCAGGATTTGGCCTGGAGCCAATAGTCCGGTGCACCACCTCCTTCCCGGTGATTCCGCCGCCGGGAAGGGGGCTACCCCGCCTTCAACTCCACCACGAACCGCGCCCCGCCACCTTCGCGGTTTTCCGCCCAGATACGCCCGCCATGGGCGTCGATGATCTGTTTGCTGATGGACAGGCCCAGGCCGGAATGGGTGCCGAATTTCTCGCCCGCCGGGCGTTCGGTGTAGAAGCGGTCGAAGATGGCGTCCAGCTTGCCGTCGGGGATGCCGGGGCCGTCATCCTCGATGGTGAGGCGGATGGTCTGGCCGTGGCGGCTGGCCGCCAGCCGGATGGTGCCGCCCTCGGGCGAGAACGAGATGGCGTTGCCGATCAGGTTCCTGAGCACCTGCACCAGCCGGCCCTCGATGCCGTCCACCACCAAGGTATCGTCCGCCGGCAGGTCCAGCGGAAAATGCAGGGTTTCGGCGGTGCTGCGATAGACCTCGGCCAGGGTTGCCAGCAGCAGGGCCAGGGGCACCGGTTCGGTATCGGCGCGGCTCATTTCCGCGTCCACGCGTGAGGCGTCGGAGATGTCGGTGATCAGCCGGTTCAGCCGCTCGACGTCGTCCTGGATGATCGCCAGCAGTTTTTTCTGCTTTTCCGGGTCGGACAGCCGTGCCGCCGTTTCCACCGCTGACCGCACGCTGGTCAGCGGGTTCTTGATCTCGTGCGCCACGTCGGCGGCGAAGCGTTCGATGGCGTCCATGCGCGCCCACAGGGCCTCGGTCATTTCCTTCAGCGCCACTGACAATTCGCCGATTTCGTCGCCGCGCCGTGACAGGTCGGGGATGCGGTGGGCGCGTCCGCGTCCGTGGCGCACCTGTTCGGCGGCCAGGGCCAGACGGCGGATGGGACGCGAGATGGTGCCGGCCATGTAGATGGACAGGGCGATGGTCACCGCCAGCGATACAGCGAAGGCTTGGAAGATGGCGACGCGCACCTGGAACAGGGCGCGCGCCACCCGGCTGCCGTCATGGCTGACCATCAGGGCGCCGACCACCTGTTTATAGCGCTGCACCGGCACCGCCACCGACAACAGAATACCGCCGGCGGGATGGCTGCGCACCACCCCTTCCATGCGCCCGCCCAGGGCGGCGACCACTTCGGGGAAATGTTCGGCCTTTTGCTGCGGCGGCTCCAGATGCACCGGCAGGGTCTCGTCCAGCGGCATCCAGGTGGCGGCCTGTTCCCACCAGTAATCCAGGGTGGCCAGCCAGCCCATCTGCCGGGGCGGGGCCAGATCCTCGATGCGGATATTGCCCTTGGCCGACAGCAAAATGCGCGAATCGGCGGCCAGACCGCCCACCGCGTCGAACAGACGCGCGCGGATCTGCGCCGATTGCGCCAGACGGCGGACCATGTGCTGGGCCAGATCCTGGTTGATTTCCAGGAAGCCCAAGGCCTGTTCCGATACCGCGCCTTCGCCCACCGCCCCGGCCATCATTTCCGCCTGGGTGGTCAGGCCGGCCAGTTCGGACCGGATCAGGCCCTGCTTGTAGCGGTCCAGGTACAGCAGGCCGGCGGCCAGGATGATCGGCGCGATCAGGTTGACCAGCAGGATGCGCCGGGTCAGCGGCGACGATAAGGGCCGCCAGCGCCGGCGCCGCTCAGGCTTCGTCACGATAGCGGTAACCGACGCCGTACAGGGTTTCGATCTGGGCGAAATCATCGTCGATGTCGCGGAACTTCTTGCGCAGGCGCTTGATGTGGCTGTCGATGGTGCGGTCGTCCACATAGATGCTTTCGCCGTAGGCCGCGTCGATCAACTGATCGCGGTTCTTGACGTGGCCGGGGCGGCTGGCCAGGGATTTCAGGATCAGGAACTCGGTCACTGTCAGATCGACCTGCTTGCCGCTCCAGGTGCAGATATGGCGCCCCGGGTCCAGCACCAGCGGGCCGCGCACGATGGCCGCGTTGGCGGCACTGGTGTCGCCGCCCTCGGCATTGGCGTCGAGACGGCGCAGCAGGGCGCGGATGCGTTCGATCAGCAGCTTTTGCGAAAACGGCTTCTTGATGTAATCGTCGGCGCCCATGCGCAGGCCCAGCAATTCGTCGATCTCGTCGTCCTTCGAGGTCAGGAAGATCACCGGGATGGCCGATTGCTTGCGCAGGCGCTGCAACAATTCCATGCCGTCCATACGCGGCATCTTGATGTCGAGCACGGCGAGGTCGACCGGCTGGCTGGTCAGGCCGCGCAGGGCCTCGGCCCCGTCGGAATAGGTGCGGACCTTGTAGCCCTCGGCCTCCAGCGCCATGGAAACCGAGGTCAGGATATTGCGGTCGTCGTCGACCAAGGCGATGGTGTGGGCCACGTTTTTGATACCCTTACGGCAGGAAGTCCGGCCACAGGGTGCCTAATCCCGCGGTTCGGGGCAATTGACTTTGCCATTGTGGCGAAATTATAGTCTGCACCGATGGTTCCCCAGATTTTGGGGTGAAAAGGGAATCCGGTATCGTCCTGTTGGGGCGTAAGCCGGGGCTGCCCCCGCAACTGTAGGCGGATAGGTTCGGTCGCTTTTAAAGATCGCCACTGGCTCGTCGTCAAGGTTTCCACCGACGTACGAACAAAGCCGGGAAGGCTGTTGACCGCACCCGTGACCCGCAAGCCAGGAGACCTGCCATCGCACCCGCGTGCGCACGCTTCATCGGGCGGGGTGACCCGAAGAAGTGCTCTGGCTCCTATTCTCTGGGGGGCCGGAAGTGCGTCCGCTTTCGCGGTTTGAAGGTGGAATATTATGCATATCATGGAAGGTTTTCTTCCCGCAGGCCACGCGCTGGCCTGGACCGCCGTCTCGGCGCCGTTCGTCTTTGTCGGTGTCGCCCGGTTGCGCAAGGTGTTGCGCGATCGCCCGGAGATGCGCCTGACCCTGGCCGCCGCCGGCGCCTTCGCCTTTGTCCTGTCGGCCTTGAAGTTGCCCAGCGTCACCGGGTCGTGCTCGCACCCCACCGGTACCGGCCTGGGGGCCATGGTGGTTGGACCGGCGGCGACCACGGTGCTGGGCACCATCGTGCTTCTGTTCCAATCCCTGTTGCTGGCCCATGGCGGGCTGACCACCTTGGGTGCCAACGTGTTTTCCATGGCGGTGGCCGGACCCTGGATCGCCTTCGGCGTGTGGAAGCTGGCCGGAAGGCTGGGCGCGCCCGTGGGCTTGGCGGTGTTCCTGGGCGCGGCCTTGGGCGATCTGGGCACCTATGTGGTGACCTCGGCCCAGTTGGCTTTGGCTTTTCCCGATGAAATCAGCGGCTATGGCGGCGCCTTCGCCAAGTTCGCCGGCATTTTCGCCCTGACCCAGATTCCGCTGGCCATCGCCGAGGGTCTGCTGACCGTGGTGGTGATGAATGCCCTGGTCGGACGCCAGATCAAGCTGGAGGTGCGGGCATGAGCGCGCGTCTGAACTGGCTGCTGGTCGGTCTGGCGGTGTTGATCGCCGCCGCCCCCATGATCCTGGGCCTGCCGGGGGAATATGGCGGTGCCGATGATCGGGCCAAGTCGGCCATCGAGGAAACCGGCTATCAGCCGTGGTTCCAATCGGTGTGGGAACCGCCCTCGGGCGAAATCGCCAGCATGCTGTTTGCCTTGCAGGCCGCCTTGGGGGCCGGCGTGGTCGGCTATGTCATCGGCAGGCTGCAGGGCCGGCGCGAGCGACTGAAATGATCGAAGCCGATCGGCTGGCCCATGTCAGCCGGTGGCGGCCCTTGCCGCTGGCGGAAAAGTCTCTGTTATCCCTGGGGTTGCTGTTCCTGGCCATGGCGTTGCCGCCATGGCCGGGTGGCGCCCTGGTGCTGGCGGCGGCTTCGGCCTCGGCCTTGCGCTCGGGGGTGCCGATCATGGCTTGGCTGCGGCTGCTGGCGGCGCCCAGCCTGTTCATCGTCACCGGTGCCGCCACCTTGCTGGTGCAGGTGGGCGGCGATGGGTTCGCCCTGGCTGCCGATGGCGGGGCCCAGGCCGGCGCCTTGATGCTGCGGGCCCTGGCCGCCGTATCGGCGCTGTTGCTGCTGACCGTCACCACCCCCATGGCGGCGCTGCTGCACGGCCTGCGCCGCTTGGGCCTGCCCGAGGAATTGGTGGAGGTGACCATGACCACCTATCGCTTCATTTTCATTTTGCTGGATACGGCTTCGGCCATGCATGCCAGTCAGATGGCCCGGCTGGGTGGGCAAAGCTGGCGCACCCGCATCCGCTCCGCCGGTCTGCTGGCGGCGGCGTTGCTGCCGCGTGCGCTGGATCAGGCGCGGCGGTTGGAGGTGGGATTGCTGGCCCGCGGCTATGACGGCAGCTTGCGGACCCTGGCCCCGGCCCCGGCCCCGCGCTTGCAGCGGCTGGCCCTGATCGGCGGCGGGTTGGCGGCGTTGGCGGGGGTAGGCCTGTGGATGTGATCCTGGAAGCACGCGGCCTGGTTCACGCCTATGACGGCGGCGTCGAGGCGTTGTCGGATTTGTGTCTGACGGTTCCGCGCGGTCAGCGTCTGGCCATTCTTGGCCCCAATGGCGCCGGCAAGACCACCTTGCTGATGCATCTCAACGGCACCTTGCGGCCCAGTGCCGGTCAGGTTCTGCTGGATGGCCAGAAGGTGGGCTATGGCCGTGCCGACCTCAACCGCTGGCGCCGCCGCGTCGGTCTGGTGTTGCAGGAGCCCGACGATCAGTTGTTCGCCGCCAATGTGGCCGAGGATGTGTCGTTCGGCCCCCTGAACCTGGGATTGCCCGAGGCCGAGGCGGCCCAGCGGGTGGCCGAGGCGTTGGAATCCTTACGCATTTCCCACCTGGCCGACCGTCCCACCCACATGCTGTCGTTCGGGCAGAAAAAGCGGGTGGCCATCGCCGGTGCCGTGGCCATGCGGCCCGAGGTGTTGTTGCTGGACGAGCCGTCGGCGGGGCTGGATGCCATGGGCACCGCCCATCTGTTGGCCGCGCTCGACAGGTTGCAGGCCATGGGCACCACCTTGGTGTTCACTACCCACGATGTTGATCTGGCCTGGGCTTGGTCGGACGCGGTGGCCCTGTTCCATCAGGGGCGGGTCATCGGCCAGGGAACGGCGGAACAGATCCTGGGCGATGCCGATACCCTGGCCCAGGTCCATCTGAAGCCGCCCTTCGCTCTTGCTTTGGGGTTGAAGGCGCGACAGATGGGCTGGCTGGACTTTGATCAGGATTTGCCGCGCAGTCGCGCCGATAGCTTGACTCTGCTCGACCGATTGGGCCGGTAGGCCTCCGTCATTCATACCATTGTAATATATCATTGCGCTGTGCGTTACGTCCGGCGTGAATGGTGTTTTTATTCTCACGCTACATTTGTTCCATTCTAAATCAACCGAATGGAATGAGGCATGAGGGCACTGCGCATTCACTGGACCCAAGCGGAAACCACGGCAGGGCATCACGACACCGTGTCGGTTCCCGATCGGCCCGAGGTCGATCGCGATAAGGCATTGGATCAAGTGTTCGCGCGGATTGCCGCGGCTTTGCCGGACCTTTCCGCTCGTCAGGAATCAATCCAAAGGGGTGGGCGTGTCGAGGTCGCCTCCTGCGACATGATCCTGCTGTTTCGCTGGTTGAACGGTCGCTGACCAGACGCCGCCGGCTCTTTTTCCCGCCCCACGAAAGAGCCGGTGGTCGGGGGCCCCCTTTCCCGCTTCGGCGGGGAAGGGGGATGACCTTTGCCGGTCACGGCCAGCTCTGCCATGATGACGCCCACGACCAATGTCACGGATGCATCATGGATCAGGCCGCCGCGCAAGATTTGCCCCAGGACAACAAGCTGGCATCGCGCCGGGTGGTGCGGGCGTGCCGCAAGGCAGTCTTGTCCACCTTGCTGGCCGAAGGCGGCGCCCCCTATGGATCGTTGGTGACGGTAGCCCTGGATCACGACCTGTCGCCGATCCTGCTGTTGTCGGCTATGTCCGACCACAGTCGCAACATCGCTGGCGATGCTCGGGTGTCACTGTTGTTCGATGGCACCGACGGCCATCCCAACCCACAGACCGGACCGCGCGTCACCGTGATGGGGCGGGCTGAGAAAACCGGTGACCCGCGTTTGCGGGCGCGTTTTCTGGCGCGTCATCCGGGGGCGGCCCTTTATGCGGACTTCGCCGATTTCAGCTTCTGGCGGGTGGTGCCGGAGCGGGCTCACTTCGTCGGCGGTTTCGGGCGGGCGGTATGGTTGCCGGCACCTTTCGGCATCGATCCGACGGTGGCGGCCGCCTTCGCCGTCGCCCCCGAGCCCGCTGGGATCGTCGGGTGGGATTTGGATGGGGTTGACGTGATACGCGGTGATGTGTCGATGCGTATCTCTTTTGACCGTCCCGTCGAAAGTCCGGCAAGCGCGCACAACGCCTGGGAAAACTTGCAATTTCAAGGCCAGAAATGAGCATTCCTCAGGGCAGACATGACAGCAATATTATTGCGTCCTGACCGAGAGGCGAGTATCTTCCCCACCTCTTCAGGCGGTGGTGCGGCCTTATAGCGCCATGCGGGGATGACCCTACAACGCCCGGTCCGGCGGTTCGGACTGGCGATCAGGGCGACTTCCCTAAAAAAAGGGACGGAGAAAGGCAGATTATGAGCAATATCGGTATCCCCGGCGGAACGACGATCAATGCCGGCCTGCTGGCATGGATCGACGAGATGGCGAAGCTGTGCAAACCCGACAGCATTCACATCTGCGATGGTTCCCAGGCGGAATACGATGCCCTGTGCGCCCAGATGGTGGCCGCGGGCACCATGATCAAATTGAACGAGGCCAAGCGCCCCAATTCCTATCTGTGCCGTTCCGACCCGCGCGACGTTGCCCGTGTCGAAGACCGCACCTTCATCTGCTCGGTCTCCAAGGCTGACGCCGGCCCCACCAATAACTGGATGGCCCCGGACGAGATGAAGGTCCGCATGACCAAGCTGTATGACGGCTGCATGAAGGGCCGCACCATGTATGTGGTGCCGTTCTCCATGGGGCCGTTGGGCTCGGATATCGCTCATATCGGCGTGCAGATCACCGATTCGGCCTATGCTGTCGTCAACATGAAGATCATGACCCGTATGGGTCAAAAGGTGCTGGACCTGATCGGCAAGGACGGCGAGTTCGTCAAGTGCCTGCATTCGATCGGCGCCCCGCTGGCCGCCGGTCAGGCCGACGTGCAGTGGCCGTGCAACCCGGACAACATCACCATCAGCCATTTCCCGGAAGAGCGCGCCATCTGGTCGTACGGCTCGGGCTACGGCGGCAACGCGCTGTTGGGCAAGAAGTGCTTCGCGCTCCGCATCGCCTCGACCATGGCCCGCGACGAGGGTTGGCTGGCCGAGCACATGCTGATCGTCGGTGTCGAGAATCCGCAGGGTGAAAAGACCTATGTGGGCGCCGCCTTCCCGTCGGCTTGCGGCAAGACCAACTTCGCCATGCTGCAGCCGCCCAAGGGCTTCGAGGGCTGGAAGATCTGGACCGTGGGCGACGACATCGCCTGGATCAAGCCCGGTGCCGATGGCAAGTTCTACGCCATCAACCCGGAGGCCGGCTTCTTCGGCGTCGCCCCCGGCACCGGTGCGTCGACCAACGCCAACGCCATGGCCGCTTGCGCTTCCAACTCCATCTTCACCAATGTCGGCCTGACCGATGACGGCGACGTGTGGTGGGAAGGCATGACCGACGAAAAGCCGGCCCATCTGATCGACTGGAAGGGCCGCGACTGGACCCCGGATTCGACCGAACCGGCGGCCCACCCCAATGCCCGCTTCACCGCTCCGGTGTCGCAGTGCCCGTCGGTGGACCCGGATTGGGAAAACCCGGCCGGCGTGCCCATCTCGGCCTTCATCTTCGGCGGTCGTCTGTCCAAGACCATGCCGCTGGTCTATCAGTCGTTCAACTGGGCGCATGGCGTCTATCTGGCCGCCACTATGGGCTCGGAAGCCACCGCCGCCGCGGTCGGCCAGGCCGCCATCCGCCGCGATCCCTTCGCCATGCTGCCGTTCTGCGGCTACAACATGGCCGATTACTTCAGCCACTGGCTGTCCATGGGCCGCAAGGTCGCCAACCCGCCGCCGATCTTCCGCGTCAATTGGTTCCGTAAGGATGCCAACGGCAAGTTCATGTGGCCGGGTTTCGGCGACAACATGCGCGTGCTCAAGTGGATCGTCGACCGTGTCCATGGCCGCGCCCAGGGCGTGGAAAGCCCGTTCGGTCATGTGCCGACCTTCGACGACATCGAATGGAAGGGCTTGGACTATCCCAAGGACAAGTTCCAGGAACTGATGTCCATCGACCGCGAACAAGGTGTGGTCGAGGCGCGCAGCCAGGAGGAACTGTTCGACAAGTTCCTGCATCGCCTGCCGGGCGAGTTCCTCGCCCTGCGCGAATTGCTGAAGGCCCGCCTGTGGCGTTCGCCGGAAAAGTGGGAACTGTAAAAGGTTCCGCCGTGATCAAGACCCCCGCCGGCAACGGCGGGGGTTTTTGTTTGCGTGGGTTAAATCTCATGCCGACATAAAGATATCTTTATATCGTATTGCCTTTTGCCAGGGCTCCTGTTAAAAGCGTCACCATGTAAACCCAGCGAAAGGCAAAAGACCGTCATGACTGATTATAAGGTTGCCGATATCGGCTTGGCCGCTTGGGGCCGCAAGGAACTGGACATCGCCGAATCCGAGATGCCCGGCTTGATGGCCACCCGCGAAGAATTCGGCCCCAGCCAGCCGTTGAAGGGCGCCCGCATCGCTGGTTCCCTGCACATGACCATTCAGACCGGCGTGCTGATCGAGACCTTGCAGGCGCTGGGCGCCGACATCCGCTGGGCGTCGTGCAACATCTTCTCGACCCAGGACCACGCCGCCGCCGCCATCGCCGCAGCGGGCATCCCGGTGTTCGCCGTCAAGGGCGAGAGCTTGGAAGAATACTGGGACTACACCCATCGCATCTTCGAATGGGCCGATGGCGGTTGCCCCAACATGATCCTGGATGATGGCGGCGACGCCACTTTGCTGATCCATCTGGGCATGCGCGCCGAAAAGGACCTGTCGGTTCTGGCCAACCCCACCTGCGAGGAAGAAGAGGTTCTGTTCGCTTCCATCAAGAAGAAGCTGGAAACCGATCCGACCTTCTATACCCGCAACGGCGTTGCCATCCGTGGCGTCACCGAGGAAACCACCACCGGCGTGCATCGTCTGTACGAGATGGAAAAGAAGGGCACCTTGTTGTGGCCGGCCATCAACGTCAACGATTCGGTGACCAAGTCCAAGTTCGACAACAAGTATGGTTGCCGTGAGAGCCTGGTCGACGGTATCCGCCGCGCCACCGACGTCATGCTGGCCGGCAAGGTTGCCGTGGTCGCCGGCTTCGGCGATGTGGGCAAGGGCTCGGCCGAATCGCTGGCGTCGCAGGGCTGCCGCGTTATCGTCACCGAAATCGACCCCATCTGCGCTCTTCAGGCCTGCATGGAAGGCTATGAGGTGTTGACCATGGAAGAAGCCGCGCCGCGCGGCGACATCTTCGTCACCACCACCGGCAATGTGGACGTGATCACCGTCGATCACATGCGCGCCATGAAGGATCGCGCCATCGTCTGCAACATCGGCCACTTCGACAGCGAAATTCAGGTCGCCGGCCTGAAGAACTTCAAGTGGAACAACATCAAGCCGCAGGTCGATGAAATCGGTTTCCCCGATGGCAAGCGCATCCTGCTGCTGGCCGAAGGCCGTCTGGTCAATCTGGGCTGCGCCACCGGTCACCCCAGCTTCGTCATGTCGGCGTCGTTCACCAATCAGGTGTTGGCCCAGATCGAACTGTTCGCCAACAACGCCGACGGCAAGTATGGCAAGCATGTCTATGTGCTGCCCAAGCACCTGGACGAAAAGGTCGCCGCTCTGCATCTGGCCAAGCTGGGCGCCAGCCTGACCAAGCTGAACGCCAAGCAGTCCGAATACATTGGCGTCGCGGTGGAAGGCCCGTTCAAGCCGGAAACCTATCGCTACTGATCGGTTCCAGCGGTTTACCGCAATCAGCCCCCGCCCGTTTCGGGCGGGGGTTTTGCTTTGTGCTGCGGCTTGCGTGCCGCGTTATCGATATATACCATGCGCATATGTCGATACGGTGAGTTAACCATGTCTCGTGTGGCCCGTCTGTCCTGGTTGCTGCGATCGTCCTTTGCCCATGTACGGCGGTCTCCCGGCTGTGCCGATCTGGCGCGCATGGCGGTGGCCGCGTATGATCCTGTCAGTGATGTGGTTTCGGCCCGCTGTCATGCGGGGCAAGGGCACGAGGTGCTGGACAGTCACGAATTTGTGCTGGCGGAGATGCCCAGTCTGAGCTTGTTGGCGTCGGGGCGGCAGCCCCGGGTGATCCATGACCTGCCCCAGGGGCAGGCGGCGACACCACATATGTTGGCCATGCGGGCGGCGGGACTGCGCTCAAGCTTGACCATGCCGTTGCTGGAATGCGATGAATTGCGCGGCTTTTTGTTCCTGAACGCGCGGGTCAGCCATTTCTTCAACGAGGCGAGATTGCTGCGTCTTGAGCCATTCATGGCCACCTTGCCGGGCCTGATTTTGCGTGAGATGATTCGTGAGTTTGAAGGCTTGACTCTGGCTTCGTCCCGAGTATAGTTGCGCCCTCTCGCGCCGGGTATTTCTTGGCGCGCAAGTTCATTTTTGCGGTAGGAAGTCGTGATGTTCGCAGTCATTCAGACCGGCGGTAAGCAGTACAAGGTCGCCAACGGCGACGTGATCCGCGTCGAAAAGCTGGCCGGTGAGGCCGGTGGTTCGGTTGTGCTTGACCAGGTGCTGATGGTCGGCGAAAAGATCGGTGCCCCGCTGGTGGACGGCGCCAAGGTTGTCGCCGAAGTGGTCGCCCAGGCCCGTGGCCCCAAGCTGATCGTGTTCAAGAAGCGCCGCCGTCAAAGCTCGCGCCGCAAGAACGGCCATCGCCAGGATATCACCATCCTGCGCATCACCGACATCACCGCCGGCTGATCCGGTCTGAGTAAGGAGTAATACCATGGCTCATAAAAAGGCTGGTGGCTCGTCCCGCAACGGTCGCGATTCTGACGGCCAGCGACTGGGCGTAAAGAAGTTTGGCGGCGAAGTCGTGATCCCGGGCAACATCCTGGTCCGTCAGCGCGGCACCAAGTTCTATCCCGGCGCCAATGTCGGCATGGGCAAGGATCACACCTTGTTCGCCAAGGAAACCGGCAAGGTCGTGTTCCGTCACAAGGCCGAAGGCCGCACCTTCGTGTGCGTCGAGCCGCTGCCGGAAGCCGCTGAATAATCAGCCGTTTCCTGCGCACGGGTTTTAGATCAGGGGAACGGTCCGCCGTTCCCCTTTTCGTATTTGCACATCAAGGTCAGCCATGAAGTTTCTCGATCAGGCCAAAATCTTCATCAAAAGCGGCGACGGCGGGGCCGGCGCGGTCAGCTTCCGGCGCGAGAAGCACATGGAGTTCGGCGGCCCCGATGGTGGTGATGGCGGACGCGGCGGCGATGTCATCGTCGAATGCGTGGCCAACCTCAACACCCTGATCGATTACCGCTATCAGCAGCACTTCAAGGCGGCCAAGGGCGACCATGGCATGGGCCAGCAGCGCACCGGCGGCAAGGGCGACGACATCGTCTTGAAGGTGCCGGTGGGCACCCAGATCCTGGATGAGGAACGCGACATGGTGGTCGCCGACCTGACCGAGGTCGGCCAGCGCCTGGTCTTGCTCAGGGGCGGCGACGGCGGTTTCGGCAATCTGCATTACAAGACCAGCACCAACCAGGCGCCGCGCCGTGGCGATCCCGGCTGGCCGGGCAAGGAAATGTGGGTGTGGCTGAAGCTGAAGCTGATCGCCGATGCTGGCCTTGTCGGCCTGCCCAATGCCGGCAAGTCGACCTTTTTGGCCGCGGTGTCCCGTGCCCGGCCCAAGATCGCCGATTATCCTTTCACCACCCTGCATCCCAATCTGGGCGTGGTCTATTACGGCCAGGAAGAATTCATCGTCGCCGATATCCCCGGTCTGATCGAGGGCGCCCATGAAGGTGCGGGCATCGGTGACCGTTTCTTGGGCCATATCGAACGCTGCCGGGTTTTGCTGCATCTGGTCGATGGCACCCAGGACGACGTGGCCGAAGCTTATCGCGTGGTGCGCGGCGAGTTGGAAGCCTATGGCGGCGGGCTGGAAAGCAAGCCGGAAGTGGTGGCGCTCAACAAGTGCGACTCGCTGTTGGCCGAGGACATCAAGGACAAGCTGGAAGCGCTGGAGGCCGAATGCGGCCACAAGGTCTATCCGCTGTCCGGCGTCTCGGGCATCGGCTTGAAGGAAATCCTCGGCACCTTGTTGCAGCACATCAAGGATTCCAAGGCGGAAGATCCGGGCGTGGTCCAGGCTTCCAACGCCATCGGCGCCGGCAAGCGCGGCCAGGAAGGCTTCTTCCGTCGCCGCAAGGATGCCGAAGACCCCGATGCCCAGTTCGAGGAAGGCTATTGGGGCGCCAACGGCGAATGGATCTGGTACGAGGACGACGAGGACGAAGAAGAAGTCGCGGCTGAAGTGGACGACGATTCCGTCGGTGACGAAGACGATATCATCGACGAAGAAGATGAAGACGACGAAGATGACGGTGACGACCAACCCAATCAATGAGGCCCGCCGGCTGATCGTCAAGATCGGCTCCAGCCTGCTGGTGGACGAGGCCAGCGGCCATATCCGCCGCACCTGGATGGACAGCTTGTGCGACGACGTCGCCCGGCTGCGGGCGCGCGGCCAAGAGGTGATCCTGGTGTCGTCGGGGGCGGTGGCGGTGGGCCGTCGCCATCTCGGCCTGACACCGCCGTTGCGGCTGGAAGAAAAGCAGGCGGCGGCGGCGACCGGGCAAATCCGGCTGGCCCATGCCTATCAGGAAGCGTTGGAGCGTCACGGCATCACCGTCGCCCAGGTCTTGTTGACCCTGGCCGATTCCGAGGATCGCCGGCGCTTCCTCAATGCCCGCAACACCCTGGATACCTTGCTGCGCCTGGGCGCGGTGCCGGTGATCAACGAAAACGACACGGTGGCCACCACCGAAATCCGTTTCGGCGACAACGACCGGCTGGCGGCACGGGTGGCGCAGATGAGCGGCGCCGATGCCTTGGTGCTGTTTTCCGACATCGACGGGTTGTACACCGCCGATCCGCGCAAGAACCCCGATGCCCGTTTCCTGGCCGAAGTCACCGAGATCACCCCGGACATCGAGGCCATGGCCGGCGATCCCGGCTCCAGCGTCGGCACCGGCGGCATGGTCACCAAGCTGGTGGCGGCCAAGATCTGCCTGTCGGCGGGCTGCCGCATGGCCATCTGCAAGGGTGAGCCGCTGCATCCGCTGACCGCCCTGGAAAACGGCGCCCGCGTCACTTGGTTCCTGCCGTCCGCCGGGCCGATGACGGCGCGCAAGCAATGGATCGCCGGTTCCATGTCGCCCATGGGCAGCTTGCATCTGGATGACGGCGCCGCGCGGGCCTTGGCCTCGGGCAAAAGCCTGCTGCCGGCAGGCATCCGCGCCATCGACGGCGAGTTCGACCGCGGCGATTGCGTTTTGGTGCGCGATGGGGCAGGGCGGGTGATCGGGCGCGGCCTGTCGGCCTATGCCGCCGACGATGCCCGTGCCATCATGGGCCGCAAATCCGCCGACATCGAAAGCGTGCTGGGCTATCGCGGTCGTGACGAAATCATCCATCGCGACGATCTGGTGATGGAGGGGTGACCCCTATGAGGTTCAATACGAAACTCACAGTTTCTGTAGTGGAAACAAAAAGATGACCGACATTCAAACCCTGATGTTCGACCTCGGCGATCGTGCCCGTGCCGCCGCCTGTCTGCTGGCGCAAGCGCCCGACAGCGCCAAGGCCGCCGCCTTACGGGAAGCCGCCGCCGCCTTGCGTGCCGCCGCGCCGGCCATCGCCGCCGCCAATGGCCAGGATATGGCCGCCGGCGCCGCCAAAGGACTGAGCGCGGCCATGCTCGATCGGCTGATGCTGGACGACAAGCGCATCGAGGCCATGGCCAAGGGGCTGGAGGACGTCGCCGCGCTGCCCGATCCGGTAGGCCGGGTGCTGGCCGAATGGGATCGCCCCAACGGTCTGCATATCGAGCGCGTCGCCGTGCCTCTGGGGGTCATCGGCATCATTTATGAAAGCCGGCCCAACGTCACCGCCGATGCCGCCGCCCTGTGCCTGAAATCGGGCAATGCCGCCATCTTGCGTGGCGGCTCGGAAAGCATTCATTCCGCCACCGCCATCATGACGGCCCTGCGCGCCGGTATCCGTGCCGCCGGCCTGCCCGAGGATTCGGTGCAGATGGTGCCGACTACCGACCGCGCGGCGGTGGGTGTGATGCTGACCATGGACAAACATATCGACGTCATCGTGCCCCGGGGCGGCAAGGGCTTGGTGGCCCGGGTCAAGGCGGAAAGCAAGGTGCCCTTGTTCCAGCATCTGGAAGGCATCTGTCACACCTATGTGGACAAGGATGCCGATCTGGCCATGGCGCTGGACGTGGTCAAGAACGCCAAGCTGCGTCGCACCGGCGTCTGCGGCTCGACCGAGACGCTGCTGGTGGACAAGGCGGTGGCAGCCAGCCATCTGGCACCCTTGGTGACCATGCTGCTGGAGTCCGGCTGCGAGGTGCGCGGCGACGCGGCCACCCAGGACGTCGATGCCCGCGTCATCGCCGCAACGGCTGCGGATTGGGATACCGAATATCTGGATTCGATCATCTCGGTGAAGCTGGTGGATGGTGTGCAAGGTGCGGTCGAGCATATCAACCGCCATTCCAGTCAGCACACCGAGGCTATCATCACCGCCAACCCGGCGACGGCGGAAGTGTTCCTCAACGGCTGCGATTCGGCCATCGTCTGCTGGAATGCCTCGACCCAGTTCGCCGATGGCGGCGAGTTCGGCATGGGGGCGGAAATCGGCATTTCCACCGGTCGCATGCATGCGCGCGGCCCGGTCGGAATCGAGCAATTGTGCACCTTCAAGTACAAGGTGCTGGGCTCGGGCCAGATCCGGCCCGGCTGAACCATGTTGGCACCCAGCCCCTGGGGGGATAACCGCGCCGTGCGCATCGGTCTGTTGGGCGGGTCGTTCAACCCCGCCCATGCCGGTCATCGCCATGTGGCGGAAATCGCCCTCAAGCGGTTGGGATTGGATCAGGTGTGGCTGTTGGTCAGTCCGCAGAATCCATTGAAGCCGGTGGCCGGCATGGCGCCGCAGGCCCAGCGTCTGGATTGGACCAACCGGATTTTGGCCGACCACCCACGCCTGATCGGCACCGGCCTGGAAGCGCGCTTGGGCACCACCTATTCCGCCCAAACCCTGGTCAAGCTGCGTCAGCGTTTCCCCAAGGCCCGTTTCGTCTGGCTGATGGGGGCCGACAATCTGGCGCAGATGACCCGCTGGCGGCAGTGGAAACGCATCTTTGCCCTGGTACCCATTGCGATTTTGGCGCGCTCTCCCTATTCTCGGAAGGCTTTGGCTGCGCCTGCCGCCCGTTTCATGGCCGCTTATCGACGAAAAGCGACCGGAGCTCGCGGTCTGGCCGCCCATCAACCGCCGGCTTGGGTGTTTTTGCACACCCGCCTGCACCCCGCTTCAGCCACGGCGCTTCGTGCTGCACACTTGAAGGAGTAAACCGATTCTGCCCCGACCTAAATCCGCTGCCTTGACGGCGGAAGAGCTGGTTTCGCTGGTGTACACGTCGCTGGACGACGGCAAGGCCGAGGATATCTCGGTAGTGGACCTGCGCGGCAAGACCAGCATGGCCGACCATATGGTCATCGCCACCGGCAATTCCAGCCGCCAAGTGGGAGCCATGGCCGATCACCTGATGGAAAAGCTGAAACATGCCGGCCAACCGGTCGCGGTCGAGGGCATGCCCCAGTGCGATTGGGTGCTGATCGACGCCGGTGACATCATCATCCACCTGTTCCGCCCCGAGGTTCGCGCCTTCTACAATCTGGAAAAGATGTGGGGCGTCGCCCGGCCGGAAGCGCGTCCGCTTTAGGGCACGGTCTTGCGTCTGTGGCTGGCTGCCGTGGGCCGGGTCAAGCCCGGTCCCGAGCTTGACCTGTTCAATCAATATTCCAAACGCCTGAGCGTGCCCATCACCGTGCGCGAGGTCGAGGAAAAACGCCCGCTGCCCACGCCCGAGCGCATGGCGCGCGAGGCGGATTTGTTGCTGGCCACCCTGCCGCCTCAGGCGGTGGTGGTGGCGCTGGACGAGCGCGGCAAGGCCATGGGGTCGGTGGATTTCGCCACCCGGTTGGGGCGCTGGCGCGACGACGGAACCGCCGATCTGGCTTTTGTCATCGGCGGCGCCGACGGCCACGGCCAAGCGGTGCGCGACCGTGCCGCCCTGCTGCTGTCGTTCGGCGCCATGACTTGGCCGCACATGCTGGTCCGGGCCATGGTGGCGGAACAATTGTGGCGGGCCCAAGCCATCTTGTCGGGCCACCCCTACCATCGGGCCTAGACTAAACAACCAGATTGCTTGAATTGTGACCGACAACAGGCCAGGATGACCCCCACGGGGAGCGCTGGGAGAGGGTATAAGGTGGACAGTGAAATTCCGCCGGATGAATTGACGGGGTTCGAGGAATACCGGGTCAAGGTCGCGGGCACCAACATCAGTTGCCAGACTTTGTTGGCGACCGATTATCTCAATCACTTCAACGAGATCGTCATGCTGCTCGACATGCTGCCGGATATGCCGGACATGATCGAGGAGTGCAAGGCCTGGGCGCCCAAGGACTATAAGTCCCACTTTGCCGATTCTACCTTTTCCGATAAGCAGCTGGCCATCGAGGCCTATGACCGGGTGCCGTCCAAGTACCGCCAGCCGTTCGAGGCCACCATCGGCCAGATCAATGATCTGCTGCTGGACGGCCTGGATCGTCTGGACCACCTGATCGCCGATGGTGCCGAAGCCGAGTTGTTGCAGGAGAACTGCCGGGCCATATCGCGCGCCGCCCAATTGCTGATGGATTGCGCCTCGGGCATCATCCACGGCGGCGACCGGGCCATGGCCCAGGCGGAAATCGACGGCTTGCTGGGACGCTGAACCCTGGGGATTGGCGATGCTGCGCAAATTCCAATACCTGCTGGCCTTGGCGCGGGAACGGCATTTCGGGCGTGCCGCCACGTTTTGCAACGTTGCTCAACCGACGCTTTCCAACGCCATCCGCCAGTTGGAAGAGGAATTGCGCGTTCCCATCGTCGAGCGTGGCCACCGTTTCCTCAAATTCACCCCGGAAGGGGAGAAGGTGCTGGAATACGCCCGCCGCATCTGCGGCGATTTCGAGTCCCTGGTGCAGGATCTGGGGGCGCCGGGGCAGGAATTGTCGGGGCAATTGCGCCTGGGCGTCATTCCCACGGCGCTGCCCATGGTCGCCCATCTGGTCTCGCCGTTCACCGCCCGTCATCCCGGTATCCGCGTCTCCATCCTGTCGCTGTCGTCGCGGCAAATCCAGCGCGGCCTGGATAATTTCGAGCTCGATGCCGGTATCACCTATCTGGACAACGAACCGCTTACCGGCGTGCGCATGCAGCCGCTTTATTCCGAGCGCTATTTCCTGCTGACCCACAAGCAAAAGGCCCCCCAGGGCCGGGTCGACATCACCTGGGCCGAGGCGGCGCAGATGCCGCTTTGCCTGCTGACCCCGGACATGCAAAACCGCCGCATCGCCGATGCCGCCTTCCTGATGGCCGGGCACAAGGTGGCCCCGGCGGTGGAAACCAATTCCATGATCAACATCTTCACCGCCGTCCAGCACGGTCCGTGGTCCAGCATCGTCCCCGGCCAGCTGCTGGGTTTGATGCGGCTGCCGGAAGAGTTGATAGCTTTTCCCTTGGTAACGCCGGACGTCACTTATGTCGTCGGTATTGTCTATGCCGACCGCTCGCCGGTGGTGCCGGCGGCCAAAGCCCTTGCTGCCATTGCCTCGGCGGAAAAGCTGGCGTCACGCATCCCCCTGCTGGTCAAGGAGGCGCTGGCCCGCAACGGCATCGTCTGGACCGCCACTCAGGCTACCCGCTCGGGCGGGGGTTGATAGCTATTTGCTATCGCAGCATGGGTATTTTGTATTTGAAACCCCTGCCATGAATGTTTCAGGGTAACGCCAACGATAGTTTGGCGATGCCTGAAGGTGCGCCCGACACAACCAAAGCACCGACAGGGAGTCCCCCGCGCGATGACAGCCATCGACTGGAGCGCCGAGCGTGCCCGCGCCATCATTGAGAGCCATCGTTCCTTGCGCGGTGCGCTGTTGCCCATGCTGCACGCCTTGCAAGAAGAGTTCGGCTACGTGGATCAGGCGGCGGTGCCGCTGCTGGCCGCGGCGTTGAACCTGTCGCAGGCGGAAATCCACGGAGTGATCAGCTTCTACCACGAATTCCGCCAGTCGCGCTCCGGTCGCCATGTGGTCAAGGTCTGCGTCGCCGAGGCCTGTCAGGCCCGTGGCTCCGACACTCTGGTCGAGCATCTGAAACGCAAGCTGGGCCTTGATCTGGGGCAAACCGGCAGCGACGGCGCCTTCACCCTGGAGGCGGTCTATTGCCTGGGAAATTGCGCTCTGGGGCCGTCGGCCCTGGTTGATGACCGCCTGTTGGGCCGCCTGAGCCCAGCCCGTCTGGACGGAGCCCTGGCATGAGCAAGCCCGTCACCCTCTATGTCCCCTGCGATGCCGCCGCCTTGTCGGTGGGCGCCGATACGGTGGCCGCCGCCATCGCCGCCGAGGCCGAAGCCCGCCGTCTGCCGGTGCAGATCATCCGCAACGGCTCACGCGGGATGCTGTGGCTGGAACCGCTGGTCGAGGTGGTCACCAATCAGGGCCGCGTCGCCTATGGCCCGGTCACGCCCGATCAGGTAGCGGAATTGTTCGACGCCGGTTTTCTCGATGGTCAGCCCCATCCGTTGGGTCACGGCCTGACCGAGGAGATTTTCTATTTCAAGCACCAGCAACGGCTGACCTTCGCCCGGTGCGGCCTGACCGATCCGCTGTCGGTGGCGGATTACCGCGCCCATGGCGGCTTTGCCGGATTAGAGCGCGCCCTGGCCCTGAGCCCGGCGGAAATCGTCGCGGAAGTGACGCAATCGGGCCTGCGTGGGCGCGGCGGCGCCGGTTTTCCCACCGGCATCAAGTGGAACACGGTGCTGAACGCCAGCGCGGCGGAAAAATTCGTCTGCTGCAACGCCGATGAAGGCGACAGCGGCACCTTCGCCGACCGAATGATCATCGAGGGCGACCCCTTCCTGCTGATCGAGGGCATGACCATCGCCGCCCTGGCGGTGGGGGCGCGCCAGGGTTACGTCTATCTGCGGTCGGAATATCCGCACGCGGTGGCCACCCTGCGCGAGGCCATTCGCCGCGCCTATGAACAAGATTGGCTGGGCACCAACATCCATGGCTCGGGCCACGACTTCCACCTGGAAGTGCGCATGGGCGCCGGCTCTTACGTTTGCGGCGAGGAAACCGCCATGCTGGAAAGCCTGGAAGGCAAGCGCGGCATGGTCCGGGCCAAGCCACCGATTCCGGCCTTGCAGGGCTTGTTCGGCCAGCCGACCATCGTCAACAACGTCCTCACCCTGACCTCGGTGCCGGTGGTGCTGGCCAAGGGGGCGGCGTTTTACCGCGATTTCGGCGCCGGGCGCTCGCACGGCACCCAGCCGTTCCAACTGGCCGGCAATATCCAGCGCGGCGGTCTGGTGGAACTGGCCTTCGGCGTGTCGCTTCACGACCTGATCTATCGCTATGGCGGCGGTACCGCCTCGGGCCGTCCGTTGCGCGCCGTGCAGGTGGGCGGTCCTTTGGGTGCCTATGTCCCCGAATCCATGCTGTCGCTGTCGGCGGATTACGAATCCATGGCTGAGGCCGGGGCCATGCTCGGCCATGGCGGCATCGTCGTCTTTGACGATAGCGTGCGCATGGCCCGCATGGCCCGTTTCGCCATGGATTTCTGCGCCGTCGAATCCTGCGGCAAATGCACGCCGTGCCGCATCGGCAGCACCCGTGGGCGCGAGGTGCTCGACAAGATCGTCGCCGGCATCGACGTGGCTGACAACATGGCCCTGCTCGACGATCTGTGCACGGTGATGGCCGATGGCTCGCTGTGCGCCATGGGCGGGCTGACGCCGTTGCCGGTGCAAAGCGCCATCCGTCATTTCCCCGAAGATTTCGCCTGAGCCCCGGAGGCAGCCATGACCCTGCGAAGCAAGGATTTCGGAACCCCGGCGCGATCGGACGCGGCCCTGGTCAGCGTCACCATCGACGGCCACACGATCAGCGTGCCGGCGGGCACCTCGGTGATGCGCGCCGCCGCCCAAGCCGGCATCATGATTCCCAAATTATGCGCCACCGACCACCTGGAAGCCTTCGGCTCGTGCCGGCTGTGTCTGGTGGAGATCAGCGGGCGCAAGGGCACCCCGGCCTCGTGTACCACCCCGGTGGCCGAGGGCATGAGCGTGTGCACCAACACGCCGCGTCTGGCCGCGTTGCGCAAGGGGGTGATGGAGCTTTACATCTCCGACCACCCGCTCGATTGCCTGACCTGTGCGGCCAATGGCGATTGCGAGTTGCAGGACATGGCCGGGGCGGTGGGCCTGCGCGAGGTTCGTTATGGTTTCGCCGGCGACAACCATCTGGCCGAGGCCAAGGACACCAGCAACCCCTATTTCCAGTACGATCCGGCCAAATGTATCGTCTGCTCGCGCTGTGTGCGCGCCTGCGCCGAGGTTCAGGGCACCTTCGCCCTGAATGTGGCCGGGCGAGGCTTCGAGTCCCGCATCAAGCCCGGCGCGGCGCCGGATTTCATGGGCTCGGAATGCGTGTCGTGCGGTGCCTGCGTCCAGGCCTGTCCCACCGCCACCTTGATTGAAAAGTCGGTGGTGCGCCTGGGCCAGCCCGAACACGCGGTGGAAACCACCTGCGCCTATTGCGGCGTCGGTTGCTCGCTGCGGGCCGAGATGCAGGGCGATACCGTGGTGCGCATGGTACCGTCCAAGCAAGGCGGCGCCAATGCCGGTCATTCTTGCGTCAAGGGCCGCTTCGCCTGGGGCTATGCCAGCCACAAGGACCGGCAGTTGCAGCCGATGATCCGTGATCAAATCACCGATCCGTGGCGGGTGGTGGAGTGGGACGAGGCCATTGCCCATACCGCCCGGCGCTTCCGCGAGGTGCAGGAAAAGCATGGGCCGCGCGCCATCGGCGGCATCACCTCGTCGCGTTGCACCAACGAAGAAATCTACGCGGTGCAGAAGATGATCCGCGCCGGTTTCGGCAACAACAACGTCGATACCTGCGCCCGCGTCTGCCATTCGCCCACCGGCTATGGCCTGAAGCAGACCTACGGCACCTCGGCCGGCACCCAGGATTTCAAGAGCGTCGACAAGGCCGATGTCATCATCGTCATGGGCGCCAATCCCACCGCCGGCCATCCGGTGTTCGCCTCGCGCCTCAAGCGTCGGGTGCGGCAGGGCGCCAAGCTGGTGGTCATCGACCCGCGCGCCATCGATCTGGTCAAAAGCCCGCATGTTTCCGCCGATTATCACCTGCAATTGCAGCCCGGCACCAATGTGGCCATGGTCAACGCCCTGGCCCATGTGGTGGTCACCGAAGGGTTGGTGAAGACCGATTTCGTCACCCAGCGCTGCGACCCCGCTAATTTCCGGGAATGGGCCGATTTCGTCGCCCAAGACCGCCATTCGCCCGAAGCCTTGGAAAGCGTCACCGGGGTGCCGGCGGTCCTGGTCCGCCAAGCCGCCCGGCTTTACGCCACCGGCGGCAATGCCGCCATCTATTACGGCCTTGGCGTCACCGAGCACAGCCAGGGCTCGACCACCGTCATGGGCATCGCCAATCTGGCCATGGCCACCGGCAATGTGGGCCGCGACGGCGTCGGCGTGAACCCGCTGCGCGGTCAGAACAACGTCCAGGGCTCGTGCGACATGGGCTCGTTCCCGCATGAATTTTCCGGCTACCGCGAGGTCAGGGACGATGCCGTCCGCGCCTTGTTCGAGGTGGTGTGGGGGCGTGAACTGGATGCCGAGCCGGGCTTGCGCATTCCCAACATGTTCGATCAGGCCTTGCACGGCCAGTACAAGGGCATGTTCGTCCACGGCGAGGATATCGCCCAATCCGACCCCAACACCAACCATGTGACGGCGGCGTTGGAATCCCTGGACTTCCTGGTGGTGCAGGATCTGTTCCTGAACGAGACCGCGGCTTACGCCCACGTCTTCCTGCCCGGCACCTCGTTTTTGGAAAAAGACGGCACCTTCACCAATGCCGAGCGGCGCATCAACCGGGTGCGCCCGGCCATGGCCCCGCGCACCGGCTGGCATGAATGGCAGGTGGCGGCGGCCATCGCCACCGCCATGGGCTATCCCATGCATTGGCAGTCGGGCGCCGACATCATGGCGGAAATCGCCCGCGTCACCCCCAGCTTCAAGGGCGTCAGCTTCGACCGGCTGGACAAGGTGGGCAGCCTGCAATGGCCGGTTACCGATCAGGCCCCCGATGGTACTCCGATCATGCATGTGGACGGCTTCGTCCGTGGCAAGGGTAATTTCGTCTTGACCGAGTTCGTGCCGACGACCGAGCAGACTTCGCGCTTCTTCCCGCTGATCCTGACCACCGGGCGGATTTTGTCGCAATACAATGTCGGCGCCCAGACCCGGCGCACCGACAACGTCGCCTGGCACCCCGAGGACGTGTTGGAAATCCATCCCCATGACGCTGAATTGCGCGGCATCGCTTGTGGCGACATGGTGTCGCTGGCCAGCCGTATGGGGGCGACGTCGTTGCGGGCCGAAATCACCGATCGAGTGCCGCAAGGCGTGGTCTACACCACCTTCCACCACCCGGTGACCGGGGCCAACGTGGTCACCACCGACAATTCCGACTGGGCGACCAATTGCCCCGAATACAAGGTCACCGCCGTCCAGGTCAGCATCGCCAACGCGGTGCACACTCTGGTGGCCGAATAGGAGCGCCGCATGAGCACCCGCCCCGTCCCCGATCCCGACCAAGCCCCGGCGGCGGAAGCCGGGCCGCGCGATTGCTCGGTCTCGGTGCGCGGCACCAGCCACCGCACGTTGTCGGTAGCCGAAAGCGTGGAATGGCACTTGCCGGAAGAGGAGCCGACGGCGTTGGTCTATAACCGCCGCTCCTTCGCCGTCATGCTGACCAGCCCCGCCGATCTGGAAGATTTCGGCCTGGGCTTCTCGTTGTCGGAACGCATCATCACCCAGGAATCTGAAATGCAGGAGCTGACGGTCCAGCGCCTGGAGGCCGGATTGTCGGTGCAGATGACCATCCCCAACGGGCGTGCCGCCCAATTGCTGGGCCGCCGCCGCGCCATCGAAGGCCGCTCGGGCTGCGGCATCTGCGGCATCGAAAGCCTGGAGGCGCTGCGCCAGCCGCTTGCCCCGGTCACAGCCCCCGAGGTGGCCCCCGCCGCCATCGCCCGCGCCCTTGGTTCCCTGCGCGATCATCAGCCCATGCGGGCGCGTAATTTTTCCGTCCACGGTGCCGCCTGGAGTGACCGCAACGGCACCATCGTGTTGTCGCGCGAGGATGTGGGGCGGCATTCCGCCCTCGATAAATTGATAGGTGCCATGTCCCGCGCCGGGGTGGACAGAACTGACGGATTCGTTGTTCTGTCCAGCCGCTGCGGTTTCGAACTGGTTCAGAAAGCGGCGGCGGTGGGCATCGGCCTGCTGGCGTCGGTGTCCGCCCCTACCACCATGGCGTTGTCCATGGCCCGGCAGGCGGGTATGTCCCTGGCGGTTTCCGCCCAGGGAAGCGCGGTTGTGGTGTTGGAGTGACAAGGCCGTCGGCATGAGCGGCCCTTAGGGGAGGTTATAGGCATGAGTACTGCGTCCATTGCCCTGTCGCCGGGAGGTCTGCTGTCGCGCGAGCGCATCATCGCCCGGCCCGGTTTTAATCGCTGGCTGGTTCCGCCGGCGGCGCTGGCCATCCATCTGTGCATCGGCATGGCCTATGGCTTTTCCGTGTTCTGGTTGCCGCTGTCGCGCGCGATCGGCATCACCGAAACCGTGGCCTGTTCGAAGGAACTGACCTTCTTCCAGGAAATCTTCGCCACCCATTGCGACTGGAAGATTTCCATGCTGGGGTGGATGTACACCCTGTTCTTCGTCTTCCTGGGGTCATCGGCGGCCATCTGGGGCGGCTGGCTGGAAAAGGCCGGTCCGCGCAAGGCCGGCGTGGTGTCCGCCTGCTGCTGGTGCGGCGGCCTGTTGATTTCCGCCCTGGGCGTCTATACCCACCAGATCTGGCTGATGTGGCTGGGTTCGGGCGTTATCGGCGGCATCGGCCTGGGCTTGGGCTATATCTCGCCGGTGTCGACCCTGATCAAGTGGTTCCCCGACCGTCGTGGCATGGCCACCGGCATGGCCATCATGGGCTTCGGCGGCGGTGCCATGATCGGCGCCCCCCTGGCCGACAAGCTGATGAAGTTCTTCGCTACCCCCGCCTCGGTCGGCGTTTGGGAAACCTTCGTCTGTCTGGCGGTGATCTATTTCGTCTTCATGATGGCCGGCGCCTTGGGCTATCGCGTGCCCTCGGAAAACTGGAAGCCCGCCGGCTGGACCGCGCCCGACCCGTCCAAGCAGGGCAATTCGCTGATCACCAGCAAGCATGTGCATCTGGATGTGGCGTGGCGGACCAAGCAATTCTGGCTGGTATGGGGGGTGCTGTGCCTGAACGTCACCGCCGGTATCGGCATCCTGGGCATGGCCTCGCCGTTGTTGCAGGAAGTGTTCGCCGGCAAGCTGATCGGTATCGACGCCACCTTCAATGAATTGACCGCCGCGCAAAAGGGCCAGATCGCCGCCGTCGCCGCCGGCTTCACCGGTCTGCTGTCGCTGTTCAACATCGGTGGCCGTTTCTTCTGGGCGTCGCTGTCGGACAAGCTGGGGCGCAAGAACACCTATTTCGTCTTCTTCGCCCTGGGGCTGCTGCTGTACGCCCTGGTGCCGTGGACGGCCTCGACCGGGGCCTTGGTGCTGTTCGTCGCCATCTTCTGCGTCATTCTGTCCATGTATGGCGGCGGCTTCGCCACCGTTCCGGCCTATCTGGCCGACATGTTCGGCACCAAGATGGTCGGTGCCATCCATGGTCGGCTGCTGACCGCGTGGTCGACGGCGGGCGTGCTGGGGCCGGTGCTGGTCAATTACATCCGCGAATATCAACTCGAGCAGGGCGTTGCCCGTGCCGACGCCTATTCCATGACCATGTACATCCTGGCCGGTCTGTTGGCCTTGGGTTTCGTCTGCAACTGGCTGGTCACCTCGGTGGCGGAAGAACACCACATGTCCGATTCCGAACTGGCCGAGGAAAAGAAGATCGCCGACGATACCCACCAGCATTTCGTCGCCGACGTCGAAGCGCTGGCGGACGAGGCGCGGCATTCCTGGAAAGTCACCCTGGCCTGGGCGGCGGTGTGGATTCCGCTGGGCTGGGGCATCTGGATCACCCTGCAAAAGACCCTTCTGCTGTTTCGGTGATCGCTATTGACCCGCTGCTGCGACTGGGCCGCCCGATCTTCGGGCGGCCCTTTTTATTCCGGTTGGAGGCCGAGCCCGAGAAAAGCCCGGGTTTCCGCCACCGCCTCGGCCAGACCGACCTTGCGGATGGCAACGCCGGGGGGAAAGGCGCCATGCAGGCGTGACGGCATCATCGGGTCGAGCAGCACGAAAACGCCGTGGTCGCCGGCGCGGCGCACCAGACGGCCAAAGGCCTGTTTCAGCCGCAGCCGGGCGATCATGTCGTCATAGGCCTTGCCGCCGAAGGCGTTGCGGCGGTGCTTGTGCAAGATGTCCGGGCGCGGCCACGGCACCCGGTCGAAGACGATCAGGCGAAGCGACCGTCCCGGCACGTCGACGCCGTCGCGCACCGCATCGGTGCCCAGCAGGCACGATTCTTCCTCGGCGCGGAAGATGTCGACCAAGGTGGCGGTGTCCAGGGCGTCGATGTGCTGGGCGTAAAGCGGCAGGCCGGCTTCGTCCAGCGGCTCGGCGATGCGCTTATGCACCGCCTTCAGCCGTGAAATGGCGGTAAACAGACCCAGACCGCCGCCACCGGCGGCCAGGAACAATTCACGATAGGCCGCCGCCACCTGATTGAGGTCGTCCTTGCGCACGTCCGACACCACCAGCACCCGGGTCTGATTGGGGTAATCGAAGGGCGAGGCCATGGCCGCGCGCACCGGCGGGCTGGGCAGGTGGATGGCGCCGCTGCGCCGTTCGGCGGCCAGCCAGCCCATGTCGGATTCGCCGTCGCGCAAGGTGGCCGAGGTGATCAGCAGACCATGCGCCGGCTCGGCCACGGTCTTGGCGAAGGGCAGGGTGGGGTCGATCCAGTGACGGTGCATGCCGACGTCGAAATCGCGACCGTCGATGCGTTCGACGCTGAACCAGTCGACATATCTGTCGACGCCGTCCGCGGTGGGGCTGCGCCCTTCGATCAATTCCTCCAGCATGGCTTTCCAGCCGGCGATGGGCAACAGCGCGCGGCGTTCGATGGAGCGGGTCAGGCCCTCGATGCGCGAGCGGATGTTGGTATCCAACTCGGCGGCGTCATCGTCCAGGCATTGCCCCAGCACCCGGGCCAGGATTTGCAGCGGCGCCCCCAGCTTGCCCAAGGCATGGGCCAGTTCGGCGGCTGCCTCCAGCAGGCCGTCGATGGGCGGGCGGCATTCGGTTTCCAGGCTATAGGGCGAATCGGCGCCCTGGGTGCGGGCATAGACCTGCTGGCGCACCAAAGCGAGGAAGCGTTCCGCCGCATTGACCGGGGCGCCGTCCTGCAAGCGGTTCTGCCAGCCGGTGGCCGGCAGGGCGTGGGCGGCGGCCAGGGCGGCATCCAGGGCATTGGGCGCCTCGGCGGCCAGCCCCAGCAGATCCTCGGCCCGGCGCTTCAGGCCACGGGCGCGGGATTTGCCGCTGCCTTCCTCGGCGCCCAACAGCCATCGCCGCACCTCGATGCCTTCCAGCCCCGACAGATGGGCGGAAAAGGCGCCGTCGGCGGCGTCGAAAACGTGATGGCCCTCGTCGAACACATAGCGGGTGGGGGTGGCGCCGTCATCCAGCCCGCCCATGGCCGCCTGGATCATCACCAGCGCATGATTGGCGATGACGATATCGGCGCGCCGGGCCTTGCGCACGGCGCGTTCGATGTAGCACCTGGAATAATGCGGACAGGCGGAAAAGATGCACTCGCCCCGGCGGTCGGCAAGGCCCAGGGTGCGGGCGCGGCCCAGGATATCGCCCAGCCAGGCGGGGAAGTCGCCGCCGACCATGTCGCCGTCACGCGTCGCCAAGGCCCAGCGCGCCATCAGGCCCGAGGCCACCGCCTCTTGCGGGCGGTTGCGCATCACCTGTTCTTCCAGGTTCAGCAGGCACAGATAGTTTTCACGGCCCTTGCGCACCACCACCTTGCGCGCCTTGGTGCCGGGATCGGGGTACAGGCGGTCCAGCTCGTTATCGAGTTGGCGTTGCAGATTGCGGGTATAGGTGGAAATCCATACCGGCGCCCCGTTCTTTTCCGCCCATACCGAGGCGGGGGCGATATAGCCCAGGGTCTTGCCGGTGCCGGTGCCGGCCTCGGCCAGCACCAGCCGGGGTTCGCCCGCCTGTTCACGCGGCTGAAAGGCCGCCGCCGCGGCGGAGGCATAATCGGCCTGGGCCGGGCGTTGTTCCGAATCACTGCCGAGCAGACGGTCCAGGCGTTGGCGCGCCTCGATCGGGTCGACGGCGATAGAGCCCGATGGCGGCTCGGGCGCGTGTTCCGACCATTCCGGCAGGCGTTCCCATACCCGCAGGCCCGAGCCGCGCCCGGCATCGCCGGTCACCCCCAGGGCGGCCAGCACCGAGGTGCCCCAGCCCCAGCCGGCCCGCGCCATGGCCCAGGCGGCGGAACGGGTGTCGGAGGCGCGGGCGGCGGTGTCGGCGGCGGTGCGCTCGCCCACCTCCTGCAACAAGGTGCGGGCGGCGCGGATCAGCAATTCCGCCTCGTCCTCGGCATCGGCGGGGCGGGCCAGGCCCAGCGCCTCGGCCAAGCCCTTGATGGTCGGCAGGCAGAACCGGGCCGGACGGACGAAGGCGAACAATTCCAGCAGGTCCAGGCAGGCAAAGGGCTCGATCCCCAGCCGCGCCGCCACCGCTGTGGCGTGGCACAGCATGGGGCATTCGTCGCGGGCGCGTCGGCCAGCAGCGGCAAGCGGCAGGTGGTGGAATTCGCCATCGGTGTCCAACAGCACCGCG
>Ga0075012_10000981_pt1 | contig 29811 bp, 35 predicted proteins | sample All_14_2_FD_71474 | JGI IMG/M metagenome (GOLD analysis project Ga0075012, IMG submission 71474) | Freshwater microbial communities in response to fracking from Pennsylvania, USA - Allegheny Zone_MetaG_DW_15 | ecosystem: Environmental > Aquatic > Deep subsurface > Groundwater > Drilled...
CGCCAGCCGCCGATCTTCAGCCTCGCGGATGTAATGGCCGTTAAGATTGAGCAGTTTCTTGAGGTCGAACCGCGACGCGCCCTTGTTCACATCGCCGATGTCGAACCATTCCACCGCCTGATCGCGGCTGATGATTTCCTCGTCACCGTGGCCCCAGCCAAGCCGCAGCAGGTAATTGAACACCGCTTCGGGCAGCAGGCCCATTTCGTCGCGATAGGCGTCAACTCCCAGCGCGCCGTGACGCTTGGAGAGCTTGGCACCATCGGAGCCGTGGATCAGTGGGATATGGCCATAGACCGGATCGGGCCATCCGCCCTCGATCGCCTGCATCGCGCGGATCACCACCAACTGGCGAAACGCGTTGTTGATATGGTCGTCGCCCCGGATCACATGGGTGACGCCCATGTCATGATCGTCCACGACGACCGCCAGCATGTACGTCGGCGTACCGTCGGAGCGCAGGATCACGAAATCGTCCAGTTCACTGTTCTGGACGGTAATCGAACCCTGCACCTTGTCGTCTATGGTCGTCTCGCCATCACGCGGAGATTTCATGCGGACGACATAAGGCTGGCCGTCCGGCCACTGGTCTGCGCCTGCATCGCGCCATTCGCTGTCGATGCGGAAGGGCCGACGCTCAGCCTGTGCCAGTTCACGCCGTGCGGCCAGTTCTTCCTGCGTCAGATAGCAGCGATAGGCATAGCCCGCGTCCAGCATCTGATGCGCGACTGTGGCGTGGCGGTCAGACCGGGCGAACTGGAACACAGGTTCCGCGTCTCCGCCAAGGCCAAGCCAGTTCAGCCCGTCGAAGATCGCCTCAATCGCCGCGTCGGTAGACCGCGCGCGGTCCGTATCTTCGATCCGCAGCAGGTATGTGCCGCCATGATGGCGCGCATAAAGCCAGTTGAACAGCGCAGTGCGCGCGCCGCCAATGTGCAGGAATCCCGTGGGCGAGGGCGCAAACCGCGTGACCACTTTGCCCTTTGCGGGTGATCCTGCGGAAATGGTGTCAGTGGCGCTTGCCATTGGCCGCGCTTTCCTTTGCTTTGAATGTCATGGCGTCCCCGGCGGCAGATGGACCTGCGGCAGATATTCCCGCCGCCGATCCGGGCACTGCCCCGGCCGGACGAGCGCGGCATTGGGACATCCGCGTGCGATTGTCCAGCGTGCTTGCCAAGATGTTTGAGCTTGCAGACGGCTTCCTTGATTCCCACCCGTTCGAACGCGGGCTGTGGCTGGTGGTGGCCTTCGCAGCGGGGATCGTGGCGTGGGTTGCTCTGCCCACGCAGGCGGACTGGACCGCACTCGTGCTCACCGCGCTCGCCACCGCGCTGATCTCGCTGCTGTTCCTTGATGAAGCGCGCCTTCCTCACCTGCGGCTTGCCTTGTTCGGCTTCGCTGTGATGCTTGCGGCAGGCACTGCTACCGTCTGGACAAAGTCCGCACTGCTCGGCCAACCGGGAATAGCGCGCCCCATTGTGGTCACGCTGGAGGGCAGGGTGCTTGAACGGCGCGAGGAGCCGGCCAAGGCGCGCGCGCGCCTGCTCCTCATCGCCCGGCTGCCGGAATTTGCCGAGGCCGTCCGCGTCCGCGTTAACCTGCCGCTCGGCAAGGACTCACCCGCCATCACCGAGGGCGCACAGATACGCGTTCGGACCCGCCTGATGCCGCCTGCTGCACCAATGCTGCCCGGCGCTTATGACTTCGCGCGTACCGCATGGTTCAACGGCCTTGCCGCTACCGGCAGCGCGCTGGGCGAAGTGACGATCATCTCTCCGTCGATGCAAGGCGCAACGCTGCGTGGCGCGCAGCGCGCGCTGGCCGATCATGTCCGATCACAACTCAGCGGATCCCCCGGCACAATCGCCGCTGCATTGGCCAGCGGAGACAGGGGCGCAATTGCTACGGCGGACGAGGACGCTATGCGCGACGCGGGCCTCACGCACCTGCTGTCAATCAGCGGTCTTCACGTCAGCGCGCTGGTTGGCGCGGTCTATTTCCTCGTCGCGCGCCTGCTTGCCGCCATCCCTTGGGTCGCACTGCGTATCCGCGTGCCGATTGCCGCTGCGCTGATGGGGGCGCTGGCGGGGATCGCTTACACGCTGCTCACAGGGGCAGAGGTGCCGACCATCCGGTCGTGCATTGGCGCGCTGCTGGTTCTGATCGCGCTGGCGCTGGGTCGTGATCCGCTTTCCCTGCGGATGGTTGCGGTTGGCGCGCTGGTGGTGATGCTGTTCTGGCCGGAGGCGGTCGTCGGACCCAGCTTCCAGATGAGTTTCGCCGCCGTCATTGCCATCATTGCGTTCCACTCCGCCGCCCCGGTGCGCGGCTTTCTCACCGCAGAGCATCACGGCCCGCTCGTCCGCATGGCGCGCAACCTGATTTTGCTGCTTGCCACGGGTCTCGTCATCGAACTCGCGCTCATGCCCATCGGCCTGTTCCATTTCCACCGCGCTGGCGTGTACGGTTCGCTGGCCAACGTCATCGCCATCCCGCTGACCACATTCGTCACCATGCCACTTATCGGCCTCGCCCTGTTGCTCGATAGTGTTGGCATCGGCGCGCCTGCATGGTGGCTTGCTGGAAAGAGCCTCGAACTGCTCCTCGCGCTCGCCCACTTCGTGGCAGCGCGGCCCGGCGCAGTGACCATGCTTCCGGCCATTGCGCCGTGGACCTTTGCACTGTTTGTCAGTGGAATGCTGTGGCTCGCGCTGTGGACCGGCAAGGTTCGTCTGTGGGGTGCGATCCCGGCTGGCTTTGCGGTCATCGCCATGATCGTCACACCGACGCCGGATATACTTGTCACCGGAGACGGCCACCACGTCGGCCTGACGGGCGAGGGCGACGATCTGATCGTTCTGCGCATGGGCCGGGGTGATTACATGCGTGACAACTTGCTGGAACTTGCCGGTATGGAAGGCACCCTCCGGCCGATAGATGAATGGCCCGCCGCTCGCTGTAACGATGACTTCTGCACAGCCACGATTAACAGCAATGGCAAGCGGTTCACGCTCCTGCTCTCCCGCAGTCGTGCCTACATCGACGAAATGTCCCTCGCTGCAGCCTGCGAACGCACCGACATCATCGTATCAGACCGCCGCCTGCCGTTCTCCTGCCGCCCCCGCATGTTGAAGGCTGACCGTCGCTTTCTGGCCACCACCGGCGGATTGGCTGTCGACCTTGAAACCGGCGCGATCAGGACAGTGGCGCAAACGCAAGGGCAGCACGGCTGGTATCGCTGGCCAGAGCCTCTGGCTGACCGCCGGAACGATCAGCCCCAGCCCCAACCTGAACCTTCAAGCTTACCCGCGCTAACAGGTGCGGCGAGCAGATAACCCCTTCGCTCAATGATACCGGCGCAGCAACCCTGCCAGCTTACCCTGCACGGCTACCTCATCGGGCCTATAAAACTGCGGATCATAGGCAGCATTTGCCGGATCGAGCCGGATCATGCCCTTTTCCCGGTGGAGGTACTTGAGCGTCGCTTCCTCGCCGCGCACCAGCGCCACAACGATTTCACCGTCGCGTGCGATGTCGGTCTTGCGGACCAGCGCGTAGTCTCCATCAAAAATACCGGCTTCGACCATCGAATCCCCGGACACTTCCAGCGCGTAATGTTCACCCGCGCCAAGCAGGGCGGCAGGCACCGGCAACGTGGCGGTGGTTTCAAACGCTTCGATGGGCATGCCTGCTGCAATCTTGCCATGCAGTGGCAATTCGATCACGTCATTCGCCGGGGCTGGCGTTGCCTTCGCCATACTGCGCAGCGGGGTAAGCGCCGTGTTGGCGTTTGCCGCTTCTCGCACGGGCGCGGCGGGTTTGCTGACGGAACTGTCAGGCTGGCGCAGCACTTCCAATGCGCGCGCTCGGTTAGGCAAGCGACGGATGAAGCCCCGTTCTTCCAAAGCCGAAATCAGGCGATGAACGCCAGATTTTGATTTGAGATCGAGCGCTTCCTTCATTTCCTCAAATGAAGGAGAAATACCGGATTCCTCCAGACGGATCTGAATGAAGGTGAGCAGTTCATGCTGCTTGCGCGTCAACATTGGCGGTTCCTCCGCAGGTGAACGAATGAGGAACGGATAAGCAACTTCGATTAACCCGTCAAGCAATACCGCCATTTTCGAGCAGGTAGACCGGAACATCCGTTCCCGTTGCCTTCTCCTGCGCCCCGGCCTCCCGCACGATCAGGGCGTTGGCGCGCGCCAGTGGCGAGAGTGCGCCCGAATCCTGCAGCGGATCGAGGCTGACGCTCACCCCATCCCAGACGCCGCGCAGAAACTCCATGCGGCTGCCGCCTTTCCCCAGCGGCCCTGCCAGCCGCGCCGGAATGGCGCGCGGCAACGGCATGCTTGCGCCAAGCGCGGTGCGTAGCAACGGCAGCAGAAACAGGAAAGCCGTGACGAAAGCCGAAGCAGGGTTGCCCGGCAGGCCAAGGATCACCTGATCCCCGCGCCGCGCAACAAGCAAAGGCTTGCCCGGCTTGATCCCGACCCGCCAGAAATCGATTGATGCGCCCACCGCCGCCAACGCAGGGCGCACCAGATCATGGTCGCCCACCGAAGCGCCGCCACTCGTGACGATCACGTCAGCATCGCCAGCGCTTTCCAGTGCAGCAGCCAGAGCCTCCAGCTTGTCCGGGATCGGGCCAAGGTGCCGCAATTCCACCGGCAACGCCGCTGCCATCGCGCAGAGCATCGGGCCGTTGCTGGCGGGCAATTGGTGCTGGTCTGGCAAAAGCCCCGGCAGCACCAGTTCATCGCCGCTGTCGATCACGGTCAGCTTCAGCCGCCGCCGCACTGGCAGATGGCTATACCCGGCCGCGATGGCCAGGGCGATCTGCGCTGCACCGATGCGGGCACCCGCTGCCAATAACGCGGCCTCGGCAGTGAAATCCATGCCTGCTGGGCGGATATGACGCGCCCGAGGCATCGGAGGTTCGCCGGTAAGCCGCATGTCGCAGCCATCACGTGCTGCGTCTTCCTGCAAGAGCACCATGTCGGCGCCGGCCGGAACAATCGCGCCCGTGCTGATCCTTACCGCTTCACCTGCACCGACAGTGCCACCGAAGGGATGGCCCGCCGCGCTTTCGCCGGTAACGCGCCACGGGCCGCGCAAATCGGCGGAGCGCAACGCATAGCCATCCATCGCCGATAGCGGCGCTGCCGGCTGGGTGCGGCGCGCGTGCAGCGGTTCGGCAAGGTAGAAGCCAAGACATTCTCCCACCACGCGATGTTCCACCGGCAGCTTTGGAGCAAGCGCCAGCAACCGCGCCTGCGCTTCGGCAAGGGGGAGCGGCGGTGTCCTCACGCGTCTTCCGCCCGCCATGTGCCGGACTTGCCGCCGCGCTTCTCGATCAGGCGGATGTTTTCGATCACCATGCCTTTGTCGAGCGCCTTGGCCATGTCGTAGACCGTCAGCAGGGCGACCGACACGGCGGTCAATGCTTCCATTTCAACACCGGTGCGCCCGGTGAGAGAAGCGGTGGCCGTGCAGTCCACGCCGCTGTCGGTGAAGGCAAAGTCAATGTTCACTGCATCCAGCGCCAGCGGATGGCACAGCGGGATCAGATCGCCGGTTTTCTTTGCGGCCATGATGCCGGCAATCCGCGCGGTGCCCAGCACGTCACCCTTGGGGCCGTTACCGTTGCGCACGGCTTGCAGCGTCAGCGCACTCATGCGGATCGCACCGCGCGCAATGGCCACACGCTGGGTTTCGGCTTTGCCGCCCACGTCGACCATGCGGGCGGTTCCGGCCGAATCGATATGGGTCAATCCGTTCATTCAGTGCGCCCTTTCCCTGAACAGGTTTACACAGTTTACACAGTCCAGAGAGAGAACTCTCAGGCCCCGGCGGGACATCGCAATGGCCGGATAGGTGGCGGTTTTCAAGGTGGGGAGGCGGCTTGCGGACATAGGGCGATTCTGGCAGCGCCGCATTGTGTAGGACAGCGCTATTTCCCGCTCTCAACCGCCTTCTTCAACGCATCGGCCACTTGCGCCTGCGTTGCCGCCACGATCTTCTCCACGCCCTCTGCATTGGGGTGGACATTGTCGCCCAGCATCAGCGCGCTGTTGCCAAGGACAGGTTGCAGGAAGAAAGGCACCAGTCCGGCCTTGTGCTTTTTTGCCATATCCGGCCAGATCGGGTTGAATCGCTCGGTATAATCCGCACCAAGGTTGGGGGCGGCGAGCATTCCGGTCAGCACCACGGGAATGCCGCGCCGGTCAAATTCGGTGAGGATCGAATCGAGGTTGGCGCGCGTTTCTTCAGGCGGCAGGCCACGCAGCATGTCGTTCCCGCCAAGGCCAACCAGCGCCAGCGTGGGCTTGACCGGTTGGTTGTTCAGCGTGAAGCCGAGCCGCTGCAGCGCGGCGGACGTGGTATCACCCGAAACGCCCGCGTTGACGACCCGCGCCGGGGTGCCGCCAGCGTTCAGCGCTGCCTCCAGACGCGGCGGATAGCCTTCACCGGGCTGCAGGTTGTATCCGGCGTAGAGGCTGTCACCAAAGGCAAGAATGACGGGTGCGTCAGCGGGAATGGCAGCGGCAGGGGCGGATGCCTGAGGCGAGGCGGAAGCCTTTGATTCAGGAGCATCTTCTGCAGAACATGCGGCCAGAAGCAGGGCAGCGAACAGCGCGATCTTTCTCATGCCCATGCAATACGCGTTCATTCCGGGCTTGTCGAAGGGTGTTGCGACAAGGGTTGGGCGGGCGCGATCCCGCTGCGCCGCTCAGGATTATGGAAAGGGTGGACCACGCACATTGAAACTCCCCAGTCGCGCACCCAAGTGCCGGTTGCACGTTGCAACCAATCCATGCCACTTGAGGCCCGTGACAAACACCACATCCCCGGTCATCGCCGCTTCCGCCCTTACCCTGTCGCTCGGTTCAGGGGAGGCGCGGGTTGAGATCCTGCGCGGCATCGACCTGACAGTCATGCAGGGCGAAAAGCTCGCGCTGCTTGGGCCATCAGGATCGGGCAAATCATCGCTGCTGGCGATCCTTTCCGGGCTTGAGCGGGCGAGCGGCGGCACGCTGAACGTAGCCGGCGCGGATTTTACGTCGCTGGATGAAGATGGGCTGGCGGCGGCACGACGGGGGCGCATCGGCATAGTGCTGCAGGCCTTCCACCTGCTGCCCACGATGACGGCACTTGAAAACGTGGCGACCCCGCTGGAACTGGCAGGCATGGCCGATGCGATGGCGCGAGCCGAAGCGGAACTGGTGGCGGTTGGCCTTGGTCACCGCCTGCACCACTATCCGGCGCAGCTTTCGGGCGGAGAGCAGCAGCGGGTGGCGATTGCGCGCGCGCTGGCGCCCAAGCCCGCGATTCTGTTTGCCGATGAGCCGACTGGCAATCTTGACCATGCCAATGGCGATGCCGTGGCCGATTTGCTGTTTGCCCGCGCAAGCGAAGCGGGCGCGACGTTTATCATGGTGACGCACGATGAAGCGCTGGCCGCGCGTTGTGGGCGGATCGTGCGGCTGGCCGATGGGCAGATCGTGTCTGATGCCGTGGCGGACATGAGCGCATGAACCTTTCGTGGAGCGCTGCCTGGGGATTGGCGCGGCGAGGGCTGGACTGGCGGTTCAAAGGCTTGCGACTGCTGCTGGTGTGTCTTGTGCTGGGCACGGCGGCGCTTTCGGCCATCGGTACGCTGACCGGCGCGATTGAGCGCGAACTGGCAACGCGCGGGCGCGAGATGCTGGGCGCGGATCTGGAATTCACGCTGGCCGCGCGGACGCCTGCGGCCGATGAGCGCGCGGCGATCGCGGCTTTGGGCGAGCTTTCCGAAGGCGCGCGCATGCAGGCGATGGCCCGCGTGCCGGGTGCTGATACACGCACGACGCCTATAGAATTGAAGGCCGTTGACGCGAAATGGCCGCTTTATGGACGGTTTACGCTGGTTGGCGGCAAGCAGGCCGGGGCGCCTCAGGGCATGATGGCGTGGATTGCGCCGGGTGTGGCAGACCGTCTTGACGTCAAGGTTGGTGATCGCCTGCAAGTGGGTGAAGCCGTGCTGACCGTTGGCGGCGTCATCGGATCAGAGCCTGACCGGCTGGCCGAAGGTTTTTCACTCGGGCCAACGGTGATTATCGGCAAGGCGGCGCTCGATGCGTCAAAGCTGGTGCAGCCGGGGTCGATGGTGCGGTCAAAACTGCGCGTAAAGCTGCCTTCCGGGGCCAATCCGGTGACGGTGGGTGAAAGCATCAAGGAGCGTTTCCCGCTCGCCGGATATGAAGTGCGCACGCGCCAGAAAGCTTCGCCCGGTCTGGACCGCTTCGTTTCGCGCATGGGGCAGTTTCTGGTGCTGGTGGCGCTGGCTGCCTTGGCGATTGCCGGGATCGGCATTGGCAACGGGGTCAATTCCTATCTTGAGGCGCGGCGCAGTTCGATCGCAACGCTCAAGATCCTTGGCGCGTCGAGCGGAGACATCGCGCGGATTTACCTGCTGCAATTGGCGGCAGCGTCCTCGTTGGCAATCATCGCCGGGCTGATGATAGGGGTGAGCGTTACGCCGCTGCTGGGCCGGGCGCTGCAAGGCTTGTTGCCGATCGAGCCGGGGTTCGTGTTCGATTGGCGCGCACTGGCGATTGCAGCAGCATACGGCGCATTGATCGCGCTGACCTTTGCCGCGCCACCGCTGGTGCGGGCGCGGAGTTTTCCGGCGATGGCGCTCATGCGCGCGCGGGTCAGTCCGCTGTCGGGCGGCTGGCGCGGGGCTGTTCTGCCGGTCGCGCTCGGGCTTGGCGGGATCGCAGCGCTGGCGGTGCTGACCGCGCCGCAAAAGCTGCTGGCGGCGGGGTTTCTTGCCGGAGCGGCGGCGCTGTTCGTGCTCCTGTCTGCGCTCGGGTGGGGTGTGCAGAGGCTGGCGGCGCGGGTGCCCAAGCCCAAGGGAGCAATCGCGCGGATGGCGCTGGCGAACCTGCACCGACCGGGCGCGCAAACGTCCGCGCTGGTGGTCGCGCTGGGGTTCGGTCTTTCCGCCTTCGTGCTGCTGGCGGGCGTGCAGACCAGCCTTGATGGCAACATCGCGCAGCGGGTGCCGAACAAGGCACCGGATTACTTCGTGCTGGACCTGCCGCTGGGCAAAGTCGCGGCGTTCGATAGCATCGTGACGGCCGCCGCGCCGGGTGCCGAGGTGCGCAAGGTGCCAGCTTTGCGGGGGAGCATCGTTGCCTATGGACCGGAAGGCGCGATGACGCGGGTCGCCGATCTCAAGGAAATACCTGAAAACGCTTGGCCTTTGCGCGGCGACCGGGGGCTGACATATTCTGCCGAGGTGCCGGAGGGCAACGCGCTGACGGCGGGCGAATGGTGGGCGACTGACTACGCCGGGGAGCCGCTGGTTTCGGTCGACGATGATCTCGCAAAGGCACTGAACCTCAAGCTGGGTGACCGGATTTCCGTTTCAATTCTGGGGGTTGAGCGCAGCGCGAAGATCGCATCGTTCCGGCGGATCGATTGGGAAAACATGGGCTTCAACTACGTGCTGGTGTTCAGCCCGAACGCGATTGCCGATGCACCGCACAATCTGGCGGCGACCATCAGCTTGCCGGAAAAGGAAAAAACGCCAGAAGTGCGCCGCGCAATCCTTGGCGGACTGGTAAAAGCGCTGCCATCAAGCTCGGTCGTCGAGATCGGGCCGGTGTTGGGGCAAGCGCGGGAAATCCTGTCGCAGATGGGCACGGCGATCCTTGCGGCGGCGAGTGTTGCGGTGCTTTCGGGCATGGCGGTGCTGGCAGGAGCCATCGCGGCGGCGCGTGAGCGCAAGACTTATGACAACGTGATTCTGAGAGTGCTTGGCGCGAGCCGCAGGCAGCTTTTGGTGCTGTTGATGGCCGAGTATGTGCTGCTAGGTGCACTTCTGTGCGCTTTGGCATTGGCGCTGGGCAGCGGTGTGGCCTGGGCCGTGGTGGTTTGGCTGTTCGAGTTCGACTGGCTGCCCGATTGGCCCCGGATTCTGGGCGTTCTGGGCGCTGGCGTAGGGCTTGTGATGGTGCTGGCGGTGGGTGGCTCGCTTGGTCTGCTGCGGACGCGACCGGCGCAGGTGCTGCGCGAACTCTAGCCTTGCAACAGTTCGCGCGTCGCCGCCGCGACATCGGCTTGACGCATCAGCGCTTCACCGACAAGGAACGTGCGCGCGCCGCACTTTTCGAGGCGGAGCAGGTCGGCGTGGGTGTTGATGCCGCTTTCGCTGACCATCAGTGTGCCTTCGGGAGCCAGCGTGGCGAGGCGTTCGGTGGTGCCGAGGTCGGTGACGAAGCGCTTCAGATCGCGGTTGTTAACGCCGATCAGGCGGGATTTGAGGCGCGCGGCGCGCTCCATTTCCGCTTCGTTGTGAACTTCGACCAGCGCGTCCATGCCGTGTTCGTGGGCGGCGGCTTCGATTTCGGCCATTTGCGCGTCTGACAGGCAGGCGGCGATGATCAGGATGGCGTCGGCACCGATGGCGCGCGCTTCGGCGCACTGCCACGGATCGACCATGAAGTCCTTGCGGATCACTGGCAGGGTACAGGCGGCACGGGCTTCGATCAGGTAGTCCTCATGCCCCTGAAAATAGGGGGCGTCGGTGAGGATCGAGAGGCAGGCGGCTCCGCCAGCCTGATAGGCGCGCGCGTGATCTGCGGGGCTGAAATCGGCGCGGATCAGGCCTTTGGAGGGGCTGGCCTTTTTGATTTCAGCAATCAGGGCGTAGCCGGTTGCCGCTTTGGCGCGCAGTGCTGCTTCGAAACCGCGCGGGGCGCTTTGTTCGCTGGCGCGGGCGGCTAGGTCTGCGAGGGAGACTGCAGCCTTGCGGGCGGCGACTTCGCTGCGCTTGGCGTCGCAGATTTCGGTGAGCATGTCGGTCATTTGCGGGTGCTTTAGCGAGGTTGCGCGGTTGGGGGCAAGTGTGTCTTTCGACAAGCCCACCCCGCTGCGACTAACTTCACTGCGTTCAGTAAGTCTCGCGGCCCTCCCGCCTGCGGGAGGGCATGGTCGTAGCGCTGACTTGCTCCCCTCCCGCAGGCGGGAGGGGTTGGGGGTGGGCAGGCGCTATTTCAGCGCCGCGATCCAGCAGTTGAGCAGCGCGTTGGCGAGGCCTTTGTCGATGGCTTCGGCGGCTTCTTCAACACCCTCGTGCCAATCATGCGCTTCGCCTGCGACGATAAGCGCAGCGGCGGCGTTGAACAGGACGGCGTTGCGGTAGGGGCCTTCCTCGCCCTGAAGAAGGGCGCGCAGGGCGGCAGCGTTGAATTGTGCGTCGCCACCGCGCAGGGCTTCGACGGGCGCGGTGGGCAGGCCTGCGTCTTGTGGCGTGAGGCGGCGCATCAGGACTTCGTGCCCACGCACTTCGGCCAGTTCGTTGCCCCCTGCTAGGCTCAATTCATCGAGGCCTTCGTCGCCCGAGATGACCATGCTGTGGTCGGTGCCGAGGCGGCTCATGGCGTCGGCGTAGATCGGCACATAGGCTGGGCGCGCGATGCCGACGAGTTGGCGGCGGACGCCTGCGGGATTGGCGAGCGGCCCCATCAGGTTGAAGATGGTGCGGCGGCCCAGCGCCTTGCGGATGGGCATGATGCGGCCCATCGCCGGATGATGCTTTCCAGCGAACAGGAAGCAGATGCCGAGGTCGTTCAGCGTTTCCTCGGCGGTTTCGGCGGCGCGATCAAGGTTGAGGCCGAGGGCTTCGAGAGTGTCTGCCGCGCCTGCCTTTGAACTTGCGGCGCGGTTTCCGTGCTTGGCCACGGGCACGCCGCAGGCCGCGACGACGAGGCTGACGGCGGTGGAAACGTTGAGCGTGTGGTGCCCGTCTCCGCCGGTGCCGCAGACGTCTATCGCGTTGGCGGGCGCTTTTACGGGGATCATGCGTGCGCGCATCGCACGGGCGGCTCCGGCGATTTCGGATGCGGTCTCGCCCCGGTCGGACAGGGCGGTGAGGAATTGAGCGATTGCTTCGTCAGGCACAGTGCCATCGAGCACGGCCGCGAAGGCGTGTTCGGCTTCGGCCTCGTCCAGCGGATGGGTGACGTTTGGCAGGGTCATGCCGGAACGGGGCGCGTGTTGATGCCGCAAAGCTTCAGGAAATTGCCGATCATCGCGTGGCCGTGTTCGGTGGCGATGCTCTCCGGGTGGAACTGCACGCCGTGGATGGGCAGCGAGGTGTGGCGGAAGCCCATGACGTGCGTGTCATCGGATTGCGCGTTGACGGCGAGGCATGTCGGAATGTCGGTGACGATCAGCGAATGATAGCGCGTGGCGATGAACGGGCTGGGCAGGCCTTCAAAGACGCCAGTGCCATCATGGGTGACGGGGCTGGTCTTGCCGTGCATCAACCCGCCGCGCACGACCTTGCCGCCGAAATACTGACCGATGGACTGGTGGCCGAGGCACACGCCGAGCAGCGGCAGCTTGGCATCGGCAGCCGCGCCGACAAGATCGAGGCTGACGCCAGCCTCGTTCGGCGTGCAGGGGCCGGGCGAGAGCAGGAAGCCCTGCGCGCCGGTCTTGATGGCTTGCTCTGCGGTGAGCGCATCGTTGCGCACGACTTCAACCTCCGCGCCCATTTCCATCAGGTAGTGGACGAGGTTCCAGGTGAAGCTGTCGTAGTTGTCGATGACGAGGATCATTGGCCAAACTTCGGTTCTGTGGCGACACGGACAGCTTCACGCGCCGCGGCAAACAGCGCGCCGCTCTTCAACTCGCATTCGCGCTGTTCGTATTCGGGGTTGCTGTCGGCGACGATGCCTGCGCCTGCCTGGGCGTGGAGGACGCCGTCCTTGATCACGCCGGTGCGCAGGACGATGCAGCTGTCGACTGAGCCGTCGGGGGCGAAGTAGCCGACGCCGCCTGCGTAGGCGCCGCGGGTTTCGGGTTCGAGTTCGGCGATGATTTCGCAGGCCCGGACTTTTGGGGCGCCGCTGACGGTGCCTGCGGGGAAACCGGCGAAGAGGGCGTCCACGCTGTCGGCGCGGTTCGTGTCGAGTTGGCCGACCACGTTCGAGACGATGTGCATGACGTGGCTGTAGCGTTCGACGTTGTAGCTTTCGGTGACCTTGACCGTGCCTGCCTTTGCCACGCGGCCAACATCGTTGCGGCCAAGGTCGAGCAGCATCAGGTGTTCAGCGCGTTCCTTGGGATCGTCGAGCAGGCTCTGCTCGTTGGCGCGGTCTTCCTCGGGCGTTTTGCCGCGCGGGCGGGTTCCGGCGATGGGGCGGATGGTGACTTCGCCGTCACGAATGCGGACGAGGATTTCCGGGCTGGAGCCGGTGAGCGCGAAGCCCGGCATGTCGAGGAAATAGAGGAACGGCGAGGGGTTGATGCGGCGCAGCGCGCGGTAGAGCGCGATGGGCGGCAGCGGGAAAGGCGCGGTGAAGCGCTGGGCGAGGACGACCTGGAAGATGTCGCCCGCCTCGATGTAGTCCTTGGCCGCCGTGACCATGCTTGCATAGTTGGCGGCGGGCATGACCGGTTGCGGGGTGACGTCCACGCTTTCGGCCAGGCGTGTGTCAGCCGGGACCGGGTCGGCCAGTTTGCGCAACGCGCTGTCGATGCGTTCCGCTGCGGTTTCGAGCAGGTGGGCGGGCGCGCCGCCTTCGGCCCAGACCGGGGCGATGGCAAAAAGTTCGTCAGACAGGCGATCGAACACCAGCACCACAGTGGGGCGGGTGAACAGCATGTCGGGCAGGACGAGGTCGCTTTGCGCAGGCCGCGGAAGTTTCTCGACGAGGCCGATTGTTTCGTAGCCGAAATAGCCGACGAGGCAGGCGAGCGCCGGGGGCAGGGCGGCGGGCACGTCGATCCGGCAGGCGGAGACGAGCGCGCGCAGTTCTGTCAGCGCGTTATCGGGCAGCGAGGTGAAAGCGGCCTTGTCGTGCCGCCAGACGCGGTTGATTTCGGCGCTGGTGCCGGTGGCGCGGAAGACCAGATCCGGGTCAATCCCGAGCAGGCTGTAGCGCCCGCGCACTTCGCCGCCCTGCACGGATTCGAGCAGGAAATCGCCGCGCCCTGATTCCATCAGTTTCAGCGCTGCGCCGACCGGGGTTTCGGTATCCACGATCAGCTTGCGCCAAACCAGCGCGGGCTTTCCGGCGGTGAGCTGGGTGAGCGCTGGGCCGTGGTTTTCAGGCAGTGCGGTGATAGGGTCTGCGATGGCTGTGATCATTGATTTACTGCGTGTTTGCGCCGGTCAGCTGATCGCGGACGGCCTTGATACCGGCTTCGTTGCGCTCGACGCCAATGTCCTTGCGGATGGCGCTGCGCAGTTGCTGGGCGAATTCATCGCCGCTGTCGGCTGCGAACGAGCGTGCGGCCTGTGCGAAGACCTGATCGCCGCGCTTTACATCGCCGATCACGATGTCTTTGAGGGCGACGAGATACCAGCCAGCCTTGTCCGCGCCTTCGAGCCGCTTGTTGCTGCCCTTTGCCATCGCGAAGAGCAGTGCAAGCGGGGCGGGGACTTGGCCCTGCATCTGGGTCAGCGCGGCGCGCGGCAGATCGATCGGCTGCGGCGCGGGCAGGGCAACGCCTGCCAGCTTGAGCGCTTCGGCCATCGGCGTGCCCTTGTTCAGCGCGGCGAGGATCTTGTCAGCCGCTGCCTTGGCCTTGGCCGAGCCTTGATCGACGGCCCAATCGCGAGCGACATTGCCCTTGATCAGATCGAGCGGGGCGGGGGTGGCGGCAGTGAGTTGGCCGACATCGAAGATTGCGAATTTTTCGCCCGGCTTCAGTTCAGCCAGTTGTGCTTCGCCTTCGCGCTCCATTGCGAACGCCGCCTGCACCAGCGGGGCGAGGTCTTCGGCGACCTTTTCGCCTTGCTTGCCATAGACGCTGCCATTGGCGGTGAGCTGCGGCGTGGTGGCGACGGTGAGATTCAACGTCTTGGCAATGTCGGCAAGGCCGGTGCCGCCGTCGATTTCCTGCTCTGCCTGAGCGGCAAGATCGGACAGTGCGGCGCGGCGTTTTTCGAGCGTGAGTGCGGCGACAAGTTCAGGGCGGGCCTGATCGAGCGTTTTGCCCTCGTTGCGCTTTACTGCGTCAACTTTGACCACGTGCCAGCCGAGACCGGACTTGGCGGGGGCGGCAAGCGTGCCTTGCGCGGCGGAGAATGCTGCGTCGGCGACGGGCTTGGCGGTCTGGCTGGCCAGCGTATCGCGCGTCTGGTTTTCCAGCTTGCTGGGGACGAGGCCCTTTGCACGGGCGGCGTTTTCCAGCGAGCCAGCGCTGCCCACTTCTGCGGCGAGCGCTTTGGCGGCGGCTTCGGTGGGGACGATCACCTGTGTGACCGAGCGCTGTTCCGACGGGGCATAGACGGCGGTGTTAAGCTTGTAGCGGTTGGCCACTTCGGCCTCGGTAGGGGCCGGCACCGTCTTGAGGGTGGCTTCATCGACCACGAGGTAGCGGATCGTGCGCCGTTCGGGCTGCATGTAGCGGCCCTTGTTGGCGTTGTAGAACGCGCTCAGCGTGTTCGCGTCCGGCGGTGAGGCGGGGGCGAAGGCCAGCGACGGGATCGTGGCGATGGTGCCGATACGCTTTTCGGTGAGGAGCGCGGCGTAGCGCTGCACGGATTCATCGGCCATCTGCGCGCCAAATGCGGCAGGCAACAGGAGCTGGCGGGCGAGCAGGCCTTGCCCGAGATCCTTGCGCACTTCCTTGTCGGTCAAGCCGCGCTGGGCGAGCAGTTGTTCATAGGTTGTTTGGCTGAACTTGCCGTCAACACCCTGAAACGCCTGAATTTTCACGATCTCACTGTCGACCAGACGATCACTCGCCACCATGCCGTGGCGCTTGCCCCATTCGGCCATAGCGAGGCGGTCGGTCAGGCCGGTGAGCACGGTTTCCATGCCGCCTGCATCGAGGAACTGCTTCATCGTCAGGCCGGGTTGGCGCTGGCGTTCCTGTTCGAAGGCATTGGTCAGCGCCTTGGCCAGTTCGGCAGTGCCGACACGGCTGGAGCCGACCTTTGCCGCGCGATCACCCCCGGCGATGCCGCCAAAGCCGCTGCCGGTGACATCCGCGCTGGCAAAGGCAAGCGCGATGAGGCCGAGGAAGAGAAGCGCAACGACGACGCCGATGCGGGATTTCAGGAACGAGCGGAAGAAGCCGAGCATTTGCGGGTGTTCGTCTCTTTTTCAGGGCACCCAAGGGCACCGAATGACAATTTGCCGATGCCTTAGGAGCCAAACGCAATTCCCGCAATGGTGCGCAACGCCTTGAGTGCGGCAATGTGCGTCTGCGCACCGTGCTGATTAAGCACTTATGCGATCAGGGGTTTTGCAGAATCACTCAGGGTTTGATAGCCGCCCGGCGACTCAGGGCCAAATCGGCCCAATTTGAATGTTTCGAGACTTTGTGTCTCGGCAGGGTATAACAGGGGAACGGGCTGATCATGTCGCATCGTCCATATATTGTTGGCAACTGGAAGATGAACGGGAGCCGCGCCATGCTGGCCGAAGCTCGCGCTATCGACCGTGCGGCAGCCCGCTATCCCGATGTGCAAGTGGCGCTGGCTCCTCCGTTCACGCTGATCGGCGCGTTGCGTGAGGCGGTGACGGCAATGGGCGTGGGCGGGCAGGACTGCCACGCACAGGCCAAGGGCGCGCATACCGGCGATGTTTCGGCTGCGATGCTGGTCGATACCGGCGCGGACGTGGTGATCGTGGGGCACAGCGAACGGCGCAAGGATCATGGCGAGAGCGACGCAGTGGTGAAAGCCAAGGCGGAAGCCGCGCTTTCCGCAGGGCTTGGTATCATCGTTTGCGTAGGCGAGACGCTGGAAGAGCGGGACGCTGGCAAGGCTGAGGCGGTCGTTTCCGGTCAGGTTGATGGCTCGTTGCCCGATGCAGATGCATTTGGTGAGGCCGTTGCTGCAAGCAAGGTTGCCGTAGCTTATGAACCGGTCTGGGCCATCGGGACGGGGCGTGTTGCTGCTGTATCCGATGTGGTTGCGATGCACGCTGCCATTCGTGAGCGTTTGCTGGCGCTTTATGGAGAGAGCGGCGCGAAAGTGCGCATCCTCTATGGCGGGTCGGTTAACGCAGGGAATGCGGCGGAACTGCTGGCGGCTGACGGGGTGAGCGGCGCGCTGGTTGGCGGCGCGAGCCTGACGGCTGAGGCGTTTCTGCCGATCGTGGCAGCGGCGGGTACTGGCGAGGCCTGATAGCCTTAAGCACATCGCGCGGGTTGCGCCGAGGCGTTCTCGCGCCTACATGGCCGGAAATTCCTGCGCTCATCGGCGCGAAGGGTAGAGATTCATGTCGCTGTTCATTTTCCTCACCGTGGTTCAGGCAATCGTTGCGGCGCTGCTTGTCGTCGTGATCCTGATGCAAAAGTCTGAAGGCGGTGGCCTTGGCGTGGGTGGAAGCCCGGCCGGGTTCATGTCGGCACGTGGCGCGGCCGATTTCATGACGCGCATGACGACGATTCTGGCAACGGCGTTCGTGGTGTTGAGCATCACGCTGGCAGCGCTGGCCGTGGGCACGACATCAAGCCGCGAGATCGACACGTCGCTTGAGCGTGTTGCGCCGGTGCAAAATGCGCCCGCCGCCGATCCGCTGGCACCGGCACAAGGTGGCCAGCCTGTCGCTGCTCCTTCGGGTGCGGCTCCGGCAGCAGCGCAAGCTCCGGCTGCTGATCCACTGGGTGGCGCTGCCCCTCAATAAGGTTTTTTGAGCAAGACAGACCGCCGACCCGCTTCCCAACGGTCGCGGGGCGGCTCTCTTGTTGCGTTCGATCAATGCGAATTCGACCACGCCTGTGGATTGCGGCAGAGATTACAGCCGCAACCGCTTGCGCAACTGCAACCTCTGACGCTAAGGCCCGACTCCCATGACGCGGTACATTTTTATCACCGGCGGCGTGGTTTCCTCGCTCGGCAAAGGTCTTATGGCGGCAAGCCTTGCAGCGCTGCTGCAGGCGCGCGGATTTCGCGTCCGGATCCGCAAGTTTGACCCTTATTTGAACGTCGATCCGGGCACGATGAGTCCGTATCAGCACGGCGAAGTCTATGTGACTGACGACGGTGCCGAGACCGACCTTGATCTTGGCCACTACGAGCGCTTTACCGGCGTCTCGGCGCGGCAGGCTGACAACATTACGTCGGGCCGCATCTATCGCGACATCATCGCCAAGGAACGGCGCGGGGATTACCTTGGGGCGACGGTGCAGGTGATCCCGCATGTGACTGATGCGATCAAGGAATTTGCTCAGGCGGAAACCGAAGATCTGGATTTTGTGCTGTGCGAGATTGGCGGCACGGTGGGCGACATCGAGGGGCTGCCCTTCATTGAAGCGTTGCGCCAACTGCACAATGAAATGAGGGACGAGACCTGTTTCGTCCACGTTACGCTGGTGCCCTATATCGCGGCGGCCGGTGAGTTGAAGACCAAGCCGACGCAGCATTCGGTGCGCGAATTGACCGGGCTTGGCATCCAGCCTGACATCCTGCTGTGCCGCTGCGAAAAGCCGCTGCCCGAAGGTGAACGCGCGAAGATCGCGCAGTTCTGCAATGTACGCAAATCGGCGGTGATCCCAGCGCTTGACGCATCAAGCATCTATTCGGTCCCGCTGCAGTATCACGCCGAGGGCCTTGACGGCGAAGTGCTGCGCCACTTCGGCATGACTGCGCCTGAACCGGATCTGGCGCGCTGGGATGACATTGTCGATCGGCATTCGAACCCTGAAGGCGAAGTGACCATCGGTGTGGTCGGCAAGTATGTCGGCCTGCAAGACGCCTACAAGTCGTTGAACGAAGCGCTGGTGCACGGTGGCATGGCCAACCGGGTGAAAGTGCGGATCAAGTGGCTCGACGCCGAGCTGTTCGAACAGGACGACGACGAGATCGCTGCAGCGCTGGAGCCGATGCACGGCATTCTGGTGCCCGGCGGCTTTGGCGAGCGCGGGACCGAAGGCAAGATTGCATCGGTGCGCTTTGCACGGGAACGCAAGGTGCCGTTCTTTGGCATCTGCCTTGGCATGCAAATGGCCTGCATCGAAGGTGCACGCAACACAGCGGGCATAGCCAACGCGTCGTCAACCGAGTTCGGTCCGACCGATGAACCGGTTGTGGGAATCATCACCGAATGGATGACGTCTGAAGGGCTGGAAAAGCGTTCTGAAGGCGGCGATCTGGGCGGCACTATGCGGCTGGGCGCATACCCGGCGAAGTTGGCAGGCAATAGCCATATCGCCAACGTCTATGGCGCGACCGACATCAGCGAACGGCACCGCCATCGTTACGAAGTGAACGTCGCTTACAAGGAGCGCCTTGAAAAGGGCGGCCTTGTGTTCTCTGGCATGTCGCCCGACGGACTACTGCCGGAAATCGTTGAGCGGCCCGACCATCCTTGGTTTATCGGCGTGCAGTTCCACCCGGAACTGAAAAGCAGGCCTTTTGAACCGCACCCGCTTTTTGCGGGATTCATTGCTGCGGCGGTGAAGCAGGCGCGTCTGGTTTGATGGTGCGCAAAATCACTGGTATTTAGCGGTATTCCCTGATTAGTTGCCCCTGAACGCACTTGGGGCAAGTATTCAGGGGATGGCGTAATGGATGCGGCACGGTTGGCCGAGGCGCTGACGGCGCAGAGTCTCTTTGCTGATTGCGAGGAGGCTGAACTTTCCGACATCATCGCGCGCGGGCAAGTGCGGGCGTTCAAACCCGGACAAGTCCTGATGGGGCAGGGTGAGCAAGGATCGACCCTGTTCATCGTCCTCAAAGGGCTGGCCCGCGTAAGCATGGTTGCGGCCAACGGCCGTGAGATCATTCTGGATTATGCCGAACCGGGGCACGTTCTGGGCGAGATTGCCTTTCTTGACGGGGGTGAGCGCACGGCAACGGTCGAGGTGATCGACCCTGTCGAGGCACTGGTGCTGACGCGCGGCGCTTTTTCCGACATCATCGAAAAGCACAAGGGGCTGGCGCTGCGCCTGCTCAAAGCGATGGCGCGAAGGTTGCGTCAGAACAATGCGGTGATCGAGGCGGACCGCGCCTACACGTCAGGGCCAAGGCTGGCGCGGTTCCTGCTGCGGCTGATGATGGCCGAGGGTGCAGGCAACGAGAACCAATTGAAGATCGCATTGAGCCAAGGCGAACTTGGAAACTTTGCGGGTATGTCCCGCGAACAGATCAATCGTCAGCTCTCCGCATGGGCGGAAAACGGCATGGTCGGGTTGAAGGGCGGGCGAGTGACGATCCTTGACCGCGACGCGCTGATCGATGTGGCCGAGGCCTGGTGACGTACAAAGGGCGGACGCTGAGGCCCGCCCTTTGGTTTATATTACACCAGATCAGGCGGCGGCAGAGTTGTCGCCCTCGATCACCTTGAGCTGGGTGTGCCCCCCGATGATCACCTTTTTCGGCTTCATCGCCTCGGGCACTTCACGGACAAGATCAATCGCCAGCAGGCCGTCGGCAAGGTCGGCGGCTTCGACGCGGACGAAATCGGCCAGTTCAAAGCGGCGTTCGAACCCACGGTTGGCAATGCCGACATGCAGGTACTCGCGTTCGCTCGGTTCGGGCCGCTGGCCCTTGACCACCAGCAGGTTCTGCTGCGCGGTGATGTCAATATCCTCGGCCTTGAATCCGGCAACTGCCAGCGTGATCCGATAGGATTCATCGCCGCTGCGCTCGATATTGAAGGGGGGATAGTTGTCACCAGCATTGGCGCGGGCCTGGCGTTCGAGCAGGTCGAACAGGCGATCAAAACCCACGGTGGTGCGGCGATAGGGCGTAAAATCAAAACGGTTCATGGCAATATCCTCAACATGAGCAATCTGCACTTGCCTTGGCGTGCCCGGAACCCGGCGCCCGCCTTGGCGGTTTGGTGGCCATGCCCGACTTGCGGCGCATGACACGTGAACCCATGTGTGTTAGCCAATTTCGCATTTCAAGACCCCTTTTCGAGGTGCTCATGTCGAATATGCCAAAGGTCGAAATCTATACCAAGTGGGGCTGCCCCTATTGCTCGCGCGCCAAGCAGCTGCTCGACGGCAAGGGCGTGGCTTATGAAGAATTTGACGTCACGATGGGCGGGCCGAAGAAGGCGGAGATGCTGGATCGTGCGCCCGGCCACCTGACAGTGCCTTCAATCTTCATTGATGGCATTCACGTGGGCGGGTCTGACCAACTCTCGGCACTGAATGCGCAGGGCAAGCTGGATATGATGCTCGGCCTGTGACGGGGGCGGTGGCGCGCGGCCCGGTCAAGGTCGCGCTGTTCCAGATGACCAGCGGCATCGATCCGCAGGCCAATGCAGCTGCTATCGTGAATGCGGCGCGCAACGCTGCGGACGCCGGGGCGGCGATGCTGTTCACGCCCGAGATGTGCGGATTGCTTGATCGCAACCGTGCGCGGGCCACGCCCAATATCGTGCCCGAGCGCGACAGCCCGGTGCTGGCTGCGGCTTGCGATGTGGCGCGGGAGCTGGGTCTATGGATCGACCTGGGATCGCTCGCCGTACTACGCGATGATGGCAAGTGGGCGAATCGCGGCTTTGTGATCGACGCAAACGGGCAGATCGCGGCGCGTTACGACAAAATCCATATGTTCGACGTTGACCTGGCGACGGGCGAAACCTGGCGGGAATCTGCGGCCTACACGCCGGGAGAGCAAGTGGTGACGGTCGATACGCCTGTCGGCAAGCTTGGCCTTGCGATCTGTTATGACGTGCGGTTTCCAGCCTTGTTTGAAGAACTTGGGCAGCAGCGATGCGATGTGATCCGCATTCCGGCCGCGTTTACGGTGCCCACCGGCAAGGCGCACTGGCACCTTATGCAGCGCGCCCGCGCGGTGGAGGCAAGTGCATGGGTCATTTCGGCGGCGCAAGGCGGACTGCATGAGGATGGGCGTGAGACCTATGGCCATTCGCTGGTCGTCGATCCCTGGGGCGAAGTACTCTACGATGGGGGTGAGGGCACGTCGCTCGGCTTTGCGACGATCGACCCTGCCCGAACGGGTGAGGTCCGCGCCCAGTTGCCAAGCCTTGCCAACAAGCGCGAAATCCCTAGATCGAGAGAATGATTGTCTTCGATCTGCAATGCGAGCCGATGGGGCATCGCTTCGAGGGGTGGTTCGGCTCGTCGACGGACTATGAGGACCAGTGCGCGCGGGGCTTGGTGTCCTGCCCCACATGCGGATCGGCCGATGTGACCAAGGCCGTGATGGCGCCGAATCTTGGCCGCAAGGGCAATCAGTTGCCGGTCGCCACGGCACGGCCGGCAGCCCCGCCGCAAGCCGCCACCAACCTTCCGCTGCCGCCCGAAGCTGTGGCCATGTTCAAGGCTGTGGCAGCAATGCAGGCCGAAGCCATCAAGTCGTCCACATGGGTGGGCGAAAAGTTCGCCGATGATGCCCGCGCCATGCATTATGGCGAAAAGGACGCGGCGGCCATCCACGGTAAGGCGACGCTGGATGAAGCGCGCGAACTGATCGAGGAGGGCATTCAAGTGGCGCCACTGCTCGTGCCGGTGATCCCGCCCGAGGAAGCCAACTGAATTCGCCCAAACAGCGTTGCCAGCACTCGCCTGCCTGCCTAAAGACAACGCGGGCGCCCGTAGCTCAGCAGGATAGAGCACCAGATTCCTAATCTGGGGGCCATGGGTTCGAATCCCGTCGGGCGCACCACAAGCATTATCTTATCCTTTGTTTTCGGCGGTTTGCGGGTTGCTAGCCAAATCGGGATTACTCGCGCTAGCCAAACGATCCATTGCACTGTCTGCCATGACCACCTGTTCTGCGTCCCGCGTGTAGCGCGCGACTTCGGTGTCAGAGGTGTGGCCGGTGATAGATTTAATCATCTGGTTCGACAGGCCAATCTCAGCCATCCGGCGCGATGCGGCCTTACGCAGGCCGTGCATGGAGTAGCCTTCAAGCCCCGCCTTCCGGCACTGGCGCATGAACCACATGCCGAAGCTGTCATACGAAAACGGCTTTCCCTTGGCGGATACGATAAACACCAAGTCACGCACCGCGGTAGCGCGGATTGATGCAACCAGTTTCGGATGCACTTTGATCTTCAATTCCTTGCCGGTCTTGATCTGCTTAACCGCTATGCGCCCATCGGTGATGTGCTGTGGCCCCATAAGGCGAACGTCTGATTTGCGCTGGGCAGTGTAGAGCGCCAAATCAAAAGCGAGCCGCGGCATAGTTCCCAACGGGTGCGCTGCTTCAAACTGTTCGATCTGTTCCTCTTGCCACGTTTTGAAGCCGCCCTTGCGCGTCTTGAGTGGTCGCACGGCTTTTGCCGGGTTGTCTGTCCGCCAGTTCAGATGAATGGCGTAGTCGAAAAGCTGACGCAGGCGCTTCAAGAGGTTGTTTGCCGCGGCGGGCGTGTCCTTCATACCCATCAGCAGTTTCGATACATGGCGGGCCATCATAGTTGACGCGCTCCGGCTTCCATAGTTTGCACGGAACCGTTCCAATTCGCCGCGGTAGGTTTCGCGCGTGGTCGGCTTCAAGTCTTCCCATGTCGAAGAACCATAGAAGCGCGCTATCAGATCATCGAACGTCCCGGCCTGTATGCGGTCCTGTCCTATCTTGCGCTTGCCCGTCTGTTCCCATGTGCGGTAGGCTTCGGTAAATTCTGGCGTCCCCGGCTCGGCCTGAACATAGATGGTCTGCCATCCTGTGCGGCGTAAGCGAACGCGCGACTTCCCGCGATTGTCGATAAACTCGCTGGCATATCGGGGAAGCGCGACGTTCATTCGAGGTCTGCCCATTCGTTCTTCCCGGCTTTGGTGTCTGGCTTGCCGGGGATAATCACAATTTTGCCGGTGTGGTCTATCTCGATCTTTGCAATCGACAGTCCAGCGCGGACGACACCAGCGGCGGCGCGCTTCACATCGGACTGTGTAAAACGCGCTATTGCTTTCACCGCAGCACCCCCTTAAGCGCATCAAGCACTTCCCATCCTTCGATCAGCACCTTGAGGCGCTCCTCTGGCGGGTATTGCTCTAGCGTGTGTTCTTCTGCCTCTTGGCGTTTGCGGCGCTGCCATTGGGTGAGGGTTAGGGTCATAGAAAATCCCCGGCTGCGCTTATTGGGCAACAGCCGGTCCCTTGGTGGAAAGATCAAGCGCCTGTCTCAACACGTGCCCGCGTCTGAGCATCGGCTTTGGTGTAGCGGATCATCTGCCCGCGCTCGTTGCGGATGGAGCAATTCGAGCGCAGGGCGTTGAGGCGGCGGTTCAGGTTGAACGCGGTGTAGAGCGCGGTCAGGGTGAACAGGGCTAGGGCGGTGGCGATGAGTTCCATGTCAGAAGCCCTCCGTGTCGTCGTTGAAGCCCTCGCCCATGTCCTCAACGCCACGCCCCTCGGTCGGGTGGAACTTGGCCAGCATGTTCGACACGGCCTCGTCTGCTTGTGTGCGCAGATCGTCGGGCAAGCGGTCAAGTTTGCCGATCTGTTTGGCGACGTATGCGTTCAGATCGTCGGGTGTAGGCGCGGCGTTCACCTTGGCGATGAAGGCGGCGGTCCAGTCTGCGGCGGCGTTGGGGTTGGCGGCTTTCATCACCAGTGGCGCGACACGCACGCCAGCCTTCTTGCCCTTCGTCTTCATGACAACGACGGTGGTTTCCTTGTCGATGTGGCTCATGTGGCTGACACGAATGCCGCCTGTCGCAAGGCCACCGAACGTCACGCTGTCGTCGCGGTAGATCGTCATTGACCGGCCAACATAGTCGGCGGCGTTGCGGCCCCAGATGCCGAGCAGCACGCGGCGAATGGTTTTGCACGGCTTGAACGGCTTGTTGTTGTCGCCGTCGTAATAGATCGAGACGGGCTGGTCGCCGTCGTTGCCGGTCACCTTGCGCACGGTGATGGTGCGCGGACCGCCGATGAGGTCGTCTGCGTTCAGTTGATCGCTCTTGGCCTCAACGAATTGGGCCATGTCTACCATGTCGTTCATGATTTTGCTCCTTCTTGGCGGCGTGCGATTTCACGTTGCGCATTCCACTTGAGGTCTTCTTCCATCGTCGGTTGACGCAGCATCCATCCGAGGAAACCGGCTTCGACTTCTGGCCACGGAACACCGCGAAACTTGCCCAGCGGGCACTTCGGCAAGAGGCGCGGCTCCTTGGTCCACTGCACCATGTCCTTGCCGGTCGCGCCCGCATCGAAGAGGGCAAGCAGGATGTGAGCAGTCACGTAGGCGTCGGGACCGGCGCGGTGTGCTGGCTGCGTCAATGCGTGGTCCGGCGCGATCTTGCCCGCGTCTTCCAGCCAGTACCGAAGCGCGCCGTTCGAATGGCTTGGTGCATCCGGCCAGACACGCAATGCTGCCTTGTAAGTGCAGATCACCGGCACCGGGCTGTCGAAGAACTTGGTTTCGAACTCGGCGTTGTGGGCGGCGATGGCGGCAATGCCTTCGTTGAACATCGATGCCGGATCGAACGCGGGATTGTCCTGGCACTCGGCAAGGCTGATGTGATGCACCGCGCGCACTTCGGGCGGCATTGCATCGACACCGCAGAGCCACGACTTATGATGCATCACCTTGCGCGAAGTCAGATCGAGGTCGCAGATACCGACCTCGCACACCTTTGCGGGCGGCTCAGTGCCAGTCGTCTCGAAGTCAATGACGCGGATCGTGGTCATATGATTATCTCCTCAATCTCACGCCGCTCAGTCGGAATAAGCTTCGGCATCCGCGCCAAGGTCGCGTGATATTCGCGGATCACATCGGCAATGCGGGCTTCGAAGGCGGTGGCAGCGGCAACAATCGCGGCCTGCAAGGCCGGGTCCGGATAGACACGCTTCACGAACACCGGCTGTCCGCCACAGTACGAAATGAAGTCGATCCAATCGCGCTCACTGACCAGCAAGGCGGTTTGAAGCTGCAACACGTACTCTTCGGGCACTTCATCGTTGGCGATGGTCTGCACCTGGTATTTACCGGCGCGGGACTTGCATTCGATCAAGCCAACGTCGCCAACCAGACCGTCGGGGCTGTAACCGATCGTGAAGCCGAAACAGTCGTTAGTTACAAATCCGACTTCTGTGACCGGCGCGTAATGCTCGGAGTAAGCCGCGCGGGCGTAGATTTCGTCCTCTTGCCCGCGTAACATCGCGTCGCTGACATACTGCGGTTCGACAAATCCGGTGATGCGCTGGAATGCCAGTTCGAAGGCGTGTGTGCGGGTCTTGTCGTTGTTGGCGACCTTGCCGGTGGCGGTGATGATGTGCTTCATTTCCGAAGCGGTCAGCAGGCCGCAGCGGGCTTGGAGCCATTCGTCGCTGCCTTGCAGCAGTTCGCCGTGGTAAATCACATGCGAGGTCTGCGGCTTGTGCGGCGGACCATCGCAAGGGCCGCTAACCAGATCGTCTACCGCTTCGACATATTCGCGATAGTCGGTCGAAAAGGGGTTCAGATCATCCATGATTAAAACCTCAGCGATACGTTGGGAACTTCACCGCTACGGATCAGCAGCACGATCTTCTTGGCCGCTTCCTCGTCCACGCCGCAGGTCATGATGGCTTCCTTTGCGGCCTTCATCACGGCGGTGCGGTGCTTCTTGTCGGCATCACGCGCGGCCTGTTCGTCAGCGAGGCGCTTGGCTTCGGCCTGACGTTCGGCTTCCTCGGCGGCGATGCGGTCGCGTTCGGCCTGTGCGACGCGTTCGGCTTCCTCAGCACGGCGGCGTTCGGCGGCGATCTGCTCGGCGTGTTCGCGGTCGCGCTTGGCCTGCTCTTCCTGTGCCTTGCGCTGTTCGGCGGCTGCGGCTTCCTGCTTGGCGCGTTCGATGCGCGCGGCTTCGGCCTTTTCCGCTGCAACCCGGCGTTCTTCGGCAGCGCGTTCGTCAGCGATACGGCGGTCCTCAGCAGCCTTGGCTTCGGCGGCGGCGCGTTCTTCTGCCTCGCGGGCTTCACGCTCTTGCCGGTCACGCTCTTCGCGTTCAGCAGCCTCGGCACGCAGCCGGTCCAGTTCAACGCGGTCGGCTTCTTCCTTGGTCAGCCGTGCCAGCGCAGACTTTAGCGTTGCGACGGCCATTTCCTTGGCGGCATTGGCTTCCGCTGCCATGTCACCGAAGCGGTCGGCATCGATGGCCGTGTTCCAGACTTCGCCGCCACGTGTGCGGACACTTGCGGCGGTGTCCTCAATCGTCACCACGGCAGCGGCCTTGATGCCATCGATCACGGCGCGGCAGTCGGTGATGCGCTGTTCTTCGTCCTCTTCCCACTTGGTCAGCGGTGCGCGGACCTCAGCAGCCAGCGCGGTCAGCTTTTCCTTGACCACGCGGCGCTCGGCATCGACGGCATTGATGCGTGCGCGGGCCTCTTCGTTCAGCAGCTTGCCAGCGTCGTCGATCGCGGTCTTCGTGCGCGTGATCTTGTAGGCCAGCGACTTGATTGCCTTGCGGCCCTTCTCGGTGGTCAGGTCCGGCTCAAACGCGTCAACTTCGCGCTGGATATGCTCGTAGAAGGTTTCGCGCTGGGCCTTGTCGGTCAGGACGACAACAGGGGTTTGCTCGACGACAAGGGCAATGCTGGTCGTGGCGGGTTCGATTGTGGCAATCGCGTTCATGCGCGTTCTCCTTTGTTGTCCCAAATTTCCCGCTTAGCCGCGTCAAAACTGCCGTATCTGGCAACGTTGCTGGCTGTGATCCGTGGCGGTGCGAATTGATGAGCGAACCCTGAGACGGTCGGCTTGTCGCGGAATGCGCGGCGGATTGTGGCGCGGGCGGTCATTCAGTTGACCCCGCTATGTCGTCCAGATCGGTCCCGTCGAAGTTCAGGATTTCGCCATCTGGTCCAACATCCATGATGATGTAGTCGCCGTATCCGTAGCTTTTAGGGCACATAATGCCTGGGACGTAGCCTTCCTTGACGCACACCTCGTTGTAGCCAGCGTCAAGCAAAGCATACCGGCCCGCATCGCAAACCTTGTAGTGGATGCTGGCGACGGTGTTTTCCGGCCAGCCTTCGATTTTGCCGGTAGCCAGATCAATGATTGGCGACCAGTTGTCTTGATTGCGACAAGGAATGAGGGTTCCGGCTTCGTCTTCGATGCCGTTGACGGTTGCATCTTCCCAATAGCGAACTCCCGCCTCAACTTTGAGGAAGCGGACTTCCACGGTTTCGGTGCGCTGAATTTGAACAGTTACGCTCACGCTGGTATCCTTTCCATGCACGAAGCCAGTATTGCTGACCCGATGATTGCGATTAGGCGGCGGGCTTCGGCGGATATTTCAGCTTCATCGAAGCCAGTTCTTCGCCATCGTGCAGAATGCGGACGGTGCCAGTGCATTTGTCGTCATCGACCCAAGTCGGCGCTTGTGGTTTAATCTCTGCACCAAGGGCCTCAAGATGCTCGTTCATGGCCAGCATGTGCCGAAGCATCCCGACAATTTCAGGCAGTTCAGCCAGAAAGCGCGGAAACGCTTCTTCGGGGATCGCGGCCATTTCAAAGATGGTGCCGACCGGGTATTCTTTGGCGTCACTCACGCTGGTAATCCTTCCATAATTGATTGAGCGAATGACGCTCCGATGATTGCGATTGCGGTGATGGCGAGGCACACAGCCAGCAGCGGCCAAAACTCGCGCGGATCATATTCCGGCAGTTCATCGAAGCCGGGTTCGTCCCAGTTGTTAAGTTCGGTGGGGGTATGGTTAGGCATTGGCCGGTATCCCCATTCGGGCGGCAACGTCCGGGAACTTTTCGGCAAGCCAAGCGCAGTACTCTTTGGCGTCATCGCTTTCCTTGATGGTATAGAGCGGGCTCCAGTCATCGCCCCAAGTATCCATAAGGCCGTTCCAAGCCACCTCGGCGTTCCGGCAATCCGGGTGCATGTGGCCGCTGTGGAACTCGCCATCATACTTCTGCGCGAAGTAATTAGCTGGCGAACCGGCCTCTATGCGTTGGTGGCAGCAAAGGCATCTGTGCGGCTTTTTGGTCGCTTTGATGCTGCTTTCGCGTGTGAATTCATCCATCACAGCCACTCCGAATTGAGGGCTTCCCATCGGTCCGGCGTCATGAACCGGCGCGCATGCTCAATCTGGCGATCCAGCGTGTATGTCGGTTCGTATTCACGGCGATCATCGCGGCTGTCTGTCGCCACAGGACGCACGGCGCGGACGTTTGACACCGCACTCACAACACCACCTCGCCAAGTTCCATTTCTGGCACATCGACCACACAAGCGCGGGCTTCGTTGACCTGCTGAATAGCGTGGGCGATGGCTTCGGAGGCGGTGGCTTCGATGGCGCACTGACATTCGCCTTTGCCGTTCGCATCGTAATGAGCGTTGGCGGTGAAGGCGTATCCGGAAGCGCGGCGTGACGACTTGAACGCCTGAATTTGCAGGCAGGTCAGATCATGCTTTTCGCACAGGGCGATAAGGGCTTGGTCGATGTTCATGGCTGAAACTCCACGGAAAGCGTGTTGTGCTGCGGGATTTCGGCCCAAAGGCGATCACCGCGCCAAACTTCAATGTATGGGATGAAGTCGAGAGGGCCGAAGCGCTTGACGACCTTGATTTGCGTCACGCCGTCAAAGCCGATCACATAAGCAAGGCCGCAATCGTTGTCGGTAGCTGCGACGACCAAAGCCATACGCACATCGTCGCGTTCTTGGATCTCGGCCATCACACCACCTCCGCAAACAGCTTGGACAGCCGACCATCGCGGTAAGCATCCCACTTGGCCCACAGATCGCACGTCATGGCAGGGTAGCCAGCGGGATAGGTGTGCTGGTAGCTGCGGCCTTCCTCAAGCGCGTCAAACGCTTCCTTGAGGCCACCACGGATCGCATCGGCCATGTCGTCATCAAGCTGGTCTGCCAGATGATCGATCAGCATAAGCACCGTGCGCTCGTCCAGCGTCTTGAACAGGTCGAGG
>Ga0075012_10000982_pt1 | contig 29802 bp, 22 predicted proteins | sample All_14_2_FD_71474 | JGI IMG/M metagenome (GOLD analysis project Ga0075012, IMG submission 71474) | Freshwater microbial communities in response to fracking from Pennsylvania, USA - Allegheny Zone_MetaG_DW_15 | ecosystem: Environmental > Aquatic > Deep subsurface > Groundwater > Drilled...
CTGATGTTCTGGGCGGCCTCTGGTGTGCTGGACGGCTTCTCGGTGCAGGGTTTTGGCGCGGCGCTGCTGGGCTCGCTGATTTACTCCGCGATGGGGCTGGTGATTGACGCGGTTCTCAAGGATTAAGCGCTTGCTGTTTCAGTAGCGCCTCTATTTGCCGCTGGCGTGTGTCGATGATGGACGCGTCGATATGGTCGGCTGAACTCCCACCCGTTGGATTGGCGCGCATCAGGTCTTGTGCGGCGCGCAGCCGGTCCATCGCGCCGGTGTAGTCCAGCCGCGCGGCTTGTGCCTCGGCCTCGGCGCGCAGCGCACGCAGGCTTTGGTTTTGGGCACGGTACAGCCCCGCCAGCGCTTGCCAGGCCAGCGCGTCCTGCGGCTGAGTGGCCAGCCAGGTTTGCAGGTTTTGTGTGACGCTGCTCAACGCGGCGTTTTGGTTGAGCTGCAGCGCCACCTGCGCTTGCAACACCAGTTTGGGGCGGCGCATGCTGGCCACCGGCGTGGTGGTGGCCTCCCGCAGACCGAGCCGGTTGGCCAGGTCGGTCAACTGCAGTGGCGTCAGATCCCGCGCGGCCAGATCAATTTCGGCACCCAGCCAGCGGACCGGCTCGGCTGACCCGGCATCCATGGAGGTGATCGCCTGCAAACGCGCCAGGTGACGCCGTGCCAGTGTCGGGTCGCGCAGTTGCAGCGCCGCCAGCGCCGCGCCATACAGGGCGCCCGCCTGTTGCGCCGCAGGCGCCGAGCGCAAGCCAGGGTCATCCACTTGTGCTTGCCAGGTGCGCAGGGCGTCCACACCAGGGTTGGCCAGCACCTTGGCGCGGGTGGCCATCATGGCGTGGCGCATCTGCGGTGTGACTGCCACCGCGTGCGGTGCGCCCAGCGGCAGGCGCGATTGCATGTCGGCGATGCGTTCGGTGGTCAGTGGGTGGCTCCGCAGATACGGGTAGCTGCCGCTGTCGTTCAGCCGCGCCGCCTGCTGCAGCTTGTCAAACATGGTGACGAAGCCTTGCGCCTCAAACCCGGCCTGGGTCATCACACCCAAACCGATGCGGTCGGCCTCGCGCTCCATGTCGCGTGAAAAGTTGAGCTGGTTTTGCGCCGCCACCGCCTGCCCGCCGACCATCAGCGCGCTGGCGGCGTCGGGGCTTTTGCTGGCCGCCAGCGCGCCCAGAATCATCGCGCCAATCAGCCACGGGGTCTGTGCCGTGTCCTTGGCAATCAGCCGCGAGATGTGTCGCTGCGTGACGTGGCTGAGCTCGTGCCCCAAGACCGAGGCCAGTTCGTCGCGGCTGCTGACCACCGCCAGCAGGCCCAGGTTCACACCCAGGTAACCGCCCGGCAGCGCAAACGCGTTGACGGTGCGGTCACGCCCCAGCATGACGTGCCAGGCAAAACGTTCGTCCAGCTCGGGCGTCAGGTCGCCGCGCACCCGGGCGGCGCGCAGCAGCGGCTGCCACACGCCCTGCACATAGTCAGCCAGCACCGGGTCGTCCAGATAGTCCGGGTCGCGAAACAGCTCGCGGGCAATGCGGTCACCCAGGCGGCGCTCTTCGGCGCTGGCCATGGCGCTGCCGTCGCCCAGCAGCGGCAGGCTGGTGGCGCTGGCTGGTGTGCTGCCTGAGGCCATCGTCTGGGCATTCAGGCCAGCTGGCAACCAAGCGCAGGCCATGGCCAACACCATCGCTGCGCGCCATGGATGGATAGCGGTTGGGGGCCGACGAGGGGTCATATCAGTTTTGCGTGGCATAAGGTCTGGTGTGGATGGGCCAACAGCGCCCGGTAGGAAGCAACGTGAGCGGTCATTGGGTCTTGCCGCTTCGCGCATCAGGGCAGGATCAGCCCGTATGATGCCAGCCTGCCGTAAAGGTTCGGTCAATCTGCCCGAGCCGGGCCACTTCATTGGAAACGACTTGTCATGAACACCCTGACCCATTTTGACGACCAGGGCCAAGCCCACATGGTGGACGTGGCCGCCAAGGCCGCCACCCACCGCATCGGTGTCGCTGGGGGCCGCATCGAGATGCTGCCCGCCACGCTGGCGCTGATCGCATCCGGCAGTGCCAAAAAGGGCGACGTGCTGGGTATTGCCCGCGTGGCCGGCATCATGGCGGCCAAAAAAACCAGCGACCTGATTCCGCTGTGCCATCCGCTGGCGCTCACCCGCGTGGCGATCGAGTTCGACCTGATCCACGCAGACGCGCCTGAGGTCAACGCTGTTTATTGCACCGCCACGGTAGAAACCGTTGGCCCCACTGGCGTCGAAATGGAAGCGCTGACTGCGCTGCAGGTGGCCTTGCTCACCATTTACGACATGTGCAAGGCGGTGGACCGCGGCATGGTGATCACCGACTGCAAGCTGCTGCAAAAACATGGTGGCAAGTCGGGGAGTTATGTGGCGGCGGGTTAACGCACCAAGCCACCTGGTAGGCTGAAACGGGCGGCCTGATGGCGGTCATGCCAACCTGCAAGCATTGACCGCGCCTTATCGCCGCGCCCAGCGCGCGTAATCCGCCGGAAAAGCCGCCTGGTACCGCGCCGCATAGAAGTTCACCTCATCGCTGCGGCCAAGCAACTGCGCGCTGTCCAACACCATCTCCGCCACACGCGCCTCGGGCGAAAAGTGCAGCATGTCTTTGGCCAGCGCATTGAGGTAGGCGGCGTTGGTCGGGCGCAAAGGGGTGGTGGTCAGCTCGGCAAAACGGACCGCGTCCTGGTACAGCCAGACATGCCGGACCTTTTGCAAGGTGTGCTCGCGGTAGGCGCTGGCCCGCTGGTTGGGGGGCAGGTACAGCTGGCTGGCCAGGACATAGTTCCACGCGGCAAAGCTGGCATAGGCGACGATCCCCAGCGCTGTCAGCCCATAGAGATAGGACCTTGACGGGTGAGGCACCTGGTCAGCCTCCGCACTGAGCGCACCGCGCGGCACCCACCACAACAGCCACACGCTCAGCGCTGCCGCCATCTGAAACGGTCCGTACCACAACGGGTATTCCAGCAGGCTGTGCAGTCCGATCACCGCCAGCACGCCCCACGCCAACTGCCGTGCCGGGTGGCGCTCGCGCCAGGGCTGGCCGCGCCACACCAACCACAGCACGCCAGCGCACAGCAACAGCGCAGCAGGCAGACCCAGCTCCACGGCCAGGTGCAGCGGCAGGTTATGCGCGTTGTCCAGAATGTCGCAAAACCGCGGACCGGCGTACAGCGTGATGAAGTGCGCGTAATCCAGCTCGCCCCAGCCCCAGCCGCCCCACGGCTTTTGCGCGATCAAGTTCAGCACATTGCCCCACAGCGTCAGGCGGCTGCTGCAAGCCGCATCGCCCGCGCGCAGCCGCGCCCAGGCGCCGCTGCCCAATGGGTCCAGCCCGGCCAGCAGGGGCAGGGCCACGGTGGCCGCGGCATAGGCGGCCAGCGCCACCCCCAGCAGCGCCAGCACCTGCTGCCGGGCCCGATCGGTGCGCCCGCGTTGCCACCACCAGGTCAACACACTGATCAACGCCAGTTGCAGCAAGCCGGTGCGCGACGATGACGCCGCATTGCCTGCGCTCACCAGCGCAGCCATGTTCAGCAACAAGGGGAACGCCCACGGCAGCGACCATAGCAGCCGTCTTTCATCGGTGCGGGCGCCCTGGTTGCCAGGGGGCCACAGCGGCTCACCCGGGCTGCCGTTGGCCGGTAGCCAGGCAACCCGCTGCGCCGCCAGCCACAGTACCGCCAGCATCCCGATGTTCAAGAGCGTGGCAAACTGGTTGCGCTGCCGCAAATTGCCAAACGCCTGGCCCGGCTCCGTGGCGTTCACCCAAGGCCCAAAGGCCGCGCTGGCGCCCATATATTGCAGCAGCCCGACAAATGCGCTGACCGCGGCCGCCACCACCCAGCCCAGCGCCACCGCCTTGACCATGCGGAGGTTTTCACCACGTTGTGCGTCAAATGCCAGCGCCAGCAGCACCCCGGCCGCACACACCCAGGCAAACAGCAGCGGCGCCACCTGCGCCGTCGGCCCGGGTGAAAACGGGTTCAGCCAGGGCAGGGTGATGAAAAGAAAAGCGGCGACAGCGGGCATGGGTCAACGGTTCAGCACGGCTGAAAAAGTGGCGCGGCGACAAGGCTCAAACGATGTGGATGAGTATAGAAGTCAGACTGGACGCGGCTGGACTGCCCATGGGGATGATGTCTGGCCCCCCAGTTTCTATGGATGCCAACGCGTCACCAGCCATGACGTCCGATGCACTGTGGGGGCCGATATGATGTGCTGATCATCGCCAGCGCCCACAGGGCGGGTTGCAACATGCTTTTCAGCGACGACTTGAACGCCCGCAAGACCCCGGCAGGCACCAGGATCATGAACCCGTTTGCGGCCCACCCGGGACGCCTGTCGGGTAGAGATGTTTCACCACGTGTCGATTGACACCAACACCAAGGACCCCTTCACCATGAATGACCAGAACGGCTACGACATTGAAGACCTGCACGTGGGCATGAGCGCCACAGTGGCCAAAACCATCACCGAGGCCGACATTTTGCTGTTCTCGGCCGTGTCCACCGATGTGAATGCGATCCACCTGAACGAAGAGTACGCCGCCAGCACGCCGTTCAAGGGCCGCATTGCGCACGGCATGTTGTCCGCCAGCCTGATCTCGGCGGTGCTGGCCAATCGGCTGCCCGGCCCGGGCACGATCTATGTGGCGCAAGACCTGAAGTTCACGGCGCCGGTGCGCCCGGGCGACACGGTGCATGCCACGGTGACGGTGCTGGAGCTGGGTGACAAAGGGCGGGTGACGCTGCAAACCACCTGCACGGTCAAAGGCGTCACGGTGATCGACGGCCAGGCGCAGGTCAAGATTGGTTCGTCAGCGCGGCGCGCGGCCAGCCGTCAAGGCTAAGACACGCCGGGTCATGCCGGGCCCCGGACCCGGCAACCCTGCCTTGGCGGTCAGGGCTGCGCCCAGTTGGGCGGGCGTTTGTCGATGAAGGCCTGCACACCTTCCAGCGCGCTGGCGTCCATCATGTTGCAGGCCATGGTCTGGGCGGCGTCCAGGTAGGCGGCTTCGATGCCGTTTTCCAGCTGGCGGTAAAAAAGCGATTTGCCCAGCACCACGGCGGCGCGGGGTTTGGCCAGGATGCTGTCCACCAGTTGGGCCAGCTCGGTGTCCAGCTGATCGGGCTCGGCCACGCGGTTCACCAGGCCTTCGGCCAGCGCTTTCTGGGCGTTGATGAATTCGCCGGTGACCAGCATCTCGAACGCCGCCTTGCGCCCCAGGTTGCGCGCCAGTGCCACACCCGGCGTGCTGCAAAACAGGCCCAGATTCACGCCACTCACCGCAAAACGCGCGTTGCTGGCCGCCACCGCCAGGTCACACATGGCCACCAGCTGGCAGCCTGCGGCGGTGGCAATGCCCTGCACGCGGGCAATCACCGGCACCGGCAGCTTCTGGATGCTCATCATGAGTTTGGCGCATTGTTTGAACAGCGTCTGGTAATAGCTGTGCGACGGCTGGGCGCGCATTTCACGCAGGTCGTGCCCGGCGCAAAAGGCTTTGCCAGCGGCGGCAATCACCACGGCGCGCACGCTGTCGTCGGCTGACAGCGCATCCAGTTCCTGCTGCAGCGCGGTCATCAGCGCTTCAGATAACGCATTGAAAGCGTCGGGCCGGTTCAGCGTCAGGGTGACCAGGCCGCGCGGGTCGCGGGTGATGAGGACAAGCGGTGCAGCTACAGCGGTGTTCATGGTGTCTCAAGCAGGTGAATGGTCTGCCTTTGTACCAAAAAACTGCTCACCGGGGCGGCTATTTCCAGCGAACCGGCTCGATGTCGACGTTGTGCGTGCCGTCGCCCAGCATCAGCACACCTTCCTGGAGGGTGGCTTGCAGACTCATGCTGCGTTGCGCCATGGGAATGAGCGCCTGCGCGGTGCTGCTGGCGATGCGCCAGACCTGCAAGCGGTCCAGCCGGGTGAGTTTGGACTCGATGCCGCGCCACCACACATCGGCCGCCTGGCCAAAGGCGTAGAGAACCACCTCATCGGCCTTGTTACAGGCTTTGGAAAGCGGTTTGTCTTCGGGTTGGCCGACCTCGATCCACAGCCGTGTTTGGCCGGTGAAGTCACGCAGCCAGACATCAGGCTCGTCCGGGTCAGACAGGCCTGCGCCAAAGGCCAAGACGCCGTCGCCACCGCAAATGCTTTGCAATTTGTGGGCCTGCAGCGCCAGCGCGCACAGGCGCACCATCATGCGCTCATCGGTTTCGCTGGGGTGGCGTGCCAGGGTGAGCGCGTGGTCGGCGTAATAACTGTGGTCAATGTCCGCAATTTGCAGACTGGCTTTGAAGATGGTGGATTTGGTGGCCATCAGGTGGTGTGTGCACGGCTCAGACCAACCCGCCGCCGGGCCGCCCCAAGGCGGGTTAGCCCCCTCGGGGGGCAGAGAGGACACAGCGTGCCGAACGTGGGGGTCATACCCGCTGCGCCAGCTCCGCCGCCTTGCCGGTGTAGCTGCCAGGGGTCATGGCCAGCAGGCGGGTTTTTTCGGCCTCGGGAATCGCCAGGTTGGCGATGAAGCCTTGCATCAGCTCGCGCGTCATGGGCGCGCCGCGGGTGAATTCCTTGAGCTGCTCATACGGCTCGGGCAGGCCAAAACGGCGCATCACGGTCTGGATGGGTTCGGCCAGCACTTCCCACGAGGCGTCCAGGTCGGCAGCAATCGCGGCTTCGTTCAGTTCGAGTTTGCCCAGGCCGGTGGCCAGCGACTGATAGGCCAGCACGGCATAACCCAGCGCCACACCCATGTTGCGCAGCACCGTGCTGTCAGTCAAATCGCGTTGCCAGCGGGAAATCGGCAGCTTCTCGGACAAATGGCGCAGCATGGCATTGGCCAGGCCCAGATTGCCTTCGGCGTTCTCGAAGTCAATGGGGTTGACCTTGTGCGGCATGGTGCTGGAACCCACTTCGCCCTTTTTGAGCTTTTGCTTGAAGTAGCCCAAGGAGACATAACCCCAGACATCGCGCGACCAGTCGATCAGGATGGTGTTGGTGCGCGCCACCGCGTCAAACAGCTCGGCCATGTAGTCGTGTGGCTCGATCTGGATGCTGTAGGGCTGAAAGGTCAGGCCCAGGCCCAGAGGCTCGGGGGTCTCAATCACTTTTTTGCTGAAGGCTTCCCAGTCGAATTCAGGCCAGGCCGACAGGTGGGCGTTGTAGTTGCCGACCGCGCCGTTCATCTTGGCCATCAGTTTGATGCTGGCGATCTTGTCGCGCGCGGCCACCAGGCGCACCACCACGTTGGCCACTTCCTTGCCCACGGTGGTGGGGCTGGCGGTCTGGCCGTGGGTGCGGCTGAGCATGGGCACGGTGGCAAAAGCGTGCGCCATCTCGCGCAGTTTGCTGATGATGGCGTCCAGCGCGGGCAGCAGCACCGCGTCGCGACCGCTCTTGAGTTGCAGCGCGTGGCTGGTGTTGTTGATGTCTTCGCTGGTGCAGCCAAAGTGCACAAACTCTTGGGCTGCCAGCAGTTCCGGACGGGCTTCGAACTTGGCCTTGAGCCAGTATTCCACGGCTTTCACGTCGTGGTTGGTGGTTTTTTCGATCTCTTTGATGGCCAGGCCATCGGCTTCGGAAAAATTCTTGACCAGCCCCAACAGATAGGTGCGGGCGCCCGGCGACAAGGGCTTGAATTCGGCAAAGCCGCAGTCGCTCAGGGCAATGAACCAGGCCACTTCAACCTGCACCCGGCGGTGCATGTAACCCAGCTCACTCATGGCGGGGCGGAGTTTGGCAAGTTTGGCGGCGTAGCGGCCGTCCAGCGGCGAGAGGGCGGAGATGGCGTTGGTACTCATGGACAAGATTGTAGGGGGCGGGCATTTGCCAGGCTGTCAGCCCGCGGCAATGTCGATGGATAGAATTCGCGGCAGAACCACAGACAGCACCTCACCATGCCCATGAAACTTATCGGATCCAACACCAGTCCTTACGTTCGCAAGGTGCGGGTGGTGATGGCCGAGAAGAAGCTGGATTACGACTATGTGCTGGAAGACGTCTGGGCCGCTTCCACCAACATCGCGCAATACAACCCGCTGGGTAAGGTGCCATGCCTGGTCATGGAAAACGGCGACGTGATCACCGACTCGCGCGTGATCGTGGAGTACTTCGACACCTTGTCGCCGGTGGGCAAACTGCTGCCGACGGTGGGTCGCGAACGGGCCGAGGTCAAGACCTGGGAGGCGCTGGCCGACGGCGTGCTGGACGCGGCCATTTTGGCGCGGCTGGAAGCCACCTGGAGCGGGCGCGATGAGGCACAGCGTTGCCAGGCCTGGATCGACCGGCAGTTGCTCAAGGTGGACGCCGCGCTGCACACCATGAGCAAGGGTCTGGGTGACAAACCTTATTACACGGGCACGCACCTGGGTCTGGCCGACATTGCGGTGGGGGTGGCGCTGGGTTACCTGGATTTCCGCTTTGCACACATCAACTGGCGTGAGGCGCACCCCAACTTGCACAAGCTCTACGACAAGCTGATGCAGCGGCCGAGCTTTGCCGATACCAAACCCTTTTGATTGGGTAGCTGGCTCTTTTGCGGCCTCTCTCAATGGTTTAAGAGCAGCTTCATGTTGATGCCAATCAGTGGTCGCCAATGTTGTGGGTCTGAACCCGCAGCGCGCGTTGGGTGCCTGACTACGCAAATGTCCCCCGGTTTGGGGCGGTGCCCCAAACCTCCTCCTTGATTTTGCTGCGTCAGGCACCCAACGCACGCCGCTAGCCGCTACTGGGATCTATGGGTCGGTTGGGCGACGGAGATCTGTCAATTCGGGAACCTTGGCGTGCGGTTCTCTGCACCCAATGACAGCCTTCCTGCTGGTTTGATCTTGAGAGGTGGCTTCATGAATTGGCTCTGCGTTTGAGCCAGCGCATCAGGCCGCCGACCACGGGCAGTTTTTCATAGAGTTCTTCGGCGGCATCCCAGTAGTCGCGGTGCAGGGTGATCAGACCACTCTCGTTCATCACCAGGTGGGTGGCGCCCAGAATGGTTTGTGTCTGGCTGGTTTTGAAGTTTTTGAAGCCGAACCTGAACTCCCAGGTCAGAAAGCCCTGGTTGCCCTGCAGCACCTGGTTCGTCACCACAAAGCGCGGATTGTCCAACTGCACAAACATGTGGGCGAAGATGGCCTGGATGGCCGGCACGCCCACCACCTCGTTGAACGGGTCTTTGAAGCGCGCCTGCGGGTCGTAAAACTCGCCCAGGCGGCCGAGGTTGTGTGGCGAAACCTCTTCGAAAAACCCCACCATGCGGGCGATTTGGGCGCTGTGGTCGGTGGACTCGGGGCTGTTGATGGTCATTGGGTGGCCTTTTGAACCAAGTTGAAATAGGTGCGGTAGGGCAGCAGGCGCAGCAGGTTCAGCCAGAGAGTGAAGCGTTTCGGGAAGTGGATTTCAAACCGCCCTTGGGCCCAGCCCTGCACGATGGCTTGCGCCGCCTGGTCAGGCGTCAACAGCGCGGGCATCTTGAAGTCGTTTTGTGCGGTGAGTGGCGTTTCGACAAAGCCGGGGTTGATGATCGACACGCCCAGGCCTTCGGGGTGCAGGTCCAGGTACAACGCCTCGGCCAGGTTGATTAGCGCGGCTTTGGTCGGGCCGTAGGCCAGGCTGTTGGGCAGGCCGCGGTAACCCGCCACACTGCCGACCAGGCTGACGTGGCCGCTGCCGCGGGCGCGTAGCGCGGGCAGCACCGCGTCCAACAGGTACAAGGCGCCCAGGTAATTGACCTCGACGTGGCGTTGCATGTCGGGCAAGTCCATGGCGTCGGCGCGCATCGGCGCGTAATGACCGGCGCAATACACCACGCCGTCCAGCGGGCCCTGGGCCAGCAGGCAGGCGGCAGCTTGTTGCACGGCGGCGCGGTCAGTGGCGTCCAGCGGCAAGGCTTGGCACTGCGGGTGCTTGTGTACCAGGGTTTGCAGCGCGGCGGCATTGCGTGCCGACACCACCACCCGCGCGCCTTGCGCCAGCAAGGCACGCGCTGTGGCGGCACCAATACCGCTGGAGGCGCCCACAATCCACACGGTTTTGCCGTGCCAATCGGTCAGGGGCGGGTTCAGGGGCTTGAAAAAGGGCATGGGATGCTTTTATTTTTATAGCTTCTATCCCTTTGTAAAAAGGAGCTAGAGGCTGATTTTTTGTAGGAATAGGTTTAAGCCCGCTTGGTGAATGCCAGCGTCACTTCACCCAGCTTGAAGCCAAATTTGCTCATGCTGGCCTTGTTGAGCATCACCATGTCGGTCATCAGGTACATCCAGTCGTCAAACTGCACCTCATAGACCTTGCCGTCCACCGGCAGCGCCATGGTGTAGGTCCAGTGAAAGGCGTTGCCGCGCGTCTGGCCGGTGGCTTCGCCCACCACGTCGTCAGCGCGTCCGGTGTAGCGGCCGTCGGGCAGCTGCGTCAGGCGCCAGATGCGCTTTTGCGTGCTGCCGTCGGAGTAGGTGAAGGATTCGTCGAGCACGCCCTCGTTACCGTTCCAGCTGCAGACCATCAGCACGGTGAAGCGCTTGACCACTGCGCCCGAGCGGTCGGTGAAGATGCCATAGGCGTCCAGCGTGCCGTTGAAATAGCTGCGCAAATCCAGCGCCGGTTTCTGGCCGGTGTAGGTTTCCAGGTCTTGCGAGGCGCAGCCGGTCAGGGCCAGGCCAGCGGCGGCGCCGGCAGATAAAAGCAGTCGTCGTTTCATGGGTTCTTTCGGATGATGAGGAGGTAGAGCAGCACGGCGGCCAGCGTTTTCAGCGCGCAGGGCAGCAGGCAGTAGGCGACCGTGAGGGTTTGCAAGGCCTCGGGGTCGGTCGCGCCGGGTGTGTAACCGAGCAGACCCAGCGCGGGCAGCGCCACCCCGGCAGCCAGCGCCAGGTTGAGCTTGGTGGCAAAAGCCCACCAGCCAAAATACGCGCCTTCAGACTGCTGTTGGTCACCGTGGTGCTGGATGACACCCGCCAGCAAAGCCGCAGGCAGTGCCAAGTCGGTGCCCAGCGCCACGCCCGAGAGCGCGCAGACGATGACGAACGCGGTCACATCCCCCGCGCCCAAGCCCGCCGCAAAGGCAAACACCGCCACCGACAGCCCCATGCCCAGCCCCCAGGTGCGCGCCAGCCCCAGGCGCGGCACCAGCTTGAGCCACAGCGGAATGCTCAGGGCGGCGCAGACAAAGTAGCTGCCCAGAAACAGCGGCTCGGCACTCGGCGGTGCCTGCAGGCGGTCTTGCACAAAAAACAGCATCAGCGTGGCCGGAATGGCGCTGGCAATGCCGTTGAGCATGAAGACGCTGATCAGCTGGCGGAACTGCGAACGCTTCCAAGGCAGCCACAGCGATACCGCTGGCTCGGCGGGCCAAGGGTGGTCAGCGGCTTGTGCGGCTGGATGGCCGAGGGCTGTGCTTGTTGTGCCCTCTCCCGCCGCGACAGGGCGGGTGCGCGGACCTGACGGCTGCACCACGCGCACCCGTGCCGGCGCTGGTCCACGTCGCCAGGCCAACCAGCCCGCGATACTTGCGATGACCAAAAGAGCGATCGTCGCGGGCAACCCAAAGGCTACAGGTGAAATAGAGGCAACGATCACGCCCACCAGCCCCAGCCCTTCGCGCCACGCCACCACCCGGCTGCGGTACAGCGCGTCACCGCCCAGGCGCGCGCCCCAGGCCTGGTGCAGGATGGTCAGCGCGCTGAAGGCCACCGTGGTCAGCAGCAGCGTGGCGCCCAGCCACAGCAGCACCTGCGTGGTATCGGCCTGCAGCGCTTCGGGGGGGAAAAACAGCAGGCCAAAGCCGGTGCACAGCAGCAGCGCCGCCAGGGCGGCCCAGCGCAGCACGGTGGCGGGGGCCCGGTTGACTGTGGCGCTGTGCTGGTGCAGGTTGTCGGCCCAACGGCCCAACAGCGGGTCGATCAGTGTGTCAAACAGCCGCACCGCCACCAGCACCGCGCCCAGCGTGGCCAGCGACACGCCAAAGCTGCGCGCATAGTGGTTGGGCAGCAGCACATACAGCGGCAGCGCCACAAAGGCCAGCGGCAGCCCCATCAGGCCGTAGCGCCAGCCTTGCTGCCAGGTCAGAACCGGGTTCATGCGCAATCAGGCAGGTGCTGCGGCCAGCAGGGCTGCGCGCAGGTCGGGCTGGCTGGTGGTGGTGTCGAGCCAGATGCCAAAAAACCGGCGGCTGAACAGCGGGTCAGCCACCTCGCCCAGGCGTCGGCCGTTGAGCCAGAAGCGTGCGCCCTGGTCGGGCATATGGACACCGGTTAGGCGGTCATTGGCAGCCACATCGACAAACACGGCCTGCATGGCGGCCAGCCAGTCGGCTTGCTGCGCGGCGCTCAATGGGCTCTGGCGCTGCATTTCGTCCAGAGAACGCTCGGCCATGGCCTGTGCCGACACGCGGCGCTGGTAAGTCAGGCTCAAAGCCAGCGCAAACTGGCCGTAGTCGCGGGCGCGAAAACCGATGCCCACCCACAGCTGCGCCTGGTAAATGGACATGCCCAAAAACCGCAACTGGGCGCTGCCCGACCAACTGGCTTGCGGCAAGCTGGCCGTCACTTCGGGCCAGGGCGTGGGTGGGTTGAGGGGTGTTGTCAGGTTGGACGCCTGCGCGGGCAAGCCGTTCAGCAGCAACAGCGGTGCAGCCAGCAGGGTGCGGCGGGTGGTGGGCATGGGGTCAAGCCCGTTTTTGCAGCGTGTACTGCACCACGTCGATGTTGTTTTCCATGAACGCGGCTTCGCAGTAGGCCAGGTAAAACTCCCAGATGTGCATGAAGCGGGCATCAAAGCCCCCGGAAAGCACCTGTTCGCGGTGCGCCAGAAAGGTCTCGCGCCAGCGTTTCAGGGTTTCGGCGTAGTCGTGGCCAAAGGCGTATTCGTCCACCACCTCCAGCCCGGCTGCGGCGGCTTGTGCGCGGAATTCGCGCGGACACGGCAGGCAGCCGCCCGGGAAGATGTATTGCTGGATGAAGTCGGTGCTGTTCACATAGCGCTCAAACAGCGCGTCGTCGATCACGATGCTCTGCACACAGGCGCGCGCGCCGGGTTTGAGCAGTTTGGCCACGGTAGCAAAGTAGGTGGGCCAATACTCGCGGCCCACGGCTTCCACCATCTCGATGGAGCAGATGGCATCAAACGGGGCGTCAACAATGTCGCGGTAGTCCTGCAGGCGCAGGTCCACCGAGGTTGGCGCGCTGGTGCCAGCCTGAGCGGCCAACGCGTTGGGCGACGCCGTGTTGCCATCCGCCAACGGGACGCCCAGACGCGCCATGCGTTCTTTGGCAAAGGCCAGTTGCTCGGTGCTCAGCGTCACGCCGGTGAGGTGGGCGCCAAACTCGGTGGTGGCTTTTTCAGCCAGTGCGCCCCAGCCGCAACCAATTTCCAGCACCCGGTGGCCGGGTTGCACGCCCGCCATGCTCAAAGCGCGACGCACCTTGGCGTGCTGGGCTTGCGCCATCGGCTGGCTCAGGTCGCCTTCAAAAATGGCGGCCGAGTAGTTCATGGTCTCGTCCAGCCACAGGGTGTAAAACGCGTTGCCCAGGTCGTAATGGGCGTGGATGTTTTTCTGGCTGTTGCTTTTGGTGTTGCGGTGCAGCAGGTGTTTGACGCGGTACAGCAGCCGCCCGGCCCAGGTGCCGTAGATCACGCTCTCCACCTCGGCGCGGTTTTTCACCAGCACGCGCAGCAGCTCGGTCAGGTTGGGCGTGCTCCAGTCGCCAGCGATGAAGCTCTCGGCAAAACCGATATCGCCCGATTTGAGCGCCGCGGCAAATGGTTTCCAGTTGTGCAACACCAACGTGGCGTGCGGCAGGGTCTGCTGGCCAAAGCGCTGCATGCTGCCGTCTGGCAGCTGCACCGTCAGGCTGCCGTGCTGCAGCTTTTGCAGCAACTTGAACACGCTGCGTGCGGTGCGCGGGCAGTTGGCTGGCAAAACAAAGGCGTCGGACGCGCGGGCGGTGCGGCTGGTGGTGGAGTTCATGGCGGAGGTCCTCAGCGGGTGGTGAAGGTGGCAGGCGGTGGGGGCTTGCGAAAGAACGGCACTTTTTTGATGAACAGCTTGAGCGCGTGCCAATGGATGCGAAAGGCGATGCCAAATGTCATCATCGGGTAGCCCAGCAGGGCGCGCCGGGCCGCGCGGGCGGTCAACGGCTCCATCTGGCCGCCGACGCTGGTTTCGATCAGAGGGCCTGCAGCGTCGTCAAAGTCGATGCGTGCCACGGTGCGTTGGAAGTCCGGCGTGATCATGAAGCGAAAGCGGTAGCCACCTTCCACCGGGCAAAACGGCGACACATGGAACACCTTGGCGGCGCTGAGTTCCTGGCCCAGTTTCGGCTGGTCCAGCAGGTAACAATGGCGCTCGCCAAAGGTGTTGTTGACCTCGGCGACGATGGCGCGCAGGTGGCCGTCCGGGCGGTGGCAGTACCAGAAGCTCACCGGTTTGAAGGTGAAGCCCAGCACGCGCGGGTAGGCGTGTAACCAGACTTCACCGGTCGCATCCAGGATGCCTTCACCGGCCAACAATTCATCCAGCCAGGCCAGTGCGCCGCCCGCCTCAGGCCCACGGCCATCCCCATGGTCGGCGTCGTAAAAACTTAAAGCGGCCCAGCGGTTGCGCACCAGCACACCGGAGCCGTTGGCCTGCAGGCTGCGCATGGGCAGCATCAAGAAGTAGGTCGGGTAATGAAAGTCGTGGCGCACCGGTTTGAGGCGCGTGTGGCGCACCTGGCCAAAGCCGATCAATGGCTGGGACATGGGATCAGGCTGACTTCGCTCCCTCTCCCCCCGGGAGAGGGCTGGGGCGAGGGCAACGGGTGATGCGTGGGTCATCTTTGGTCTCACCGCAGAAGGGATGTCAGCCGCTGCGCCACATCCAGCCCGGCTTTCAGGCCGTCTTCGTGAAAACCGTAGCCCATCCACGCGCCCGCGAAATAGGTGTGTTGCTGGCCTTGCAGCTCGGGCACCTGGCTTTGCGCATGGATGGCGGCCAGGTCAAACACCGGGTGGGCGTAGTCAAATTCGCCGTGGATGGTTTTCGGGTCAATGTCGTGCAGCGGGTTCAGCGATACCACCACGGCTTGCGTGAACGGCAGCGGCTGCAATTGGTTCAGCAGGTAATGCAGGCAGACGCGGGCATCGCTGCGGTCAGCCTGGTGCGTGGTGTTCTGCGCCGCCGCGCGCTCGAAGTTCCACGACGCCCAGGCCAGGCGGCGTTTGGGCAGCACCGAGGTGTCGGTGTGCAACACCGCGCGGTTGGGTTGGTATCGGATGGCGCCCAGCGTGGCGCGTTCGGCGGCGCTCGGGGCCGCCAGCATCGCCAGCGACTGGTCTGAATGGCAGGCCAGCACCACTTTGTCAAAACGCTCGGTCTGCCCGTTGCTGGTGATGTTGACGCCTGTGGCATCGCGCTCGATGCGTTGTACCGGTGCATTGAGCCGCTTGTCGGCCACCTGGGCGACGATTTTGTCGACATAGTGGCGCGCGCCGCCTGTGACCGTCCACCACTGCGGCCGGTTGCTGACCTGGATCAGGCCGTGGTTGTGGCAGAAGCGGATCATGGTGGCCACCGGGAATTGCAGCATCTGATCGGTCGGGCAGCTCCAGATGCAGCCCAGCATCGGCAGCAGATACCAGTCGCGGAACTCGGCGCTGAACTGCTCCTGGCGCAAAAAGTCGGCCAGTGGCTGCATCAGTTCTTCATCCGCGCCTCGCAACGCGAGCTCGGTGGCCAGTTTGTTGAAGCGCAGCAGGTCGCGCAACATGCCCCAGAAACGCGGATTCACCAGGTTGGCACGCTGGGCAAACACGGTGTTGAGCGAGGTGCCGCTCCACTCCAGCGGCGCACGGCCACCCTGGCCAGGCACCTGCACGGAAAATGACATGTCGGAGTGGGCCGTCTCAACCTGCAGTTCGGCCAACAGCGCAATCAGGTTCGGGTAGGTCCGCTCGTTGAACACCAGAAAACCGGTGTCCACGCCGTGGGTCAGCGGGCCTTGCGGCGTGGGCAGGGTGACATCCACCGTGTGGGTGTGGCCGCCAAAGTAACTGTCGGCTTCAAACAGGGTGAGGTCGGCGCGGCGTGAGAGCTTGTGCGCAACGGCCAGGCCGGCAATGCCGGAGCCTACGATGGCGATTTTCATGAGAAAGATGTAAGAATAAACGTTGACGTAACTTTGTGACTGCTTGGTAATTTAACACATGGCGTCGTTTTGCGCCCGATGCTGGCCTGCCATCGCGGCGTCAGTGCCTGGGTCGCGGATCGGCGCCCGGGATGACCGCCAGAGCGTGACCGCCAAGGGATGATCTTCAGAGGGTGACGCTCACCTGCGGGCAGCCCAAGCTGCCCAAGGCGTTTTCACGTTGGCCGCGGGCCAACCCGCGTTACCAGGGCCGCTCGGCCGCCACCTGCCGCGTCAGGCTGATCAGCTTGCCCAGGCTGTGGCTGACCCGCACGTCGCGAAACGGCACGCTGGCGAGGATGCGGTAGTCGGGCTGGCTGGTGTCGCGCATGATCGGCTCGCCCGTGGGCATGCCCTGGCGGTTGATCAATACCGCCACCTTGGGCATGGTGGTGTTGAGGCTGCGCTTGATCACCACGGCGATTTCCTGCGAATTCAGTTTCACATAGGTGCCCGGTGAGTAAACGCCCACCGCCTTGATCAGCGCCGCACCGGCTTCGTCGATCTCTCGGTTTTCGTCAAAGTAGCACGATTGCATGGCGGCGCCGGGTGTCTCCGGCCCGCGTGTGGCGCGGGGTGCCAGCCGCGCGGCAAACATGTCGGCGCGCTGGATCAGCCGCGCCAGGCGCTGGCCATCGGGTCGACTGGCCAGCGGGCCGGGGGTTTTGGCGCCATGGCTGAGCACCGCCTCCAGCCACAGCGCGTCCGTCACGCCCATTTGCTGCAGCAGATCCACCGAACGCGGTGCGTGGGTCTGGATGCGCTGCAGTTGCGCCGGTGTGGGGGGCTCCTTTTGCATGGCCAGGCGGTCTTGCAGCTCGGTCATGCTGATGTTCATGGTGAGCGCCGCGCTGCTCAGCGCCTTCAGGTGGGCGGGTGGCCATTTGAGGACGTCACGCGCGGCCAGGCAACAGATCACATTGACCAGCATCGCATGGGTGGCGCTGTACTGGCGCACCTCGCTGCCCGAGAGGTGAATCAGGGCCAACAGGGTGCCGTCGGGGTTGCTCAGGGTCTGGCGTTCCAGCTCGTTCTGCAGCCGCTCCAGCCGCGGCAAAAAACTGTCGCCCTGGCTGTCGCGCAGCATGGCATGTGACAGCGTCTGCAGGTCCAGCCAGTCGAGCTCGTCCGAGTCCACCTCCGCCACTTTGTTGCGGTTGGCATCGTAGGGGGAGATTTGCACCTCGGCGATCTGGCCCAGTGACTTGTCTTCCATCACCAGGTTGTTCAGACGGTTGACGTAGCCGCGGCGAAAGTTGTCCGACTGGTCAAAGTCGATGTAGATCTGGCTGCGCCGCCCCACCATGGACTCCAGGTCCTGGCGGCTGGTCACCATGAAGCCGCGGCTGGCCAGCAGCACCCCGCTTTGGTCACGCAGTGCACAGGGCAAAGGTTGACCAATCAGGATGGCATCAATGCTGACAGGGACCAGGTTCATAGGGGCTCAAGTAGGGGGGGCTGCGGCACAAAGCTGCGCCGGGGCCCGCTAGGATAAACCACGCCCGGCGCCTGATAGCATGCAATACATGCCTCAAACCCATCCTGTTCCTGCTTTTGTCACCGAACTGGCGCCGCTTGCGCTGACCAACAAGTTATGCATGCCCGATCAACTCAGCGCCCGCCTGGCCGCGTTGCCACGTCCGCTGGTGTTCACCAATGGCGTGTTTGATGTGTTGCACCGCGGCCACGTGATGTACCTGGAGCAGGCGCGGGCGCTGGGCGCCAGCCTGCTGGTGGCGCTCAACACCGATGCCTCGGCCAAACGCCTGGGCAAGGGCCCCGACCGCCCGCTCAACAACGAGGTGGACCGCGCCTGCGTCATCGCGGCGCTGGCCAGCAGCTCGCTGGTGACCTGGTTTGACGAAGACACGCCGCTGGAACTTATCCGTCTGGTGCGCCCGGACATCCTGGTCAAAGGCGGTGATTACGACATGAGCAAGCTGGCTGAAACGGCGGTGGTGCAGGCCTATGGCGGGCAGGCGCTGGCCTTGCCGTTTGTGCATGGTTACTCCACCACGGCGCTGGTGAACAAGATCAGACGCGCATAAAAAGTGGCCCATCGCCCTTTTTTATAAAAAGAGTAGCTATTGATTAAATAGCGTGACAGTGGCCTCAGACCAGCGGTTTGGCGTAGTTGTCGGCGGGCACGGGTGATGTGCGCCGCCGCCCGTCCCGCTGCCTTCTTGACATGGGTCATGTGGCAAAAACACAGCTTGAAAATTCACCCGGGAAGGTGATAATCGCGCGGTCGCAAGTGTCAATTTAACTTGACATATGTCGCTTCGTTGGATGGTTTTTGAAAGTGTTGTATGCCGAATGAACTCAGTGCGGAACCAGTCGAGCCGGTGAGCACGCCTGATCCGGGGCCCCATATTGTTGCCATCGGGGCGTCGGCGGGTGGGCTCGAAGCGCTGGAAAAACTGTTCGACGGCCTGTCTTGCAACACCGGTGCCACCTTTGTGGTGATCCAGCACCTCTCGCCCGACCACAAAAGCATGATGGCCAACCTGCTGGCCCGCCACACCCAGATGCCGGTGGTGATGGTGGAGCAGGACATGCCCATCGAGCCGGACCGGGTCTACCTGATTCCACCCGGCTCGATCATGCACATGGGCGAAGGCACCCTGAGCCTGACCCCCAAGAACCCGCGCACCCTGACCTTGCCGATCGACGTGTTTTTCAAGTCGATGGCGCACCACTACGGCGCGCGTTCTGTGGGCGTGGTGCTCTCGGGCACCGGCTCGGACGGCACCCGTGGCGCCGCAGCCATCAACGATGCGGGCGGTTTTCTGCTCGCGCAGGAGCCCGAAAACGCCAAGTTTGACGGCATGCCGCGCAGCGTGATCGCCACCGGCTTGGTCGATGCCATCTTGCCGGTGGAGCAAATTGGGGCCCGCCTGGTGGCGCACATCACCAACCAGCCCATCGTCAAGGCCGCGGTGACTATGGACGAGCCGGAAGCACGCGCCCTGTCGCTCAGCCCGGAGGCGGCTTTGAACGGCATCCTGCGGCTGCTGCTGCAGGTGGGCGGCATTGATTTTCAGGAATACAAAGCCGGCACGGTGATGCGGCGCATCGAGCGGCGCATGAACGTGCGCCAGGTGACCTCGCTGGAGACGTACCTGGACTTGCTCAACGACGAACGCAACGAGGTGCTCACCTTGCGCCGCGAGTTGCTGATCCCGGTGACCAGCTTTTTCCGCGATGCCGAAGCCTTCGAGATTCTGGGTCGCCAGATCATCGACCCGCTGGTGGCGCGCAAACAGGCCGGTGATTCGATCCGCGTCTGGGCCGCCGCCGTGTCCACCGGTGAAGAGGCGTATTCCATCGCCATGATGTTCCTGGAAGCGTTTGACTCGCTCAAACGCTGGCCGACGCTCAAGATTTTTGCCACCGATGTCGAGCAACAAAACATCGAAACTGCGGGCGCCGGGACCTACCCCGAGTCGATTGCGGCCGAGGTGTCGCCGCAGCAGCTGGAGCGCTTTTTTGTCAAAAAAGGCAACAACTTCGTCGTCAAGAACGAGCTGCGCCAGTGCATCGTGTTTGCCCGCCACAACCTGCTGACCGACCCGCCCTTCACCCGCATGGATTTGGTGGTGTGCCGCAACGCGCTGATTTACTTTCGCACGCAGGCGCAGGCGCGCGCCCTCAAACGGTTGCAATACGGCTTGCTGCCGGGCGCCCACCTGTTTTTGGGCTCCAGCGAGTCGCTGGCTGACCTGCAGCGCGACTTCACCCCGGTGAGTGCCAAACACAAGATCTGGCAGATGATCAAGCCTTTGAACACACCGCTGGATGTGGTCAAAGGCTCGGGCTACGGCTACACCACCAATGTGCCGCTGGTGACCAACCAGGTCAGTCGCAACACCCGGCTCAAAACCACCGCGGTGGACCAGGGGTTTGCCACCTTGCTCAGGGCCTTCAGCCCGCCGGCGGCCATCCTGGTCAACAGCCGCCATGAGCTGGTGCACTCCTATGGGGATGTGCACAAGTTTCTGCAGCTGCGCGAGGGCCACGCCAGCCTGGAGCTCAACCGCATCCTGCCTGATGTGCTGGTGCCGGTGGCCGTGGCGCTGCTGTTCAAGTCGGGGCGCGAAGGCACCCATGTCAGCTCCGACCGGCTGAAGATCACCGCCTTGGACGGCACGGTGGAGCAGGTGCGCCTGAGTGCCTGGCCGGTGGAGGAGTTTGAGGGTGACCGGCTGTCGCTGCTGGCGTTTGAGCGCCTGCATTCGGCGGCCAGCGAAGTCACCACGGCCACCACCATCGACGTGGATTCGGAAACCGCCGAGCGCATGGAGGTGCTGGAGCGCGAACTCACCGCCACCCGCGAAAGCTTGCAGGCCACCGTGGAAGAGCTGGAGACGTCCAACGAAGAACTGCAGTCCACCAACGAAGAGCTGATGAGTTCCAACGAGGAGCTGCAAAGCTCCAACGAGGAGCTGCAGTCGGTCAACGAGGAACTGAACACCGTCAACGCCGAGTACCAGGAAAAAATCGACATCCTGAACCGCCTCAACGCCGACCTGGACAACATGGCCCAGGCGGTGGCCGCGGGCACGGTGTTTGTGGACGACAACCTGCACCTGACGCGCTTTTCGCCCGACGCCACCCACATTTTCAAGCTGCGCGACACCGACCTGGGCCGCCCGCTGGACGACTTGGCGCACACGTTGATTTACCCGGACCTGATCGCCGACCTGTCGCGCACGCTCAAGGACGGCGTGCGGGTCGAGAAAGAAATCCGTGGCATCAACGGGCTGCATTATTTTGTGCGCATGTTGCCCTACAGCGTGCCGTCGTCGCCGTCCAAGGGCGCGGTCATCACCTTCATGGATGTGACGGCGCTACACGAGGTGTCGCGCCTGCAGCACATCATTGACTCGCTGTCGGAAAACATCGCCGTGCTCAACAGCCTGGGCGTCATCACCCTGGTCAACAAGGCCTGGCGCCAATTTGCCATGGACAACGGCGACGCCGACATGGTGCGCTCGGGCCCGGGCGTGAATTACCTGGAGGTGTGCAGCGCCAGTTTTGACGCCTCCGACACATCGGTCGCGCTGGCCCAGCGCGGTGTGCGCGAGGTGTTGGACGGCACGCGAGCGCATTTTTCGATCGAGTACCCATGCCATTCGCCCACCGAGGAGCGCTGGTTTGTGATGCACGTCTCGCCCGTCGCCGGTGAGCAGCCGGGCGCGGTGGTGAGCCACATCAACATCACCGAGTGGCGCAAACACAACTTCCAGGGTACGACGTGAGTCTGCAGCAGCGGGAATCCTCCCAGCGTAAAACCGAGCGGCTGCAGCTGCTCAAGGCGCGTGCGCAGGGGGTGCTGGACCAGTGCCAGGACAATGAGGCGCTGAACCGCTCTGACGCGCTGGAGGTCACCAAGCTGCTCGAAGATCTGCGCATTTACCAGGTCGAACTGGAGCTGCAAAACGACGAATTACGTGCCGCCCAGATGGCCGCCGAGCAGGCCCAGCGCTCCTACCGCACCTTGTTCGACCAGATGCCCTTGCCCGCGCTGGTGCTGGACACCCAGGGCATGGTGGATGATTCCAATGAACTGGCGTTCCAGCTGCTGGGCATGCGCGACCGGCTGGCGAATTTTGACGCCCGTTTCTGGCGTCGGCTCAGCAAGGCAGACCGGTCGCGCCTGCATGTCGCCCTGCGCGATGTGCTGCCTGGCCAGAGTCAGGCGCTGGAGCGGGTGGTGTTGCTGACGCAGGGCGGCGCCGACCGGACGTTTGACGCCCATCTGATCGGCCTGTCGATCGACTACAAGCTGGATCGCCGGGTGCTGCTGCTGCTGGTGGACCGCAGCGCCGAACAAGCGCGCGACAACGAGCAGCGGCTGTACAACGCCTTGCTGGATGCCACCGACAACATCATTTTTGCCACCGACGGCAATGGCCGCATGTTGCTGGCCAACCAGGCCATGCTCCAGGTGGTGCAGCGCCCGCGCGAGCAGGTGCTGGGGCAGCGGCGCGAGGACTTCATGAACCTGCGCGACGCCATCCTGCACAACGAGGCCGACCAAAAAGTGTTGCAATCGCACCTTCCCTCCACCGTGGAGCACCAGGTGCACACGCCGCCGGACAACGCCCCGGTCGATTTTCTGACCCACCGCTTTGCGCTACGCGATGGCACGGGCCAGGCCTACGGGGTTGGGGGGATCTCCACCAACGTGAGTGTGCTGAAAAACCATCAGCGGCAAATCCTGCTCAGCGAGTCGGTGTTCATGGGCTCGGACGAAGGCATCATCATCACCGACCCGCAGGCCAGCATCATCCGGGTCAACCCGGCGTTCACCCGCATGACAGGTTTTCGCGCCGAGGTGGTGCAGGGGCAGAACACCCGCATCCTCAAGTCGGGCCGGCACAGCGTGTCGTTTTACGAGGCGCTCTGGGAATCGCTGGTGCAGACGCGTCACTGGGCGGGCGAAATCAACAACCGCCGCGCCGACGGCACGTTTTTCACCGTCTGGACCAACATCAACGCGGTGTGTGATGAACGCGGCCAGGTCTTGCACTACATCGGCCTGCAAAGTGACGTGACCGAGCTGCATGAAGCGCAGCTGGCGTTGCAGCGCCAGGCCTCCTATGACAGCCTGACCGGCCTGCCCAACCGCAACCTGTTCAACGACCGCATTGGGCAGCTGGTGGCCCACGCCCTGCGGCAGCAGTCGGTGTTTGCCTTGTTGTTCATTGACCTGGACCACTTCAAGGAGGTCAACGACAACTTGGGCCATCAGGTGGGTGACGTCCTGTTGCGCACCGTCTCCGAGCGCCTGCAGCAAGGGGTGCGCAACGAGGACACGGTCGCCCGCATGGGTGGCGACGAGTTTGTGGTGTTGCTGCCGGGCACGGACCGCGCTGGCGCGCAGGCCTTGGCCCAGGCGCTGCTGAACCGGCTGCGTGAGCCGGTGACGCTGGCGGGCGCGGGCACTTACCGGCCGATGGCCAGCATTGGCTCGGCGGTGTATCCGACCGACGGCAAAACCCCTGACGCCTTGCTGCGCAGCGCCGACATGGCCATGTACCGCGCCAAACTGACGGGCCGCAACCGCACGCTGAGCTACACCCCGGACATGGGCACCAGCACCGGCTTGGCCTTCACCCTCCAGACCGAACTGGCGCGCGGGCTGGCCGAGCACCAGTTCCGGGTTTACTTCCAGCCCAAATGCCGCCTGGACACGGGTGAACTGGTGGGGGCCGAGGCCTTGGTGCGCTGGGAGCGCCCCGGGCACGGCCTGACGCTGCCGGGCGTGTTCATCGGCGTGGCCGAAAAGAGTGGCCTGCTGCTGGAGCTGGACCAATGGGTGATGCAGGAGGCCTTGCGCCAGTTGGGGGCGTGGTGCCAGGCCGGATGGTGGCGCTCGCCCATGCGACTGGCCATCAACCAGAATGTGGCGGACCTGCAAAAGCCTGATTGGCTGGCGCAGGTCAGCCACCTGTTGCGCCACAACGACGTCGGCGCCGATTTGCTGGAACTTGAAATCACCGAGGACGCGCTGCTGGAACACACGCCCGAGCAGATGGCGCGCTTGCAGGCCCTGCGCGACATGGGGGTGTCGGTGGCCATTGATGACTTTGGCACCGGCTACTCCAGCCTGTCGTATTTGCGGCTGTTGCCGGTGTCGGTGATCAAGATTGACCGGAGTTTTGTCGCCAGCATGCTCAGCGATGACAACGACGCGGTGCTGGTGCGCACCATCATCGACATGGCCCATGACCTGGGCCACAAACTGGTGGCCGAGGGGATCGAGACGCCGCTGCAGCGTGACCGCCTCAACCTGCTGGGCGCCGAGGTGGGACAGGGTTACCTGTTTGGCTACCCGGTGTGTGCCGAAGAGTTTGCCAAAACCTGGCTGTGCGAGGCGCCGGGCCCGTGATCAGCGTTCGTTGCGGAACTGGTCGTGGCAGCTTTTGCAGCTTTTTTGCACCGCGTCCACCGCGGATTGGATGGCGGGCAGGTCGGCGCTGCCCGACACCGCCACCAGCTTGTCCACCGTGGCCAGGTACTGGTCGGTGGCGGCCTTGAACTCGGCCGCCTGACTCCAGACGACCGGTTTGGCCTTGGTGGGCGGGTAGTTGCCGTCGGCACTGAAAAATACCCAGGGTTGGCTGGAGAGGTCTTTGAGCGCCTGCGCCCCTTCCATGAACTCGACCTTGACGTAGTCCTTGTGGCCGCGCGCCACCAGACCCATCGGCTCCAGCGTTTTGGTCATCTTCTTGAAGACCGCCTGGCGCTGGGTCACCAGCTGTTGCGGATGGGTGTCTTTGACCTTGTCACTGCAGGCGCCCAGCAACAGGGTGGCGGTGATCAGGGTCAGGGCAACGGGCAATGTTTTGGGCATGGGGACAAGCAAATCAATGAAAAGTGAGTAGCAAAAACGGCCGATTGAGCGCCGGTCAGGCCGGGAACACCGCGTGCCACAAGCCCAGAATCGCCTCGCGTTCGGGTTGCAGCTGGTCCAGCCCCACGCGCGGTGATTCCTCGTTCAGGCGGGCGCGGTGCTGCAACTGGCGCAGGGTACGGTAGGCGCTGGCCGCGGCATGGCCCACGCCAGCGGGCAGCAGCCCCAGCAGCTCGGCGCGCTCCAGCAGGGCGATGTTGCCGGCGTTGACCAGCAGCTCGGGGTGTTGGCGTGACTGCGCCAGCACCAGAAACTGCATCACGAACTCGGCGTCCATCATGCCGCCGGGGCTGAACTTGACGTCAAACACGCCCGGTTTGACCGGTTGCGCGGTGGTGACCCGCTCGCGCATGGCGCTGATCTCGGTGCGCAGGGCGTCCACGTCGCGCTCAGCCGTCAGAACCGCGGTGCGCACGGCATCAAAGCGGCTATGCAGGTTGGCATCCCCCAGCACGCAGCGCGCCCGGGTGATGGCCTGGTGCTCCCAGGTCCAGGCGGTGTTGGAGCCGCGTTGTTGCTGGTAGTTGGCATAGGCCGAAAAGCTGGTGATCAGCAGCCCGGCATTGCCATTGGGGCGCAGTGCGGTGTCGATCTCGTACAGGTCACCGTCGCCGGTTTTCACCGTGAGCCAGTTGATCAGCTTGCGCACCAGGTTGGCGTAGGCCTCGGGGGCGCGGTCGTCGTCGTCGTCAAACACAAACACCAGATCAAGATCGCTGCCGTAGCCCAGCTCTTTGCCGCCGAGTTTGCCGTAGGCAATGATGCCGAACTGGGGTTGCTCGCGGTGCGCTTTTTTCAGGCGGCTCCAGCACCAGCGGGTGGTGACGCGCAACAGCGCATCGGCCAGCGCGCTCAGGTCATCGGCCACTTGCTCCACCGTGAGCTTGCCCTCGATGTCGCGCGCCAGGGTGCGAAACACCTCGGCATGGTGGGCTCGGCGCAGCAGGTTGAGCAGCGCCTCTTCATCGTCTTCACCGGCCGCTTGCAAGGCCTGGCGGCGGTGTTCGAGTTCGGCTTCGAACCCGGCCACGTCAAAACGCTCATCCAGCATGGTGGCAGCCGCCAGCTCGTCAATCACACCCGGATGCAGCAGCAGGTAACGCGCCGGCCAGCGCGCGGCGCCCAGCAGACGCAGCAGGCGCTCATGCACGTTGGGGCGCTCCAGCAGCAAGGCCAGGTAACTTTCGCGGCGCAAGAGCGGCTCCATCCAGTCCACCAGGCCCACGGCCGCGGCCTCGGTGACGCGTTTTTCGCGCACCCACTGGGCGGTGCGCGACAGCAGCCGCATCAGGCGGGCCCGGGCTTCCTCGCGCAAGGCCAACACCCGCGGGTGCTCCAGCCACGATTCCAGTCGGCGGCGGAAAGCGTCATCGAGTTGCGGCAGCAGGTCGGCCATGCTGTTTGTGGCCTCGGCCGATTTGCCGTTCTGGCAACCCTTGCACGGCGGGGCGCCGCCACCCAGCAGCCGGTCGAACTCCTGCGCCACCAATTCGCGGTGGCTGTCGAGTTGCTCCAGCAGGTGCTTGGGCGAGGCCAGGCCCAGCGTGTCGGCAATCCAGGCCAAATCACCATCGTGTGTGGGCAGGATGTGGGTTTGCTGGTCGTCCAGGTATTGAATGCGGTGCTCCACCTGGCGCAAGAAGGTGTAGGCCTGGGCCAGCGCCTGGGCGGTGTCGCTGGCCATCAGGTTGGCCTTGACCAGTCGGGTCAGCGCGCTCAGGGTCGGGCGGGTGCGCAGCTCGGGGTACTGGCCGCCGCGCACCACTTGCAGCAGCTGCACGATGAACTCGATCTCGCGGATGCCGCCGCGCGACAGCTTGACATCGTTGGCGCGCTCCGGGCGGCCGGCGCTGCGTTTGCTGGCGTGGTCGCGAATCTGGTGGTGCAGCAGCCGCAGCGAGTCGAACACGCTGTAGTCCAGGTAGCGCCGGAACACAAACGGCATCACCACCTGGCGCAAGGGCAGCGCGGCGCCGCTGTCGATGCTGGCGCGGGGTGCCACGACACGGCTTTTCAGCCAGGCGAAGCGCTCCCACTCGCGGCCCTGTACATGCAGGTATTGCTCCAGCGCGTCCAGCGACACCGCTGCCGGCCCGGAATTGCCGTTGGGCCGCAGCGCCAGGTCCACCCGGAACACAAAGCCGTGTTCGGTGGTGTCTCCCACCAGGCCATACACCCCGCGCACCGCCTTGCCAAAATACTCGTGGTTGGTGATGCGACCGCGGCCCGCAGCGTCACCCGCCGTGTCGCCGTCTTCGTCGTAGATGTAGATCAGGTCAATGTCGCTGGACACGTTGAGCTCGCGGGCGCCGAGTTTGCCCATGCCTACCACCCACAACTGAGCGCGTTGGCCGCTGGGCGTCAGGGGCATGCCGTGGGTTTGGTCCAGCGCGGCCAGCACTTCGGTCAAGGCCTGGTTGAGGGCAAACTCCGCCAGGTCGGTCATGGCGGTGGTGACCTCGGTCAGGCTGGCCTGGGCCTCGCAATCCAGACACAGCAGGCGCTCCAGCACCAGGGTGCGGGTGATGCGCAAGGCGCTGGCGGTGTCGTGGCCGCTGGCCTTGAGCGCCTCAAAGGTGGCGGCCAAGTGCGCCGGTGTCGGCAGGCCAGGTGCCAGAAGGTGGAGTTGCGACTCAAAACGGCGGCGAACGCGCTGTGCAAAGCGGGAGTGGAGAGCCAGAGGGGGGCGGGTCATAATTCTGCTGTGCAACTTCATTTCCAAAAAATTTGTCTCCCCCATCCGTCACGCTTTTGAAAGCCTGGTCCGCACTGACTCGCGGATTGTTGGTGGCTGCGGTGGTGGTCTGGCTGCTTCTGGGGGCAACCTGGGGGGTGCTCCACGGCTGGATTGTGCCGCGAATTGGCGACTTCCGCCCGCAGCTGGAGGCCCGGGCCAGCCAGGCGCTGGGGGTTCCGGTCCGGCTGGCCCGGGTGACGGCGCACTCCGTCGGCTTGATGCCCTCGTTTGAACTCACCGGGGTGGAGATGCTCGACGATCAGGGGCGCGTGGCTCTGCAGCTGCCGCGGGTGCTGGTGACGCTGTCGCCACGCTCCGTGATGCGGCTGGGGTTTGAGCAGCTCTATATAGATCAGCCGCAACTCGACATCCGCCGCGACCACAATGGCCGCATCCTGGTGGCCGGCTTGGCTGTGACGGGCAGCGGCGAGGCTGACCAGGGCACGCTGGATTGGGTGTTCTCACAAACCGAGCTGGTGATTCAGGGCGGAACCGTTCGCTGGACGGATGAGCTGCGCCAGACCGAGCCGCTGTTGCTGCAACACGTCGACGCCGTGGCGCGCAACCGCGGACGCCACCACGACCTGCGGCTGGATGCCACACCGCCTGCCGCCTGGGGTGACCGGTTCAGTCTGCAGGGCCAGTTCACGCAGCCGCTGCTGACACGCCAGCCCGGCGATTGGCAGCGCTGGCAAGGGCAGCTGTTTGCCGAGTTCACGCGGGTGGACCTGTCTGAATTGCGCCGTTATGCCAGCCTGGGCTTTGATTTGCGCCAAGGGCGCGGTGCCCTGCGCGCCTGGGCCGATGTGAGCCAGGGGCAGCTGACGGGCGTCACGGCTGACCTGGCGTTGGTCGAAATGGCGGTGACGCTGGGCCAGGACCTGCAGCCGCTGGCCCTGCAAAGCGTTCACGGGCGGTTGGCCGGGCGCCGCCTGGCCAACGGGTTTGAGGTGGCTACCGACGCGCTGGTGTTTGACACCGCCGAGGGCCTGCGTTGGCCCGGTGGCAAGCTGCGGGTGATGTCGCTGGGCGCGCAGGGCCGCAACGCCGCGCGGGGTGAGTTGCAGGCGGATCGGCTGGACCTGGCGGCGCTGGCGCAGCTGGCTGACCGCTTGCCGCTGGAGCCCCAGTTGCGTGAAAAACTGTTGCGCCTGGCGCCGCAAGGACGGGTGGAGGCACTGAACGCGAGCTGGCAGGGGCCGGTGAGTGCGCCTGCGCAGTACCAGGTGACGGGTCGTTTGCGGCAACTGGCGCTGGCCGCGGTGGGCGAGGTGCCCGGCTTCAAGGGTCTGGATACCGACTTTCAGATGAACCAGGACTCGGGCCAGGCCAAGGTGTTGATGGCGCAGGGCAGCGTGGACGTTCCGGGGATGTTTCAGGAGCCGGTGATTGCGGTGGACCAGCTCTCGGCAGAGGTGTCGTGGAAGCTGGCCGGCGATCAGATCTCGGTGGACCTGACCAACGTGCGCTTCAGCAACGCCGATGCACAAGGCCAGGCCCGCATCCACTGGCAGACCAGCGACACCACCGGCGCCGCCCCGCGCAGCCGTTTCCCGGGCGTGCTGGATTTGCAGGCCAGCCTGAGCCGCGCCGACGGCCGTCGGGTGCACCGCTACTTGCCGCTGGTGATTGACGGGCAGGCGCGTGATTACGTGCGCGACGCGGTGCTGGCGGGCAGCGCCACCAACGTCCAGTTTGTGGTGCGCGGCGAGATCGACCAGATGCCCGCCACCCGTGCGGAGCAGGGGGAGTTCAGGGTGACGGCCGACGTCAGCAACGCCCGCTTGGCCTATGTGCCCCGGCGTTTGCAGGAGCCGCAGGAGCTGCCCTGGCCCACCCTGGTCGACCTCAAGGGGCAACTCGTCATCACCGGGCAAAGTTTGCAGGTCAAAGGCGCGCAGGCCCGACTGGGTGAAGGCAGTGCGCTACAAATAGTGAGAGCAGACGTTGACATCCCGGACCTGATGCAGACCACGGTGCTGGTCAATGCCGAGATGACCGGTCCGTTGAAAGATGGCTTGCGGTTTGTCGCCACCTCGCCCGTGGCGGCGTTGACCGAGCAAGCGTTGTCGGATGCGGTGGCCACAGGCAACGCCGACTTCAAACTCAAGCTGGCGCTGCCGATTGCCAACCTGTCAGCCGCCACCGTGCAGGGCAGTGTGACGCTGGCGGGCAACGAGCTGCAGGTCACGCCCGACACGCCCAAGTTGTCGCGCGCGCGCGGGGTGATCCACTACACCGACACCGGTTTCAGCCTGGCGGGCGTGCAGGCGCGGGTGCTGGGGGGTGACGCGCAACTGGACGGCGGCTGGGTGCTGGCCGACGCTGCTAGCCCCGCCAGCGCGGCGCCTCGGGTGATCCGTGTCAGCGGCACCGCCACCGCCGAGGGTTTGCGCCAAGCCCGCGAGCTGGGGTTTGTGGCGCGGCTGGCCACCTTTGCCAGCGGCAGTGCGGCTTACAACGC
>Ga0075012_10000985_pt1 | contig 29775 bp, 29 predicted proteins | sample All_14_2_FD_71474 | JGI IMG/M metagenome (GOLD analysis project Ga0075012, IMG submission 71474) | Freshwater microbial communities in response to fracking from Pennsylvania, USA - Allegheny Zone_MetaG_DW_15 | ecosystem: Environmental > Aquatic > Deep subsurface > Groundwater > Drilled...
GCGGGTCGATGCGGCCCACGGGCGAGGCGGCTGGTCATTCTCGGGCACGAAGATCATGACGACCCTTTCGCCCGCGTGGACTCGCCTTGGCGTGCTCGGCCGCTATGAGCGCCCGGGCGCCGGCGCGCAGATCGTGCACGGCTTTCTCGCGCGCGACGCGGCGGGCGCCCTGCCTGCGGGCGTCGAGATCGTGCCCGACTGGAACGCTCTGGGTATGCGGGCAACGCAGAGCTTCACGACGAAGCTCGACGGGGCGATCGTGAGCGATGAGCGCGTCTCGCGCATTCTGCCGACTGGCCCACAACGTGACCGTTTCTTGCTCGCCATCAGCGCCAACTTTCACAGCCTCATCGCGAGCGTCTATGCCGGTATCGCCGACCGCGCGCTCGAGCTTGCGGTCGAGTCGGCGCAGCGTCGCACCCGCCTGAGCGCAGAGGGCGCGCCCTACGCGCACGACCCCGACACGCGCAGGATGCTCGCCTCGGCGGCACTCGAGCTCGACGCTCTGACTCCGCAACTCGTGGCTGTCGCTCGCGACGTCGACGCGGGAGTCGATCGTGGCGACCGCTGGCAGCGTGACCTCGTCGGTCTCAAGCATCGCGCTGTCGAGACCGCGCGCCGTGTCGTCGATGTCGCGATGCGCGCGAGTGGCGGAGGTGCCTACCGTGCCGACGGCGAGCTCGCGAGGCTGCAGCGCGACGTGCTCGCGGGCATCTATCACCCGAGCGACACCGAGGCGGCGCACGCCGCGGTCGCCGCGCACCTCTTGGGGCCGCTGCCATGAGCGAGCCGCGGCCGGCGCCGCCTACCGACCTGCCAGGCGATGGGTCTGCGGGCGTCGACCTGCGTGTCGGCGCCTATGCGATCGTCACTGATCCGCAGGCTCGCGTGCTGTTGGCGCACTGGCAGGAGGGGGTGAAGGGCGGTTGGACGCTCCCGGGTGGGGGCCTCGAGCCCGGCGAGCATCCCGAGGCCGCTGTCGTGCGCGAAGTGCGAGAAGAGACCGGTTTCGACGTCGAGATCGTCGAGTTGTTGGGGGTCGACTCCATCGTCATTCCGGCATCGCGTCGATTGGTCGACCGCGCTCAGCGTGACGCGGCGCCGCGCGCGTTGCAGGCGTTGCGCATCGTCTATCGCTGCCGCGTCGTCGGCGGCGAGTTGCGAGACGAGGTCGGCGGTTCGACGGACGAAGCAGACTGGTTCACCCCGGGTGAGGTGGCGGGGTTACACCGCGTGGCGCTCGTCACGACGGGTCTGCGCATGGCGGGCATCCACGTTCCGCAGACGCACGACCCGACTCTGCTGTGAGCTGCGGTGCTCGCCTCGCCTAGCCCATCATCTGCGCGAGTTGCACGAAGTTGCCGCAGCCATCGTCGACGATCGCGATCGTGACTGGCCCGAGTTCAGTGGCCTCTTGCACGATGGTGACTCCCGCTGTGCGCAAGCGCTCGACCTCGGCTACGACGTCGTCGACGCCAAGGCTGAAGAAGGGGATGCCCTCCTCACGCAGCGCTGTCGTGAGGGCGTGCGCTTGAGGATGCTCGTTGGGTTCGATCGAGATGTCGTGTGCGGGGGCTCCCTCTCGCAGGCCGACGGTGATCCAGCGGTGTTCGCCCGCGGGGAACTCCGACCGTAGCTCGAGCCCGAGCGTGCCGACGTAGAAGTCGAGCGCCCGTTGCTGGTCGTCGACGAAGATGCTCGTCGTCGCGGTGATGATGCTCATGGTGATTCCTCTCCGGCGAGCCACGCTCGCGCGGTGTCGAGGGCTGCCGGTTGCAGCCGGTGTCGGGTGGTGCGGCCGTCGCGCGCCGTCTCGACGACACCTGCCTCGATGAGTAGGGCGAGGTGTTTGGAGACGGCTTGCCGCGAGACGGCAATGCCGCGCTTGGTGATGAGTCGCGTGCAGAGCTCGAAGAGCGCTTGATTGTCGCGTTCGCGCAACTCGTCGACGATCGCCACACGCGTGGGGTCACCCAGTGCGCGAAAGATCAGGTCGGGAGTCACGTGATCACTTTAGGCAACCGTTTGGTTGCCGGTCAAGAGTGGATGTTCACGTCTGAGTCTTGCCTGTCAGGCGCCTGTTGGCCGCATGCCGCCCGCGTACCGTGGAGGCGACCGCCGAGAGGAGAGACACCATGACCGACAGCGAAGCGGCACCGAGCGTGAACGCACGCACTCCAGTTCGCGGAGGCGGAGCGACCACCGCCCCCAGTAGTCGCCGCCGAGGCTGGCGCATCGTCGTGGTCGTGCTCGCGATCGGACAGCCGATCTCGTCTCTCATCTTCGACTGGCTGTCACCGACGACCCTGCAGTCTGGCGCAGAGTTCTCACCGCTCGTTCCGCCCGGGGCATGGTTTGCGATCTGGGGGCTCATCTTTCTCGCGAGCATCGCGTGGTCGCTCGCGCAAGAGCGGCCCTCGACCATCACCGAAGCAGGTGGAGTTCGTGACGCGCTCGCCGGGCCGATGGCGGTCGTGTACCTCTGTTTCGGACTCTGGCTTGCCGCCGCAAGTCTCGGCCAAGACAACCCGACCGGGCTCGTGGTTTTCGCCGCGATCATCACGGCGCACGTCATGGCGTGGCAGCGCGTTGTCGCCGCGCGCGATGAGATCGCGAGCTGGAACATCGTCGAGCGCGGCCTGCTCTACCTCATGCTCGGTGCCTACTCGGGCTGGACATCCATGGCGTTCTTCCTTCAGGTCGCGACCGTCACGCAAGGCTCGGGCGCCGAGATCGACACCGTGTGGGGCATCACCTGGCAGTTGCTCGTGCTCGCCGCGGCGAGCGGTATGGCTGTCGGTTTCGTCGTGATCTCGCGCGGGTCGATCGTCTACGCCGCAACCGTCACCTACGCCCTCATCGGCGTCGCGCTGAGCACTGCCGAGGCTGGACTCACCGCCCTGTGGGTCGCGTGCGTTGTCGGGGTGAGCCTCACCTGGGCGTCGCTGGGCGCGGTGCGGGCGATGGATGCCCGGCGCACGCGTCGCTAGCTACTGAAGTCGAGCCAGCCAAGCTCGGCGAGCCACTCGGCGCAGTCGCGCGTCCAGTGCCGAGCAATGCCCGCCGCTGCCACCTCGTCGGCGCTGACCTGCTGGCACTCTTCGACGAGGCCGAGACCGTGCCTGCCGTGCGGGTAGACGTGCAGCGCGTGCGCGACTCCGTGCCGCTCGAGCGCGAGCCCCAACCGGTAGGCGTGATACACCGGCACGCCGGCGTCGGCCGCGGTGTGCCAGACGAACATCGGGGGAGTCGTCGCCGAGACGCGGTGCTCGATCGACAGTGACCGCCGCTTCCAGGGGCTTGCCCACCGACCCATGAGATTGTGCCGCGATCCGGCGTGCGTCGGCGTGACCATCGAGACCACCGGGTAGCACAACACTGCGGCATCGACGAGGCCCTCGGTCGCGGCATGCCCCGCGAGATGCCCTCCCGCCGAGAACCCCAGAATGCCCACGCGGTGAACTCCGCTCGCCCGCAGCTCAGCGACGCGAGCGCGCACGGCGTCAATCGGGCCCGGGTGGTGCGTCTTGACGGGGTAGTGCAGCACCGAGGCGTCGAGCCCGAGCCCGCGCAGCCACTCGGCGACGGGTTCACCCTCGTGGCCGGCGTGGTGGGCGTAGCCGCCGCCGGGAAGCACGATGACGTGCGGTCGACCACGCTCGCGCTCTGCGGAGGCACCGGCAACAGCATCCGCGGTCATTGTGCACTCCTGCTGAAGACCGCGTTCTGTAATTCGTCGGGGCGCACGGGCTCGAAAGGTTCTCGCGCATCGAGCCGGTTCGTGAGCAGCACGAGCGCGAGACCGCTCGCGGGCGACACCCAGAACTGGCTCATGCACCAGCCCTCGTGACCGAAGACTGAGTGGTCAATGAGTCCGGGTCGCCTGGGCAGGTTGAACCCGAGGCCGAACTGCTCGAAACGCTTGCGCGGTTCGGGGTCGATGATGAAAAGGCCTTCCGTGCGGGGCCGCAGCATCGACTCGAGCGTTGACGGAGCGACGATTGCTCCGTCGCCGGCGAGCAGCGAGCGGCCGACGGCAAGCAGGTCGTCGACTCGTGCGGCCGCACCCGCCGCAGGGTGCCGTTCACGAAACATCGCGATGGGGTCGTGTTGCATGACGGGGCCGCCGTGCACATCCGCGACATCGTCGGTGTCGAAAGACAGTGAGTCGGCACCGACCGCCGCCGCGAGCTCAGCGAACTGCTGTTCGAAGGGAGCGCCGACCGCCGCTTCGAGCACCGCGGAGACCCCCGCCCAGGCGAGGTTGTTGTAGCGGCGGGCGGTGCCCACGACGGTCTCGAGTCCGCTGCGCTCGACGAGTTCGTGCAGCGTGGTCGCGCCGTGAGGGTACGGCTGCCCCAGCGCGTAATCGATGAGGCCCGAGGTGTGGCTCATGAGGTGGGCGACGGTCACGTCGCGGCTGAGGAAGCCCGGCAGGGCATCCTGCAGCCGTGCGTCCACCGTGAGGTATCCGCGCTCGACGGCACGCATCGCGGTGAGGGCTGTCAGTGGCTTGGTCACCGAGTAGAGAGCGAACCTGTCGTCGATGGTGGTCGCACGGCCGTGCACCTGGCCAAAGGCCTCGACGTGCAGGGTGCCGCGCGCGTCAGTGACGCCGAGAACCGCGGCGGGAAAGCGGCCCGCTTCGACGTGGCGGCGCACCCAGTCGCTTGCCGCCACGAACGTTTGGTCGAGGGATGCGCGGCTCATGACAGCTGAGGCAGCACGTCTGCCGCGATGAGGTCGAGGTGCTCGAGGTCGGTCATGTCGACCGTCTGCAGGTACACGCGCTCGACGCCGAGCTCGCCGAGTGCTCCGAGGCGGTCGACAACCTCGGCCGGAGTGCCCACGAGCCGCTCGGCGTGGTCGCTCGTGGGGTCGATGCCGACGGCGGCGCATCGTCTCGCGATCTCCGTGCTGTCGCGGCCGACGACGGTGGACCACGCTACTGACTTCTTGATCGTCGCGGGGTCGCGTTCTTCGCCGGAGCACACGCGATCGAGGTTCTCGAGTACTTCGCGGAATCCCTCGATGCTGCGGAAGCCGATGTTGAACTCGGTCGCGTATCGTGCGGCAATCTCGGGTGTTCTGCGCGGACCACCACCGCCGACGATCACGGGCATGCGGTCTTGCACGATCTTGGGCAGCGCGGGCGTATCGACGAGAGAGTAGTGCTCGCCCTCGAACGAGAACGTCGCGCCGTCAGGGGTCGCCCAGTAGCCCGTCACGATCGCGAGCTGCTCCTCGAGCATCCCGAATCGCTTCGCGGGGAAGGGGATGCCAAAGGCTTCGTGCTCTCGTGCGTACCAGCCGGTTCCGAGGCCGAACTCGGCGCGCCCGCCCGACATCTGGTCGACCTGCGCGACTTGCACCGCCACGATGCCCGGGTGCCGGTGCGTCGCCGAGCTCACGAGCGTGCCGAGGCGAATCGTGCTCGTCTCGCGCGCAAGACCGGCGAGGGTGGTCCAGGCGTCGGTGGGGCCGGGCAGGCCGTCACCGTCGCCCATGACGAGGTAGTGGTCGCTGCGGAACCACGCGTGGAAGCCGAGCTTCTCGGCCCGCTGCGCGTGGGCGACGATCGTGTCGTAACTGGCGCCCTGCTGGGGCTCGGTGAAGATGCAGTACTCCATGCTTCGAGCCTATGCGCCCCTTCAGCTTCGTCAGCGCTGCTCTGGCGTGATCTGCGAGCGGGCCACGATCGCCACGATCGACTCGCCGCGCCGCAATCGCACCTGCAGGCGCAACGAGCCGGAACGGGCAATGAGCACGGCGATGACGATCGCGGCGAGCGCGGGAACCGCTCCTGCCGTGACGAGCGCGACGCGCGGACCGAACAATTCGGCAATGCCACCCATGAGCGGCCCGCCAAGGGCTTGGCCGCCGACCATGATCATGACGTAGAACGACATGACGCGACCGCGGATGACCGGGTTGCAGCTGAGCTGAACGAGCGAGTCGGCCATGATCGCGAAGATGAGTCGCGCGACGCCGATCGAGACCAGCAGCGGCAAGAACATGGCGTACCAGGGGGCAAGCCCAGCAAGAGCCTGCACCGTGCCGTAGATCAGCGCGAACGTGATGATCGTGCGAAGTCGCAGAGTGCGCAATCGCGTCGACAGCAGCGCACCGGTGAGTGCGCCGACGGCGACAAGCGAGGTGTAGAGGCCATAGCCCGTCGACCCCGTCTCGTAGACCTCGTTCGCGAAGCCGGTGAGAATCACGGGCAACGACATGCCGAAGACGGCCACGAACACGAGAATGATCATCGGCCAGAAGATGGTGGGCTTCGAGCGCGCGTAGCGCAGCGCCTCCCTGATCTGGCCGGACGACCGTGGCCGTCTGGGCACGATGCGCAACTCGTCGGTGCGCAGGGTCGCGAGCACAGCGACGGCAACAAGTGCGGCGACAGCGTTGACGGCGATTGCCCAACCCGAACCCGCGAGCGCAATGATGACGCCGCTCACTGCTGGGCCGATGAATCCGCCGAAGTGGAAGACGCTCGCGTTGAGGCTGATGGCATTTTGCAGTCTGCCCGGGTCGACCATCTCGCTGAGGAAGACGACGCGAGCCGGGCTTTCGACAATGAACACAAGACCGAGGACGAGCGAGATCGCATAGACATGCCACAGTTCGACGATGCCGGTCAGGGCAAGCGCGGCGAGGAGGGCGCTGAGCACCGCGAACAGGGTGAACATCACCATGAGCAGTCGGCGCTTGTCGAAGCGGTCGGCGATGACGGCGCCGTAGGGCCCGAGCAGAATCATCGGGCCCCATTGCAAGAACACGGTGACGCCGACGGCCGCGATGTTTCCCGTGAGCTCGAGCACAAGCCAGTCGGTCGCGATGCGCTGCATCCAGCCCGCAGTGTGGGCGAGCAGTTGCGAGGCTTGAAAGCGCCGGTAATTGATGATCTGCAGCGAGGCGAAAGAATCGCGCAGGCTCGGGCTGCCCCTGTGCACGGGGATCGGTTCGGTGGGAGGAAAGTCTGTCTGCTGGGGCGTCGTCACGTCAGTTCACGTCATCATCGTTTGCGGCCGGGCGTCAGCGCCCGCGTGCAAGCCTAGGCAGGGCATCCATCATCACGGTGCAGAATGGAGGCTATAACTGTCATTGCGTTTCGGAATAAGGAGCAGTGGATGCTCGATCCCGTGCAATTGCGCACCTTCGTGGCACTCGCCGACGCCGGGGGTTTCACTCGAGCAGCCCAATCGCTCGGCCTCAGCCAGCCCACCGTCAGTCAGCACGTGCGGCGGCTCGAGATCGCCTGCGGCCGCACCCTCGTCGACCGCGACACTCGCACCATGCGCCTCACCGACAACGGCGAGGCGCTGCTCGGTTTCGCGCGCACGATTCTCGCCGCGCATGACCAGGCCACCGCGTACTTCAGAGGGACGGCGATGCGCGGGCGACTGCGCTTCGGTGCGGCTGACGACCTGGCTCTCACGCAGCTACCTCAGGTACTGCGCGACTTCAGGCAATTGCACCCGCAGATCAACCTCGAGCTCACCGTGGGACAGAGTCTCGCTCTCGAAAAGCGCCTGCACGCCGGCCAGCTCGACCTCGTGTTCGTCAAGCACGAGGGTGGCGAGTCTGAGGGCAGGCTCGTGCGCCGCGACCGGCTCGCGTGGGTCGCGCACCGTGGCTACACGCTCGGCCCGGGTGAACCCGTGCCGCTTATCGCGTACCAAGCCCCCAGCCTCAGTCGCGCACGAGCGATCGAGGCACTCGAGGGTGCGGCGCGCACATGGCGGATCACCTGCACGGTGCGAGAGGTCAATGGGGCGCTCGCCGCCGTGCGCGCCGGCATGGGGGTTGCCGTCTTTCCGCTGTCGCTGCTGCCTGCTGACTTGGCGAGCGTGACGGCGGCGGCCGAGTTGCCCGTGCTCGGCGAGGTCGACTTCAGCCTGCTTGGTCGCGACGGCGCCCCCCGTGAGGCCGTCGATGCACTGTCTCGCGCGATTCTCGAACGCACGGGATGACCTCGGGCGATACGCTCGCGACATGACAGTGCCCGTCGACTCGACTTTCGCGCCGAGGGGCATCGTGCTCGGCCTTGCTTCGCTCGTGTTGGATGCCGATGCCGACCCCGCACGATCACGCGAGATCGTTCGGGCGGCTGCGAGCCGGTCGCTCGCCGAGGGCGGTGCCGTCGCTATCGACACCGCGCGGGCCTACGCGACGGTCGACGACGAGACGGCGGGCGAGAAGCTCGCGCGCGAAGCTGTGGCGGTGCGTCCGGGCATCCCGATCATCACGAAGGCCGGCCACTCGCGAGCGACGGTCTCGTCCTGGGATGTCGATGGCGGCGCCGAGCGCTTGCGCCGCGATGCACGGCTCAGCGCCGAGGTGCTCGGCGCCCCACCCGCCCTGCTGCTACTGCATCGCGCCGACCGCGTCGACGACGTCGCTGAGTCGGTACGCGTGCTGCTCCAGCTGCGCGACGAGGGCCTCGCCGAGCGAGTCGGGCTGTCAAACGCGAACCTCGAAGTGCTCGAGAGCGTGCGCGAGATCGGCGCGCTCGATGCGGTGCAGAACCGGCTCGGAGTCGGCGTCGACTCGTTCGACGAGTACGTCTATTGCCGCGACGCGGGCATTGACTTTCTCGCCTACGCGCCCTTCGGCGGGCCGAGGGCCGCGCCGCTGCCCACTCGAGTGCCGCGAATGAGTGCGCTGGCCACGGCACGCACAAACGCCGGCGAACCGATTTCGGTGCACCGCCTCGTGCTTGCCGCCATGCTCGACGCGCTGCCAGGGTGCTGGCCTGTCATCGGTCCGCGACGAGTCGAGAGCGCTCTCGACAGCCTGGCCGCGAGCGCGTTCGTCGTTGACGACGACGTGAGGGAGGCGTTCGCGGCGGACGTGTACTCGCGCGGTGTGCCGCTGCCCGTGCGCTAGGCCGGATCGAGGGTTGTAAAGGCCTCGGCGATCATCGACTCGAGCGCGGAGAGGTCGACGGCGACAAGGTCGCTGAAGGTCACGGCTGCAGCCCCCACCTTGGCCTTACCGAGCCGCCCGGCATACTTCTTGGTCAGGTAGGCGCCGTCGGCCACGGCGTTGACGTAGAGGCTGATGTGGCCTTTCTGCAGGGCGAGTCCGAGCAAGAACCACTCCACCGCTGGGCCTCTCGGCCGCGGCTGCTCGATGCGCGCGTAGCCGATGATCTGTTGCTCGGTGCCGCCCCAGAAAACCCCCTCCCACAGCTCACGCTCATGCGAGCCGAGATGGCTGCGAATGAGCGAGTCGAGAGCCACGAGGTCGTCGCGCCGGTCATCCGACAGGCCTGCAAGAAAGCAGTCAACGTCGGCGCCAGTGCGTTCCATGAAGCGAGTGTAGGAGGGCCCCGCCGCGAAGACCACCACAGCCTCGCGACGGGACCAGCTCGGTCAGGCGCGCGGGACGAGCCGCTGCAGCTGGGTTACGTGCCCCGGCTCGAGTTCGTCGAGAGAACTCACACCGAGCAGCTTCATCGTGCGGGTGATCTCTCCGCGGAGGATCTCGATCGCGCGGTCGACTCCCTCGCGCCCGCCCGCCATGAGGCCGTAGAGGTACGCGCGGCCGATGAGCGTGAAGCGTGCGCCGAGCGCGACCGAGGCGACGATGTCGGCGCCCGACATGATGCCCGTGTCGAGGTGAACTTCGGTGTCGTTGCCGACCTCGCGCACGACCTGAGGCAGTAGGTGGAAGGGAATCGGAGCGCGGTCGAGCTGGCGCCCGCCGTGGTTCGACAGCGTGATGCCATCGATGCCGATTGCCGCGAGCTTCTTCGCGTCGTCGACCGTCTGCACGCCCTTCACCACGAGCTTGCCCGGCCACTGCTCTTTGATCCATCGCAGGTCGTCATAAGTCACCGTGGGGTCGAACATGTGGTCGAGCAGCTCGGCAACAGTGCCGTCCCAGCTCGAGAGGCTCGCGAAGGCGAGCGGTTCGGTCGTCAAGAAGTCCCACCACCACCACGGGCGGGGGATCGCGTTGATGACTGTGCCGAGGGTGAGTGCGGGCGGAATCGAGAAACCGTTGCGCTTGTCGCGCAAGCGAGCGCCCGCTACGGGAACGTCGACGGTGACGAGCAAAGTGTCAAAGCCCGCCGCAGCTGCTCGTTCGACGAGTTGCATCGAACGCTCGCGGTCTTTCCACATATAGAGCTGAAACCAGTTGCGACCGTCGGGCGCCGCATCGCGCACGCCCTCGATGCTCGTCGTTCCCATCGTCGACAGAGAGAAGGGGATGCCCGCCGCAGCTGCCGCGGTCGCTCCCGCGACCTCGCCCTCGGTCTGCATCATGCGGGTGAATCCGGTCGGCGCGATGCCGAAAGGAAGTTCTACGCGCGAGCCGAGTACATCCCAACCCGTGTCGACGCTGCTGACGTCGCGCAGAATCGCGGGATGAAACTCGATGTCGCTGAAAGCTTGGCGCGCTCGGGCGAGGCTCAACTCGCCCTCGGCCGCTCCTTCGGTGTAGTCGAACGGCGCCTTCGGCGTACGACGCTGAGCGATCGCTCGGAGGTCGGCGATCGTGAGCGCAGCATCCAATCGCCTTTTCTTGGCGTTGAGTGTCGGCGCTTTGAACCGCATGAGCGGCGCGAGCTCCTTCGGGCGGGGGAATCGGCGTTTCACCATGGGTTAGTCCTTCGAGTGGGTCTGAGTCTCGTGGTGCGAGTCGTAGCGTTCAAGTAGGCGGTCGCGCGCCCCCTCGATGTGAGCCCGCGTGAGTTTCGCCGCGAGTTCTGGGTCAGCAGCCGCGACGGCATCGAGAATGCCCTGGTGCTGGGCGACGACGTCGTCGAGGGCAAGCAGGCGGTGGGCTTGCACTTGGCCGGTGCAGAGTTCGATCTCGCCCATGAGCAGGCCGTGCAGGCGCGCGAGGCGCTGCGACGATTGTGCTTCGACAAGAGTCCGGTGGAAGGCGATGTCGGCGCGGGCCAGGGGTGCGGTGTCGGGTGTCGCGTCGGTGCGCGCATCGGCAAGCACGCGTTGCGCGGCAATCGCTGCGATCGGCACGACTCCGTCGGTCGCGAGCGTGCGTAGCGCGGCTTCTTCGACGACGGCGCGCGTGGCGTAGAGGTCGACGATGTCGTCGCGGCTCAGTTCGGGCACGCGCGCGGTCTTGTGCGCTTCGCGCCGCAGGAGTCCGTCGGCGACGAGTCGTTCGAGCGCGACCTTCGCAGTGGGCCGGGCGACACCGAAGCGATCGGCGACGGCCTGTTCGGTGATGGAGGATCCTGGCGCTTCGCGCTGGGCGAGGATGCTCTCTCGCAGTGCCTCATAGACCGCGTCGGGCACGCGCGTAACGGCGAGGGCTTCACTGCTCATGCGGGCGAGCGTAGCAGATTGTTAGACAAGTGTACGAGCGCCCCCAGATCTGTCGTATGAGCCAGAATCAGTTCATGGCATCCCGGGCCAACCCGATACGCACGCGAGCCTGGTTCCATCGGCTCGGCCTGGCGCTGCTGAGTTTTGCCGGGCTCGTGCTCGGCGGCCTCGCGGTCGGGGTGCTCGCGCCAAGCATTCCCGTCATCGGTTTGGGTGGGCGATGGCATGTGCTCGGCCTCGGTGCCTGGTGGCTACTCGCCGCGATGAGTATTGCGCTTCTGCTGGCTATCGCCGCGGCGGGAGCTCGAACCGTGAGTGCGTATCGGGGGCTTGCTGCAATGGCGGCGATTGCGATCGGTGCGTCTGCAGTATTTGGCACCGCGATCGGCGCGGCGGGGGCCGCCGCCGTCGCACAGGGTGCGCAGGCGGCGAGCCTCGTGGACGCGGCCCTCGCAGAGGCGTCGAAGCCCTCCGGCGAGTTCGTCACGTTGACCGAGGGCTACGGGCGAGATCAGCAGACCGGAGAGCGCCTGCTTGTCGACATCTACCTTCCTGCCGGCTCAGTGCAGGGAGCTCCGATGCTGCTCTACTTTCACGGAGGAGGGTGGATTCTGCACGACCGCACACTGCAGGGCCGTACGTTGCGGGCTCTCGCTGAGACCGGTCTCGTCGTGCTCGCCTTTGACTATGCGCTGGCAACACAGCATCGCGCGACCTGGCAGAGTTCCGCCGACCAGTCGGCGTGTGCCATCGCGTGGGCGGCTGTGAGTGCCGAGCGCTTCGGCGCCGACTCGAGCCGCATCGTGCTCGCGGGCGACTCGGCGGGAGGAGGCCTTGCACTTGCCGCTGCCTACCGCGCCGCCGCCGGGGGCAAAACCCCTGAGTGCGGTGCGCGCGACGTTGAGTCGGGTGCGCCACTGCCCGTCCCCGCAGGAGCTGTGGGCGTCGTGCCCGTAGTCGACGTCGCCGGTTTCCACTCGAACCCCGAGCCGAACCTGGGCCACTACGCGCGCACCATGGTCGAGCGATATCTCGGCGGAACGCCGGCCGAACATCCCGAACGTGTCGCCGCGGTCAGCCCCCTCACGCACCTCACGGCCTCCGCACCGCCTACCCTGCTCGTGACCGTTGAGCACGATCACCTCGTGCCGAGCGAAGGGGCGCGGATGCTCACCTCCGCGGCAATCGCGCTCGACGTTCCCATCACCGTTGTCGACGTGCCTTTCGCCGACCATGGTCTCTTGGCTCGCGCTGACGGCCTCGGCGCACGGGTCGCGCGCGAGGCCATCGTCACCTTCATTGAGGGGCTTGCGCCCATCCGCTAACGCGCGGAACTTGCCCGAACAACGAGCTCCGGTGTGAAGACGACATCGCGCGAGGGGCGCTCGGGGTCGGTCACTTCGTCGAGCAAGATGTCGACGGCTGTTTCGCCGAGCAGTCGCGCTGGCTGACGCACAGAGGTGAGCGGAACGACTGTGGCGGAGGCGAAGTCGATGTCGTCGTAGCCGACGAGTGCGATGTCGTCAGGCACGCGCACGTCGCCCATCATGACGAGCGCCTGCATCAACCCAACGGCAAGCAAGTCGTTGGCTGTGAAGACTGCGTCGGGGCGTTCGCCCCGAGCTCGACGCGCGAGCTGCTGCCCTGCGGCGCGGCCGTCAACGACGGTGAGTCCTCCGGCAGAGATCACCTCGAGCGCCGCGTCGGGTACTTCGGCGACGGCGCGCCGCGCCCCTTCGAGTCGGTCGGTGACCTGACGAATCTCGAACTGGCCACCGAGGTAGGCGATGCGGCGTCGGCCGAGCGACAACAGGTGCTGAACCGCCAGGTACCCGCCAGCGACATCGTCGACTGAGACGGACGAGAACCCTGTGCCCTCGCCGCTGCGGTCGACGAGCACGGCGCGCGTGCCGCGCTCGCGCAACTTCTGCAGTCGTGCGGTGACGTCACCGATCGGTGAGATGAGCACGCCGCGCACGCGTTGCTCGTCAAAGAGGTCGAGGTAGGCGGCCTCTCGCACGGCGTTCTCGTCGCTGTTACCCAGGATGACCGAGTGCCCCACGGCGTCGGCCGCGTCCTCCGCACCTCGCGCGAGTTCGGCGAAGAAGGGGTTGCTGACATCGAGCACGACGAGAGCGATTGTCGAGCTGTGGCCAATACGCAATTGCCGCGCGGCATCGTTGCGCACGAAGCCGAGTTCGTCGATCGCCGCTCGAACGCGGGCGACCGTGTCTGCACTTACCCGGTCGGGGCGGTTGAGCACGTTCGAGACCGTGCCGACCGAGACTCCTGCCCGTCGGGCGACATCTTTGATGCCGACTCCAGCCATGAGCCGAGGCTAGTGGAGTCGATTCGCTTGACCCGAGCGACAGGCGAGCGTAGAGTCGTGAAACGATTCAATCCGCCTCACGAGAGAGCAGCATCCGTCAATGACGACCTTCGACTCCATCGCGACTCAGCTTGAGCGCCAGGCCATCGAACTGCCCTCGTGGGCCTTCGGCAACTCCGGCACGCGATTCCGCGTGTTCACGACGCCCGGCACGCCGCGCGATCCCTTCGAGAAGATCGCCGACGCCGCTCAGGTGCACAAGCACACGGGGCTTGCTCCGAGCGTCGCCCTGCACATCCCGTGGGACAAGGTCGATGACTACGCCGCGCTGCGGGCCCACGCTGAAGACCACGGCGTGGCCCTCGGCACGATCAACTCGAACACCTTCCAAGACGAGGAATACAAGTTCGGTTCGCTCGCCGCGAGCGACCCGAAGGCCCGCCAGCGAGCGATCGACCACCACTTCGACTGCATCGACATCATGCACGCGACGGGCTCGCGCGATCTGAAAATCTGGCTTGCCGACGGCACGAACTACCCCGGCCAAGACGACCTGCGCCGCCGGCAAGATAACCTCGCCGAGAGCCTCGCCACGATCTACGAGCGAATCGGCGATGAGCAGCGACTCGTTCTCGAATACAAGTTCTTTGAGCCGGCGTTCTACCACACCGATGTTCCCGACTGGGGTACCGCCTACGCCCAGGTCGCCGCGCTCGGCGACAAAGCCGTCGTGTGTCTCGACACCGGTCACCACGCTCCCGGCACGAACATCGAGTTCATCGTCATGCAGCTACTGCGTCTCGGCAAGCTCGGCTCGTTCGACTTCAACTCGCGCTTCTACGCCGACGATGACCTCATCGTCGGCGCCGCCGACCCCTTCCAGCTCTTCCGCATCATGGTCGAGGTCGTGCGCGGCGGCGGCTACGACGAGGGCAGCGAAGTCGCGTTCATGCTCGACCAGTGCCACAACATTGAAGAGAAGATTCCTGGCCAGATTCGCTCGGTGCTTAACGTGCAAGAAATGACGGCGCGTGCGTTGCTCATCGATCGTGAGGCGCTCGATGCGGCGCAGCGAGCGAACGACGTGCTGGCAGCGAACGAGATCATGATGGACGCCTTCTATACGGATGTTCGCACCCCGCTTGCTGCCTGGCGCGAGTCACGCGGACTTCCGGCAGACCCGATGGCGGCCTACGCCGCGAGCGGCTATCGCGAGCGCATCGTCGCCGAGCGGGTGGGCGGAACCCAGGCTGGGTGGGGTGCCTGATCAGCGGCGCATCGCGCCGATGATCCAGGCACGTCGGCCGCTACAGCGGTCGCTTGAGAGGAGAGTGACGTGAACGCTACGAAACGTGTTGCCTTCCGGCTCCAGGTGCGCCCCGAACTGCTCGACGAATATCGGGCGGTGCACTCTCCGGTGCGTCGCGAGATGCTCGAGGCGATCGCCGCGAGCGGCCGACGCAACTACTCCCTCTTTCTCGACGACACCGACGGCACGATCTTCGGCTACTACGAAGTCGACGACGATGACGCCGCCCAGGCGTCTCTCGCCGCCAGCGATGTCGCGACTCGGTGGGAAGCCGAGATGTCCCGCTTCTTCGTCGCTACCGAGGGCCGCGCCGACCAGGCTGCCCGGCGGCTCACCGAAGTGTTCAACCTCGAAGGTCAGCTCACCGAGACTCAGGGTCGGCCGACCCCTTCCGTGTAGTGGGAACGGTTGAGGCGAGCGTAGATCGATCGCCCTAGGATGGTTCATTGAACGGCCGACGAAGGGGGAGGGCATGGCGACTATCCGCGATGTCGCGCGGCTCGCCCAGGTCTCGGCGGGCACGGTCAGCAACGTTCTCAACAGACCCTCGTATGTGCGTGAGGAGACCCGGGAGCGAGTACTCGCCGCTATCCGCGAGCTCGACTTCGTACCTGATCAGGGTGCGCGACAGTTTCGACCTGGCCGTGTGCGCACGCTCGGACTTGCGATCGCAAACCTAGACAACCCATTCTTCGTCGATGTCGCGCTCGGTGCTGAGGAGCGCTGTAAAGAGCTCGGTGTGGGGGTGATCTTCTGCAACAGCGGTTATGACCCCGTGCGCGAGCAGCAGAACCTTGACTTACTCGTGCAGTCGCGCGTGCAGGGCATCATCATCGCGCCCGTCGACGAGCGCAGCCCTCGGCTCGAGATGCTGCGCGACCGCGGGGTGCCCATGGTGTTCGTCGATCGAGTCGGCGACGACCGCGACTGCTGGTCGGTCGTCGTTGACGACTTCGAAGGCGGCCGACTCGGCGCGCGGCACCTTGTCGGCGAGGGGCACAGTCGAATCGCCTTTCTCGGTCACCCCGAGCAGAGTCCGAAGGTGCGCACGCGTCTCGCCGGCGCCCGTAGCGTGGTCGACGCTTCACCTGGGATCGAGCTAGAACTCATCGAGGCCGACTCGTGGACGATCGAGGCCGGCCGCGCCGCCGCTCGCCGGCTCGCCGAGCGCGTCGCCTCGCGGCGTCCGACTGCGGTCTTCTGCGCCAACGACATGCTCGCCCTCGGGCTGGAGCAGGAGCTGTTGCGCAGCGGGGTAGGGATCCCCGACGAGATCGCGATTGTCGGGTACGACGATCTCGAGTGGGCCTCCGTCTCGAGCGTTCCACTCACGACCGTGAGTCAGCCGCGTTTCGGACTTGGCCGCACGGCTGTCGACATGATTATGGATCTGTTGTCTCGAACGTCGAAGAGCGTGCCGACGGCCAACCACGTGGTCTTACGGCCTGAGCTCGTGCGCCGTGAGAGCGCGTGAACTGAGCAGCGTCCGCCCGCACGTATGCTGAAACGCAGGTCGGGCCCGCTCCTCCTCTACAGGAGCGGGCCCGACGTTTGCCGGTCGCGAGGTGATGCGTGCGGCGCTTAGAACGCCGGCTCGACCTCGTTCACGTTGTCGATCGTGACAACCGTGAGCGGGATGCCGATGCGCGCTTCGACCGACTCGCCTCGTGCGGCGGCGACGATCGTGTTAAGCGCGAGCTTGCCGTCTTCGACGGGCGACTGCACAATCGTGGCGAAGAACTCGCCCGCCTTGATCGACTCGAACGCGTCCTTCTGACCATTGATGCCCACGATCGGCGGGATCTCATCGAGGCTGCGACCCGACTCGGCCCAAGCGTCGATGAAGCCGCGTGCCATAGTGTCATCATTGGCGTACACGCCGTCGATATCGTCGCCGAAGCGCGTGATCAGGTCGCGGCTCGCCTCGAGCGCCTTCTGCTGGTCGAAGTCGGCGTTGACAATCTGCAGAACTTCAATGCCCGAGCCGAGCTCGGTCAGTCGCTCGGTGAAGCCGTCGGTGCGGCCGATCGTCGTACCGTTGCCGGCCTGGCCCGCGATGATGACGACGTTGCCCTCGCCGCCGAGCGCCTCGTTGAGCGCGTCGGCAGAGAGCACGCCCTCCTCGTAGACGTCGGGCCCGGTGAACGAGGTGACGTAGGGCAGAGCCTCGTCGTCCATCGGCGAGTTGATGAGCACGACCGGGATGCCGGCATCCTGGGCAGCGATGAGCCCGGGGATGTAGGCCTGCGGATCGAGCGGCCACAAGACGATGCCGTCGGGGTTGCGTCCGACGCACGTCGTGAGCTGCTCGGTGCCGGTCTGCACGTCGAACTCCTGCGACAGGCGGGTGACGGTCGCGCCGGCCTCCGCCGCCGCGGCGTCGAACGCCTCGTTCGCCGGGGTGACGTAGGGGTGCGCCTCGGCCGCGGTCACATAGCAGATCTCGACAGCTCCATCGGCGGTGCCGTCGTCAGCGGGGGCGGCGCAGGCGGACAGGACGAGTCCGGCCGCGGCTACCGCGGCGGCGGAGCCGACCAGGGTGATTCCTTTTCTCATGGTGCTGGGGTCCTTTCGTTCTTGCGGGACGACCGCGAGGACCGCGCTCGTCGCCACAGTGCGGCGAGCGTGACTTCACGGCGTTGGCTGCTTGACACGGTGCGGTCGAGCAGGATCAGGAGCAGGAGGATCACACCGGTGACGATGTCCTGCAGGTAGGCGGGCACGCTCTGGTACTCCATCGCGGTCGTGAGCGCGGCAATCGTCAGCAGGCCGCCGAGCGTGCCGAGGGCGGAGCCTCGACCGCCCTCGAGCCGGGTGCCTCCGATGACGACGGCCGCGATCGCGACGAGCACGATGCTCTCGCCGAAGACCGGCGAGCCGGTATTGACGCTGAGGCTCTGAATGACACCGGCCACGCCGGCCATCGTGCCGCTGAAGACGAACGCCCCGAATAGGTACGCGCGCGATCGGATACCACTCGCCTCGGCGCTCGCCGGGTTGCTACCGACAGCGAAGAGCTGGCGGCCCGCCACCGATCGCGTCAGCCACAGGTGCAACAGGATGATGAGCGCGAAGAACAGCAGCGTGCGTCCTGTGAAGGTGCCGGCGATCGGGCGCGACACGACGAGGCCGAACAGCGGGTCGATGCCGCTGACGGGCCGCGACTCGGTGATGAGGTGGCACAGCGCGCGGAAGAACAGCATCGAGGCGAGTGTCGCCACGAGCGAGTTGATGCGCAAAACCACGACCAGGAATCCGTTGACGGCCCCCGCAGCGATGCCGACGCCGAGCCCGACGAGCGCCGCGGGGATCTGCCCGAGCGACTCCTGAAGACCGATGGTCGCGATGCCTGAGAGCGCCAGGATCGCCCCGCCTGAGAGGTCGAGTTGCCCGGCGATGAGAACTACAGTGAGGCCGATGGCGAGCAGCCCGAGAGTGGCCATGCGGTCGAGCCCGAGGCTCGCAGTGCGGAAGTCGAGGAAGCCGGGCACGAGTGTCGCACCGAGGACGAGCGTCGCAACGAGGATGATCACCACGCGATTGCGCACGAGCGCGTGGAACGCCTCGCTGTCGAGGATGTGGCGTGTTGAGATCATTCCCGTCCTCCTCGCTTGCGCAGCGCGATGTCGATGGCGACGGCTCCTGCGATGAGCGCTCCCTTGACGATTCCCTGCGGCTCGGTGGCGACCCCCTGCAGCACCATGATGTTGGTGAGCAACTGGACGAACAGCAGGCCGCCGAAGGCGTAGAGCACGGTGCCCGAGCCGCCGAGCAGGCTGACACCGCCGACGACGACTGCGGTGATCGCGTCGAACTCGTAGCCCATGCCGATGCCGGGACGCGCGGTCTGCAGGGTGACCCCGAGCAGCACCCCACTCACCCCGGCAAGAGTGCCGGTGAGCAGGAAGGCGAAGGCGCGCACGCGTCTGACTGGCACCGCACTCGCCTCAGTAGCGAACGGGTTGCTACCGACGGCATACGACCAGCGCCCGATCACCGTGCGGCTCAGCACGAGGTGCCCGGCCGACACGATCGCCAGAAAGATGAGCACGATGACCGGCACAACGCCGAACACTCGGCCCGTGAGGAAAGCCTGCGCTTCGGGGTCGCTGCCGTAGACAATGACTCCACCGACGAAGACTTGCGCGATGCCGAGCACGATCGTGCCGCTCGCGAGGGTCGTGATGACCGGGTTGAGTCCGGCGTATCCGACCAGCCAGCCGTTCACGGCGCCGGCGATGCCGGCGGCGAGCACGCCGACAAGCGCGGCCGGCACCGTGCCGATGCTCGGCTGCAAACCGAGGACGAGTAGTCCCCCGACGGCGACGGTCGCCGGCACTGACAGGTCGGCCAGGCCCCGCGTCACGAACACGAAAGTCATGCCAACGACGATGATGCCGACGATCGACATGTTGATGAGCACGTTCGTGAGGTTCTGCAGGGTCAAGAACCGGTCGCTCAGCAGCGAGCCGACGAGCATGGTCGCGACGATGCCGGCCGGCAGTCCTAGCCGTGCACCGTAGGTGCTGAAGAGCCCGCGCTCGACCGTGCGGGTGGGCGGGGACGCGAGTGCATTCATGATGAGACCTCCCCGGTCGCGGCGTGCATGACATCGTGCTCGGCGGCACCGCGCGGCAGCTCGGCGGCTATCCGCCCCTCGTGCAGCACGACGATCCGGTCGCTGACTGCGAGCACCTCGGGCAGTTCACTCGAGATGAGGATGATCGCGGTGCCCTGCGCGGCGAGTTCGCCGATGATGGTGTGGATGTCGGCCTTCGCGCCAACATCGACCCCTCGCGTCGGCTCATCGAGGATGAGCACGCGCGGCTTCGTGGCGAGCCACTTCGCGAAGACCACCTTCTGCTGGTTGCCACCCGACAGGGTGTCGACTCGCGGTGCGATTGCGGGGGGCGAGACCGTGAGTTCTGCGGCCTTCTGCTGAGCGAGCGTCCGCTCCGCGCCGGGCCGGATCCACCCGCCGACGGCGACGCGGTCGAGCACCGAGAGCGAGATGTTGTCCTTGATCGACAGCTGCGGCACGATGCCGTCGCGCTTGCGATCCTCCGGCACGTAGGCGATCCCGGCGCGCACGGCGTCGCGCGGGCCCTGGATGCGCACGGCCTGGCCGTCCACCTCGATCGTGCCGGCGTCGGCGTCATCGAGGCCGAAGATGGCACGGGCCACCTCGGTTCGCCCGGCGCCGACGAGACCGGCAAGACCGAGAATCTCCCCCGATCGCACCGTCAAGCCGATGTCGTCGAACGCGTCAGCCCGGGATAGCCCGTGCACCGCGAGCACGACATCGCCGATCTCGACCTCGCGCTTGGGGAATACCTCGGTGAGGTCGCGGCCGACCATGAGCCGAATCATCTCGGCGGCGGTAATGCCACTCGTGGTTCGGGTCTCGACCAGGCGGCCGTCGCGCAGCACGGTAACGCGCTGCGCGACGTCTATGACTTCGCGCAGGCGGTGCGAGATGTAGATGACGGCGATACCCGCGGAGGTCATCCGCCCGATGATGCGGAACAGCGCCTGGGTCTCGTGCTCGCTCAGCGACGACGTTGGCTCGTCGAGCACGACAATCTTCGGGCGCGCGGCGTAGACCTTGGCGATCTCGACGATCTGCTGCTGGCTTACAGTGAGCGATCCGACGAGGTCGTCGGTGTGGATGCGCGCATCGAGCTCGTCAAGCACGGCACGGGCCTGCTCGCGCAGGGCGCGGCGGTCGACGATGCCGAGCCGCGACGGCGTCGAGCCGAGCAGGATGTTCTCGGCCACGGTGAGGTCGGGCACGAGGTTGAGCTCTTGGTACACCATGCCGATGCCGCGGCGGCGGGCTTCGATCGGGTCGGCCAGGCGCACCACGGCGCCGTCGAGCTCGATCGAACCCTTGTCGGGCTGGTAGACGCCCGCGAGGACCTTCATCAGCGTTGACTTGCCCGCGCCGTTCTCGCCGACGATCGCATGCACCTCACCCGCGGCGACATCGAGGTCGACGTCGGAGAGTGCCCGGATTCCGGGGAACGACTTGGAGATGCCTGTCATCCGCAGGGCCGACGCCGTGGTCATCGGGCACCTCCGTGACGCGAAGGACCGAGCCGCAGCTCGAGCGAGTACGAGACCTCGCGACCGCGGCGCAGTACGGGGAGCACGCCAGCGGCGCTCGCGCCCGCGTGGCCCGTGAAAGTGTTGACGTTGACCGGCTCAAGGCCCATCACATAGTGACCCTCGCCGCTCATCTTCCATTGGTGCATCGCCGGAAGCGTTGCCGAGTCGAAGGCGAGCTCGAGCCGGAGGTTGAGGGTCGGGTTGTCGATCGCCACGGTGACGACGCCGTGGTCGCGGAAATCGTGCCCGAACACCTGCTCACGGTAGCCCTCCTGCGGGGGCTCGATCTGGTGCCATCGACCGGCGCCGGATCGCGCATCCTCATCCCGGGGCGTCACCTCGCGTGACTCGACGTGCAGGGTGGCCGACTCATCGAGCAGCGGCCAGCCGATGTTCACGTGGTAGAGCACCATGTGACCGGCGTCCGTTAGTCCCTCGTTGCGTACGGTGTCGTTCAGCCGCAGGCTCGAGCCGCCCAGATCGGCCGCCCAGGTGCGGCGCAACAGGAGGTTCTCGCCGAAGACGGCGGTCTGGCGCACAGTTCCGGCGACGAGAAGCTCGTCGCCGACGATCTCGGTGCGCGTGAGGGTGGCGGGGGTCACGCCGACGCGTCCGTGCTGCGGGTACTCGATGCCGTTGTCGACGGTCGGAGGGCCGAATGTGTCGAGCCCGCACGTGGCGAGGAGACCGCCGCCGAACGACCGTAGCCACTGGCCGCCGCGCGACTCGGCGAGGGCGGGTGTTGACATGCCGACGGGCGAGATCCAGGCCAACGGGATGCCGCGGTACGTCACCTGCCCGAGATCGAGGGCGCGGTCGGGGTGCAGCTCTGCTTCGAGACCACCACCGGTGACGAGGCGCACGCGGCGCGCTCCCCTGCCCGACCCGTCATCGTCGATGAAGCGGTCGATGCGAGCCACCTGGTCGAGCGCGCCGATGCGGCGCTCGGCCTCGCCGCGCGCGCGACCGAAGAGCTCGGGGGTCGATGTCATGCACGTTCTCCCGCGACAGGGCCGGCGTCGGCCGCGAGCTCGCTGTTGCCCGGGCCGAAGTGCTTGAGTAGCACGAGGTCGGCGCTCGGCGAGGTGTTGCGCACGCGCACGCCATTGCGCGCGGCCGAGGCCGTGACGAAGTACTCGTCGTGCGAGAGCTGGCCGTAGCGGATCGACGAGATGGCGGTGACGGGCTGGCCGTTGATGTCGCCGTGACCGTCGACGGCGATGAAGCCGTAGGCGTCGCTCTCGGCGATCGTGACCTCACCACCGGGGCGCACGGTCAGTTCCTTGGCGCTGAATGCGGTCGAGCGGTAGGTGATCCAGCGCTCGACGTAGCGGTCGTCGCCCGAGGCGATGCTCGCACCGGTCTCGACAGGCGCGGTGAAGCGGTGGCTCCAAAACTCGGGATCGACGTTGCGCTCCCAGTCCATGATCTCGAGCACGAACTCGAGGTCGCCGACGTGGTCGGCGGGGATGTCCTTCCAAAGTAGCTCGTCGGGCACCTCCCTGTTGTTCGACCACGACTCGGTCATGGCGAACACGTCGCTCGCCGACTGCGGCTCATACGTGCACATGCTCGCGGGCGCGTGCAACACTCCCGGGGGCACATCCCATCCGGTGCCCGGCGTGATGCGGTATGCGGTCGAGAGCTCGGTGATGCGGTTGTCGCCGCCGCGCAAGAAGCCCTGCAGCTTGTCGAGCACCTGCTGACGGGTGGTTTCGGGGTGGAAGCCAAAGAATGTGTACGGAAACTCGCCGCCGTGGTTGTTGAGCTGAGGCGGGAAGTAGTAGGCCTCGGGCTTGCCGCGCTTGCCGACCAGGGCTGCGTGCTCATCCTTCTGATGCAGGTGGAAGGGCAACGGGAATTGGTTGTCGAAGAACTTCGAGTACATCGGCCAGGTTCCGAACTCGTCAAACAGCCCGCCGATAGCCTCGCCCTTCCAGTGCGCGATGAATTCGTCGAACGGGATGATCTCGCAGTCGGGGCCGACGACGAGGCTTAGGCCTTCAAAGGGGTCGGTGAGGGGACCGTTCTCGGCGCGGATGGCGCTCGAAAGCCAGCGCTCGTCGATGCCGCCGCGGTCCTTGCCAAGGGGGAAGTAGTCGTCAGGGTGGAGGCGAAGCCGCTTACCAGGCGTGCAGAACGAGCGGGGGACCCAGGCTGGCGCGAGGCGCACAATGCCGCCGCCCGCCTCCATCGCTCGCTCGATGCTCGCCTCGGTCGAGGTAACTCCCTCGTATGGTCCCGCCTTGCTCATGGCATTCCTCATTGATCGGGCGCCTGAGTTCGGCACCATCGCCTGTTCCGCACTGTTCGCGGTCGTAATCTCACGGGGGCATTCCCGCAGGGTTCATTGAACCCCCGCTCGATTCAGTGAACCTACCGGGGTGCTCGGGACCTGTCAAGAAGAAATGCGCCAAGCGGTCGGAGCACCGCACTGCGTACCCTGTGAGTCATGGTCGCCCCGCTACCCGCGCGCCGTCGCGCACAGCTACTCGAGATACTCGAGCGTGACGGGGTCATTCAGCTCGAACCTGCTGCAGACGAGCTGGGGGTCTCGGTCATGACCGTGCGCCGCGACATTCAAGGCCTCGACGCCGAGGGAGTCGTGCGGCGCGTGCGGGGAGGTGCCGTGGCCCCGATGAAACCGAGAGCGTTCGGTGAGCGTGCTGCAACCCGAGCTGCGGCGAAGACCGCGATCGCGCGCAAGGCTTTGGCGCTGGTTCCGGAAGACGGCGCTGTGGCCTTCGATGCCTCGACGACGAGCGGCGCGCTATTGGCCACGGTGCGTGCCCACCGGTTGCTCGTCGTCACTAATTCAATCGACAACGCGGCGATCGCCCGTGGCCGCCCCGGTGTGCGATCCGTGTTGACCGGCGGCGAGCTCGAGCAACGCACGGGCAGTCTTGTTGGGCCGACTGCCGAGCAGACCGCGCGCGCATTCGTGGTCGAGCGCTTCTTCACCTCGGCCAGCGCGATTGACCCTCTATTGGGCACCATGGAGGTTTCGCTTGAGGAGGCGGCAGTGAAGCAGGTGTTGGTGGCGTCGGCTGGCACTTCTGTCGTGCTTGCCGATTCTTCGAAGCTTGGCCAGCAAGCCCTCGTGCGAGCTCTCGAGTGGAATTCGATTGATGTGCTCGTCACCGATCTCGAGCCCAACGACGAGCGTTTGGACGAATATCGGAATCTTGTCGAGATTCTGTGATTCTGTTAGAGTTTGTGAATGTCACAAAATCTAACACGAGAGTGATCATGGTCAGTACTCCGGAAGAACTCATCGCCCGCAGCAACCGCCTCGGTGCCGAGCCGCACATCACCAATTACGCCGGGGGCAACACCTCGGCGAAGGGCACAGACACCGACCCCGTCACCGGCGAGCAGGTCGAATTGCTGTGGGTGAAAGGCTCGGGCGGCGACCTTGGCACGTTGACCGAGAAGGGTCTTGCCGTGCTGCGACTCGACCGTATGCGCGCCCTCGTCGATGTGTACCCCGGCCTCGACCGTGAAGACGAGATGGTCGCGGCTTTCGACTACTGCTTACACGGCAATGGCGGTGCGGCACCCAGCATCGACACCGCGATGCACGGGCTCGTTGACGCCGCTCACGTCGACCACTTGCACCCCGATGCAGGCATCGCCATCGCCACGGCGAAAGACGGCGAGAAGCTCACGAAGAAAATCTTCGGAGACAAGGTCGTGTGGGTGCCGTGGCGTCGACCGGGCTTCCAACTCGGTCTCGACATCGCCGCGATCAAGGCGAAGAACCCCCAAGCCATCGGCTGCATTCTCGGCGGCCATGGCATCACCGCTTGGGCCGACACGAGCGAGCAGTGCGAAAAGAACAGCCGCTGGATCATTGACACTGCGCAGGCTTACCTCGACGCTAAGGGCAAGAAAGCTCCTTTCGGTCGTGCACGCAAAGGCTTTGCCGCTCTGCCTGCAGAAGAGCGTCGTGCGAAGGCCGCAGCACTCGCGCCCACGATTCGCGGACTTGCAAGCCACGACCGCCCTATGGTCGGGCACTTCAGTGACGACGAGCGAGTGCTCGACTTTCTCGCCTCGGCCAAGGCACCCGCGCTCGCGGAGCTCGGCACGAGCTGCCCCGACCACTTCTTGCGCACCAAGGTCAAGCCCATGCTGCTCGATGTGCCGGCCGGCGCGAGCCTCGAGCAGAGCATCCAACGCCTGAAAGAACTGCACGAGGCGTACCGCAAGGACTACACGAAGTACTACGAGAAGCACGCGACGGCTGATTCGCCCGCAATCAGGGGTGCTGATCCGCTCATCGTGCTCGTGCCGGGCGTGGGCATGTTCAGCTTCGGCGCGAACAAGCAGACCGCGCGCGTCGCGGGCGAGTTCTACCTCAACGCCATCAACGTCATGCGTGGCGCCGAGTCGGTGAGCAGCTACACGCCCATCAGCGATGCCGAGAAGTTCCGCATCGAGTACTGGGCTCTTGAAGAGGCGAAGCTGCAGCGCATGCCGAAACCGAAGTCGCACGCCACCCGCGTTGCCTTCGTGACGGGTGCTGCGAGCGGCATCGGCAAGGCCATCGCCACGCGACTCGTCGCCGACGGCGCGTGCGTTGTCATCGCTGACCTCGATCTTGCGAAGGCGCAGGAGGCCGCCGCTGAGCTCGGGTCGAGCGACGTCGCGATCGGCGTGCAGGTGAACGTCACCGATCTGGGCCAGATCGAGAGGGGCATCCAGGATGCCGTGCTCGCCTTTGGCGGCATTGACATTGTCGTCAACAACGCGGGGCTGTCGCTCAGCAAGCCGTTGCTCGAGACCACCGAAGCTGACTGGGACCTCCAGCACGATGTCATGGCCAAGGGCTCGTTCCTCGTCGCGAAGACCGCGGCGAAGGTGCTCATTGAGCAGGGCATGGGCGGCGACGTCATCTATATCGCGTCGAAGAACTCTGTCTTTGCCGGCCCGAACAACATCGCGTACTCGGCGACGAAGGCCGACCAGGCGCACCAGGTGCGCTTGCTCGCGGTCGAGCTCGGTGAGCACGGCATCAAGGTCAACGGCATCAACCCCGACGGTGTCGTGCGGGGTTCGGGCATCTTCGCCTCCGGCTGGGGAGCGAACCGCGCCAAGACCTACGGCATCGAGGAGGAGAAGCTCGGCGAGTTCTACGCGCAGCGCACGATTCTCAAGCGCGAAGTGCTGCCTGAGACAGTCGCGAACGCGGTTGCCGTGCTCACCGGCCCTGACCTGTCGCACACGACCGGGCTGCACGTGCCCGTCGACGCGGGCGTCGCGGCCGCCTTCTTGCGCTGATGAGTGCCGAATACCACGTCGCCGCAGTCGACCTCGGGGCCACGAGCGGGCGCGTCATGCGCGCGGTCGTCACGCCTGACTTGGTCGACATGGTCGAGGTGGCGCGGTTTCCCAATGGACCGATGCGCCGCGACGGCGCCCTGCACTGGGACATTGACGCCCTGCGTTCGCACATCATGGCTGGACTGCGGGCGGCGCTCGCCGAAGACCCGCACATCACCTCGATTGGCATTGACTCGTGGGCGGTCGATTACGGTCTTGTCGCCAACGGGCGACTGCTCGGCGCGCCGTTCCACTATCGCGACGAACGCAATCTCGCTGCGGTGGATGCTGTGCACGCCGTCATTCCGCCCGCCGAGCTCTACGCCACCACCGGGCTGCAGCACCTGCCCTTCAACACGCTCTTTCAGCTCACCGCTGAGGGCGCCCGGCTGGGCGAGGCCGAGCACATGCTGCTCATTCCCGACCTCGTGGCGTGGTGGCTCACGGGCCGCCCGGTCGCCGAAGCGACCAACGCCTCGACCACGGGGTTGCTCGACCCCCTCACACAGCAGTGGCATGAGCCGCTCATCGACCGACTCGGCTTGCCACGCGGCATCTTTGCTGAGGTCGTGCACCCTGGCGAGACGATTGGCGCGCTGACGCCTCAGGCGGCAGCAGAGTTGGGGGTGCCCGCCGGCTCGGGGGTCGTGGTCACGGCCGTCGGATCCCACGACACGGCCTCGGCCGTCGCGGCAGTGCCGTTCGAGTCGCCCTCGGCCGCGTACATCAGTTGCGGCACGTGGGGGCTCGTGGGGCTTGAGCTTGAGCATCCCGTCATGACCGACGAGGCGCGCGAAGCCAACATCACGAACGAGGGTGGCGTTGACGGCCGCGTGCGGTTCTTGCACAACGTCACCGGGCTCTGGTTGCTGAGCGAGTCGATGCGGTCGTGGGAAGCGGTTGAGGGGCCGATCGACCTGCCGCAACTACTCGGCGAAGCGGGGCGCGTGACCGGGCCGGTGCCGATCTTCGACGCCAACGACCCGAGGCTCTCGGCGCCGGGTGACATGCCGCGCCGCATCGCCGAAGTCATCGCCGAGTCTGGGCAGCCGGTGCCGACAACGCACGCCGCCTTTGCGCGCAGCATTGTCGAGAGCCTCGCCGCGGCGTTCGCTGCGACCGTCAAGACGATTGCGCGCATCGCTGATCGGCCCGTCGAGGTCATTCACGTGGTCGGCGGGGGGTCGCTCAATGCGCTGCTGTGTCAGTTGACCGCTGACCGGTCGGGGCTGCCCGTGCTTGCCGGACCGGTTGAAGCGACCGCGCTCGGCAACGTGCTCGTGCAGGCTCGCGCACTCGGCTTGGGTGGGGAGCTCGAGGCGTTGCGAAAGCGGGTCGCACGAAGCCACCCACCAGTTCGCTACGCGCCCCGCGACTGAGCCGACTGACCTTCGCGCCCTACTGAGCCGTATAGCCGCCGTCAACAAGATGGTACGAGCCCGTGATGAACGACGCGGCGTCTGAGGCGAGGAATGCCACGAGCTGCGCGACCTCGTCGGGTGTGCCGAGTCGGCCGATCGCGTGCTGACCCTCGAGGAAGCTCAAGGCATCAGCGTCGAGGTTCGACTCGACGAGGGGTGTCTTGATGAAGCCAGGGCCGACCGAGTTCACGCGCACGCCCTGCTGGGCATACTCGAGCGCGGCGTTCTTCGTGAGCCCGACCACGCCGTGCTTGGCGGCGACGTACGCCGAGGACTGCGCGAAACCAACGCTTCCGAGAATCGACGCGATGTTGACAATCGATCCACCGCCTGCATTCACCATCGCGGGAATCTGCGCGCGCATGCCGTACAGCACGGCGCTGAGATTGATCTCGATGACCTTCTGCCACGAGTCGAGCGGGTACTCGGCGGTCGCGGCCGATGCGCCCCCGATGCCAGCATTGTTGACGGCGATGCCCAGCGGTGCGGAGTCGTTGGCGAGCTCGACGGCTTCGTGCGCGGTGGCGGGGTCAGAGACGTCTCCAACATGGGCAACGGCGTTGCCGCCGCCCTCAGAGATCTCGCGAACGACTGAGTCGACAGCGTCGTGATCGATGTCGCTCACGACGACCGACGCACCGTTTGTCGCGAGAACATGGGCGATCGATCGACCGATGCCCGAACCGGCTCCCGTCACGATCGCCGATCGCGCTGCCACGTCATACGTTGCCATGGGGATGCTCCTCTCTTCGTTGTCGGATCGCGCTACTGCGTGCGGTCTACACGTCTGGCTGTCGCAGGCTCACAACAGCGACCCGAGCGTGCGCAACGCTATGCCAGCCGATTGCCGAGTGCACCCCCGTTGACTCGGGCGCGATGACTGGTACTCTCCAGGGCCGCTCCGCCTACAGTGGGCGCATGGTGAGTCGACACGCACCGATAGTCACGATGACCGTGAACCCGGCCCTCGACGTGAGCACCTCCACCGAAAGGGTGGAGCCCGAGCACAAACTGCGCTGTGGACCGAGTCGTCTCGACCCGGGTGGCGGCGGGGTCAACGTGAGCCGGGTCATCGCGCGGCTCGGTGGCCACGCCCCTGCCGTCGTCGCTCTCGGTGGACCAACGGGCGAAGCGTATCGGCGCCTCCTCGAAGTCGAAGGAGTCACGGCTCGACTCGTGCCGATCGCGGGTTCGACGCGCGAGAGTTTCACGGTCGACGAGACGTCGACCGGCAAGCAATTCCGATTCGTGTTGCAAGGCCCAGAGGTCACCGAGGCGGAGTGGAGCGCCTGCCTCGACGCGACGGCGGCCTCGCTCGTCGGCGGGGGATGGGTTGTGCCGAGTGGCTCCCTCCCGCCGGGGGCACCAGACGATCTCTATGCCAGGCTGGCTCGACTCGCCCGTGACGCCGGAGCCCGCTGCGTCGTCGACGCATCAGGCGAGGCTCTCGCCGCTGCAGTGAGCGAGGGTGTCTTCCTCGTGAAGCCTTCGGGCCGCGAGCTCGGCGAACTGGTCGGAGGCACGCTGTCGACGATCGACGAGAAGGTCGATGCGGCTCGCGAACTTGTCGCGACGCGCGACGTCGAGGTCGTCGTGCTGTCGCTCGGCGCTGACGGTGCCGCGCTCGTCACTCGTGATCGGGTACTGCGCCTGGAGTCTCCCTCGATCACCGTGCGTTCGACCGTCGGCGCCGGTGACAGCATGGTCGGCGCCCTCGTGTTGAGGCTCGCCGAGGGGCGTTCGCTCGAGGACGCCTTCCGAGCCGGAGTCGCGGCCGGCGCGGCGACCGCGTCGACTCCCGCGACCGAGTTGTGCGACCCGCGTGAGGTTGAGCGGCTCGAGCAGCAGATCAGGCACTGAGAGGGTCGCTCAACGGCCCTTCCCACGCGAGCTCCGCCGCCCCGACAAGCAGCCGCTGCGAGCCGAGAGCGGCCGGTTCGATGCGTACTCCCTCTGCGCTCGCGCGCAAGGCAT
>Ga0075012_10000987_pt1 | contig 29749 bp, 24 predicted proteins | sample All_14_2_FD_71474 | JGI IMG/M metagenome (GOLD analysis project Ga0075012, IMG submission 71474) | Freshwater microbial communities in response to fracking from Pennsylvania, USA - Allegheny Zone_MetaG_DW_15 | ecosystem: Environmental > Aquatic > Deep subsurface > Groundwater > Drilled...
AGGCCACACCACCCGACATGCCGGCCGCGAAGTTGCGGCCCGTCGGCCCGAGCACGACCACGATCCCACCCGTCATGTACTCGCAGCCGTGGTCGCCGATGCCCTCTACCACCACGTTTGCGCCAGAGTTGCGGACGCAAAAACGCTCGCCCGCCTTGCCCCGAATGAACGCTTCGCCGCTCGTGGCACCGTAAAACGCCACATTGCCGATGATGCTGTTTTCCTCCGGCGTGAAAGTCGCCGACTTGTCGGGATAAACGACCAGCCGTGCACCGCTCAGGCCTTTGCCGAAATAGTCGTTGGCCCCGCCCTCCAGTTCCAGCGTCACGCCTCGGGTGTTGAACGCCCCGAAGCTCTGCCCCGCCGTGCCCTTGAACTTGAAGTGGATGGTGCCATCTGGTAAACCTTCCGCCCGGTACTTTTTCGTGATTTCATTCGATAAAATCGCCCCGATGGTTCGGTCGGTGTTTATCACTGGAAACTCAGCAACCACGGGTGTTTTGGCCTCCAAAGCAGGTTGCGCAGCAGCCAATAGTTTCCAATCAAGGACGCCCGCCAAGCCGTGGTCTTGCTCTTCTTGTTTGTACAAACCGATGCTTGCATCGGCTGTCTCTCGGTATAAAATTGGCGACAAATCCAGCCCTTTCACCTTGAAATTATTGGCCAAGTTCTCCTCCTTGACCTCCAAAAATTCGGCCTGTCCAACCATTTCTTCAACGGTGCGGAAGCCCAAATCCGCCATGATTTCCCGCAGCTCCTCGGTGAGGAATTTGAAGAAATTCACCACATGCTCCGGGTCGCCGTTGAAGCGTTTGCGAAGCTCGGGGTCTTGGGTCGCCACGCCAACGGGGCAGGTGTTAAGGTGGCATTTGCGCATCAAAATACAGCCTTCCACCACGAGCGCCGCCGTGGCCACGCCCCATTCCTCCGCTCCCAGCAGGGCTGCGATGGCAATGTCCCGGCCCGTTTTCATCTGCCCGTCCGCCTGCACGGTGACCCGGCTGCGGAGCTTGTTTTTCACCAAAGTCTGGTGCGTTTCCGCCAAGCCGAGCTCCCACGGCAGGCCCGCATGGCGGATGCTGCTCATGGGCGATGCGCCCGTGCCGCCGTCGTGGCCGCTGATGAGGATGACGTCGGCCTTGGCCTTCGCAACGCCTGCGGCAATGGTACCCACGCCCGCTTTCGACACCAATTTCACGTTGATGCGGGCGCTGCGGTTGGCGTTTTTCAGGTCAAAAATCAACTGCGCCAAGTCCTCGATGGAGTAAATATCGTGGTGCGGCGGCGGTGAAATCAGCCCCACGCCCGGCGTCGAGTGGCGCACTTTGCCAATCCATTCGTCCACCTTGTGGCCGGGGAGTTGGCCGCCCTCGCCGGGTTTTGCGCCCTGCGCCATTTTGATTTGGAGTTCGTCGGCTTCGGTGAGGTAGAGGCTGGTGACGCCGAAGCGACCGGAGGCAACCTGCTTGATTGCGCTGCGCATACTGTCCCCAGGTCGGATTGGTAAGCCCGACGCAGGAGGGATTGCTAAACCGACCGTACTACCACTTTGCCCATTTTCAGTGCCGTTGTCCTCTCCGGGCTTAATCCCTGCGAGGGGGAGGTAGCGGCGCTCGTCTTCCCCGCCTTCCCCCGTGTTGCTCTTCCCACCCAATCGGTTCATCGCCACGGCCAAGGTCGTGTGCGCCTCCCACGAGATACTGCCGAAGGACATGGCACCCGTTGCGAAGCGCCTGTAAATGTTCTCGGCAGGTTCGACCTCTTCGATGGGGATGGACGGTCTCAGTTTTTTGAACTCAAAAAGGCTGCGCAGCGTGACCGCCCGCTCGCTCTGTTCGTTGATGACCTTCGAGTATTTTTTGAAGGTCGGATAGTCGCCCGTGCGGGTCGAAAGTTGCAGCAGGTGGACGCTGGCGGGGTTCCACAGGTGCGCCTCGCCCTTGCGTTTCCATTGGTAAATGCCGCCGACGGGCAGGCGGTCCACCGGGATTTCCTTTTTGGAAAAAGCGAGGTAGTGCTTGGCCAATGTTTCCCGTGCGATTTCGTCCAGACCCAAGCCCCCGATGCGGCTGGTGGCCCCGGTGAAATACTTGTCCACGACGGAATTGTTCAGGCCGATTATCTCGAAAATCTGCGCCCCTTGGTAGGATTGCAGCGTGGAAATGCCCATTTTCGAGAAGACCTTGAGCAGCCCTTCGTTTACCGCTTTGATATAATTGTATTCGAGCTGCCCTTCGGAAAGATGGGTTTCCAGCTTGCCGCTCCGCTTCATGTCCCGGATGGTCGAGAGGGCGAGGTAGGGGTTGATGGCGGTAGCACCAAAGGCCAACAGCGTGGCAAAATGGTGCACTTCCCACGCATCGCCAGCTTCCACGACGAGACCCACCTGCCCGCGCAACCCCCGCCGGATGAGGTGGTGGTGGATGGCCGCCGTGGCCAGCAGCGAGGGGATGGCGGCGTGGGTGGAATCCACGGCCCGGTCTTGCAGCACAAGCACCTGGAAGCCGTCGGCAACGGCGTCCTCGGCGTAGCGGCAGATGCGGTCGAGCGCTTTTTTCATGCTGCCCGGCTGGCCGTCGGCACGGAAGTACATCTGGAGGGTTTTTGCCTGAAAATTGCCCGTGTCAATGCTGCGGATTTGCTCCAATTCGCTGTTTTTCAGCACGGGATGCTTGAGCGCAACCGTGTGGCAAACATCGGGGCGCACCTCCAGCAGGTTGCCGATATTGCCTACAAAAGTGGCCAGCGACATCACCATCCGCTCCCGGATTGGGTCAATCGGCGGGTTGGTTACTTGCGCAAACAACTGCTTGAAATAGCTGCTCAGGTGCTGCGGCTGGTTGCTGAGGACGGCCAGCGGAACATCCGTGCCCATGGAACCGATAGGCTCCTTGCCGTCGAGCGCCATCGGCGCAATGATTTCCTCCAAATCCTCGCTGGAATAGCCGAACGCCTTTTGGTACTTGAAGACCTGCGCTGTTTCGAGGTCGCTGAACGTGACCCGTGGCGGCGGCAGGTTTTCGAGGCGGATTTTGTGCTTTTCGAGCCACTCGCCGTAGGGCTGTTGGGCGCAGATTTCGGCCTTCAGTTCCTCGTCGCTGATGATGCGGCCTTTCGACAAATCCACGACGAACATGCGGCCCGCCTTCAAGCGGCCATGCTCTTTCACGAGCTTCGGGTCAATGATGAGCGCCCCACTCTCGGAGGCCATGATGACCCGGTCGTCGTGGGTGACGGTGTAGCGGCTGGGGCGCAGGCCGTTGCGGTCGAGCGTGGCACCGATGATGTTTCCGTCGGTGAAGGAAATGGAAGCCGGGCCGTCCCAAGGCTCCATCATGGAGGCGTGGAATTCGTAGAAATCCTTGCGCAGTTTTTCCATGCGCTCGTCGCCGTCCCAGGCTTCGGGGATGAGCATCATCATCACATGCGGCAGCGAGCGGCCGGTGAGGGTGAGCAGTTCAATCATGTTGTCGAGGCAGGCGGAGTCGCTGGCGGCCTCGTCCACGATGGGCAGCAGCATGTCCATTTCTTCTTTAGAGAAATAGGGCGACTGGAAGCCTTTTTCGCTCGTACGCAGCCAGTTGAGGTTGCCCTGCAAGGTGTTGATCTCGCCGTTGTGGGCGATAAAACGGAAGGGTTGCGCCAGTTTCCAAGAGGGGAAAGTGTTCGTTGCGAAGCGGCTATGCACAAGGCCAAAGGCGCTGACGAGCCGCTTGTCGCTAAGGTCGGGGAAATATTGCCGCACCTGGTGGCTGGTGAGCTGCCCTTTATAGACCACGATTTTATGCGACAGCGAGGCAATGTAGAAACCGATATTGTCCTTCGGAACGGTGTCCTTGGCGAGGTGCGTCGAGTAGTTGCGCAGCACGAACAGCTTTCGCTCGAAGTCCTCCGGCGTGGCAATGCTGTCAGGCCGGGCAATGAAAACTTGCTCGATTTCTGGCTCTACGGACAGCGCCGTCGGGCCGATACCATCAGTATTTACAGGCACTTTGCGCCAGCAAAGCACCTCCAAGCCCAGCCGCTCGGCAGCCCGCAAAAAGATGGCCCGGCACTCTTCCCGTAGCCTGATTTCCTTCGGAAAAAAGACCATTCCCACGCCATACTTGCCGTAAGTAGGTAAGTACGTGCCGAGTTTTTGGCACTCCTCGAAAAAGAATTCGTGCGGGGTCTGTAGGAGGATGCCCGCCCCGTCGCCCGTGTTTTCCTCGCAGCCGCAGGCGCCGCGGTGCTCCATGTTCTCCAGAACGGTCAGCGCGTCGCTCACGGTTTGGTGGTTCTTGTTGCCTTTGAGATTAGCCACGAAGCCGATGCCGCAGGCATCATGCTCGAATTTGGAATCGTACAGACCGAAGTTATTCATCGTCAATTAGTGTTTCGGTTCTATCGGTTAGGTCTGTACTACTTGTGGTTGATAAGGGTTGATAACGGTTTATGAGGTTGATATTTGGTGGCCTAAAATGGATGCCTCATTCGGTTGTCCAAGAAAACCACCAGTTCAATATCGTTCCCGACGATGCGGTAAACCAAGGAAAGTTGTTTGGTCACAACGCATTTCCTGACCTCGGGAAAATTCTTGGCGGGCGGGCAAAGTTGCTGGTTGTTTTCAAGAAGGCTAATGAGCCGCTCCACTTTTTCATCCATTTTCAGGGCCGTATCGAGCGGGAAATTGTCCATGACCGACCGCAGTATTTCGGCATAGGAGTCTTTTGCATCGGGAGACCAGTAAACTTGAAACATCGTTGGTCGGGTTAAGCCTTGCCAAGCAGTTTGTTGATTTCCAAGCGGACTTGGCTATTGGGTATCCGTTCACCATTGTCGAGTTGCTGCAAGCCCCTCTGAATCATGGTCTTCTCCTGCTCGGTCAGTTCGTCCCACCAATCTTCTTCGCTCGCACCTTCTTCCAGCATCAGGTCAAAAATCTTCTTGACCCGGCTCAGCACGGCCATGTCATCCGTCTGGACGACCATGCGGTGCAGTTCATTTTTCAAAATGGCAGAAGCTGTATTGGCACTCATGTTGAGATTTTTTTATCGTCAAAAATAAGAAACACTTGGGGCTTTGGCAACTGTGTTGTCCACGCATCACACCAAATACCCAAACAACGTATCATCCTTATTAATCTCCGTAAAGTCCACGTTGTACTGTCGCATGTTCGACAAAAGCCGCTCGTAGTCGCCGCGCTTTTGCAGCTCGATGCCCACCAGCGCCGGGCCGGTTTCCTTGTTCGTTTTTTGCATGTACTCGAAGCGGGTGATGTCGTCCGTGTCGCCGAGGACGTGGTTTACGAACTCCTTCAGCGCCCCGGGTCGCTGCGCAAAACGGACAAGGAAATAATGTTTCAAACCCTCGTACTGCAACGACCGTTCCTTGATTTCCGGCATCCGGTCTATGTCGTTGTTGCTGCCGGATACCACGCAGACGACGGTTTTTCCGATAATTTGCCCGGCGTAGTTTTCCAGCGCCGTGATGCTCAAGGCCCCAGCTGGCTCGGCCACGATGGCGTCCTCGTTGTAGAGTTTCAAAATCGTGGTGCAGACCCGGCCCTCCGGCACGAGCACAAGGTCGTCGAGGGCGGTGCGGCAGTACTCGAAGGTCAAGTCCCCTACCCTTTTCACCGCAGCGCCGTCCACGAAGCGGTCAATGCTCGCCAACGTCACGGGCTGCCCCGCTTTCAGGGCCTCGTACATGGCAGGAGCACCTTCCGGCTCCACGCCCACCACTTTTGTTTGGGGTGAAAACGTCTTGAAATAAACGCCCATGCCCGCACTCAGTCCGCCGCCGCCGACGGGCACAAAGAGAAAGTCCACATCGCTCATTTCATCCAAGACCTCCAGCGCCACCGTGCCCTGCCCCTCGATGACCCGATGGTCGTCAAAAGGCGGGATGAAGGTCGCCCCATGCTCGGCAGTGTATTTTTTGGCGGCAACGGCACACTCGTCGAAGTTGTCGCCCACCAGCCGGATTTCCACAAAGCCATCGCCGAACATCTCGGTCTGCGACACCTTCTGCCGCGGCGTGATGACGGGCATGAAGACCACGCCCTTTGCACCCAGCTTTTTGCACGAGTAGGCAAAGCCCTGCGCATGGTTGCCCGCACTGGCACAGACCACGCCCTGCTGCAACTGCTCTTCCGGCAGGCTGCTCATCAGGTTGTAGGCGCCGCGCAGCTTGTACGAGCGGACGACTTGCAGGTCTTCTCTTTTCAAAAAAACCTGACAGCTGTAGCGCTTGGAAAGGCCTGCGTGGAGTTGCAAAGGTGTTTTTTTAACCACCTTTTGCAAACGACGGGCGGCTTCGTGAATGCCAAGGGCTGGCTGGGTTATGGTCATTTTTGATTCATTTTTGATTTCCGAGTTTTTGAGGTGACATTTTTTCGCCCGCTACAACCTCGAATCGTAGCAGGGTTTTTACGGCGAAAAGGTGTCATCTCGAAAACGGTCGCCAATGAGATGACACCTTTTTGCTATGAAAAGACCTACTGGAATTGAAGTGTGAAGTAGGCAAAAAGATGTCACCTCATTAGCTTCACTCCACCTCAACAGGCTGATTCTCAGGGCGAAGGCTTCTCACTGTCTTCCCTGCCTGCCACATCTCGCTTTCCCGCAGTTCGGTCAGTTCGACCTCCAGCTTCTCGCGGTAGTCGGGCTGGCTGTTGGAGGAAATGGACTTGGCGGCCTCATTGCCGGAGGCAACACTCGTGTATAGTTCGTTGAAAACGGGAAGGGTGGCGTCCCGGAATTTTTTCCACCAATCCAATGCGCCGCGCTGGGCGGTGGTGGAGCAATTGGCGTACATCCAGTCCATGCCGTTCTCGGCGACGAGGGGCATGAGCGACTGCGTGAGTTCCTCCACCGTCTCGTTGAACGCCTCAGATGGGGAGTGCCCACGCTGGCGCAACACCTCGTATTGCGCAGCGAAAATGCCCTGAATTGCGCCCATGAGCGTGCCCCGTTCGCCCGTCAAATCGGAGTAAACTTCTTTTTTGAAAGTCGTCTCGAACAGGTAGCCGCTACCGACCGCAATGCCGAGTGCAATGGCCCTTTCCCAAGCCCGACCGGTGGCATCCTGGTGGATGGCGTAGCTGCTGTTCAGGCCCCGGCCTTGCAGGAACATCCGGCGCAGCGAAGTGCCGCTGCCTTTCGGTGCGACGAGAATTACGTCCACATCCGCTGGCGGAACGATGCCCGTCTGGTCGTTGTAGGTGATGCCGAAGCCGTGCGAAAAATAGAGCGCCTTGCCGGGCGTGAGGTGCTTCTGCACGGTGGGCCAGAGGGCGATTTGCGCCGCATCGCTGAGCAGGTAGCAGATGATGGTGCCCCGCTGGAGCGCCTCTTCGATTTCGAAAAGGGTCTCGCCTGGCACGAAGCCGTCCCGGACGGCCTTGTCCCAGGTCTTCGAGTCCCGGCGCTGCCCGACGATGACGTTGATGCCGTTGTCGAGTTGGTTGAGCGCCTGGCCGGGGCCTTGCACGCCATAGCCGATGACGGCGACGGTTTCGTTGCGGAGCACTTCTTGTGCTTTTTCGAGGGGGAATTCTTCCCGTGTTACGACGTTTTCGGTTGTTCCACCGAAGCTTAGTTTTGCCATTTTATTACGATTTTGATTCAAAAAGGACTTCAAGCCAAAGGCTGTGGTCTATTCAAGTTTATGAAGTTTGCCGTTTCTCATTTGCCAGTAAACTGGCGGGCCGATTACGTTTCTAAAATTGGCTGTGTCAATTGGTGTTTCATCAGCAGGATTGACAACCAGTAAACTGCTGCTCAATTGGTAATCAACCCCATTGCCGCTATCAATTATTTCCACTGGCTTTCCAGTAATACTATTGAAGATGATTTGTACTTGGCAAGGAGACCCACAAAAGGTGGTGACAACCTTGTATTTACAATCATAGTCAGGGTTATTCACCAAGTATTTTTTTTTGATTTCATGAGCAACCTCTGGATGTTTTTTCCATTGTGAAACATCAGGTTTTGCTGGTTTTTTAACTGCTTCACATTGCCCATTCGGATAATCTTCAAACTGGTATTTTGTAACTAATTCAGCATAGTATTCCAACTCTGTTATTCCCTTTTTCACATCCTCAATCTTTGGTTTAGTCTTAATTTCAATAGGTTTTTCAGGCTTATTTGCAGTCTCGCAACTACAAACAGTCATTATTAAAACCATATTTAAGACACCAAAACAGTTGTTCATTGCATTAGCATTCTACATCGAAAACACCTTCTCCCCTTCGTTCAAAAACTCATTCTCCGCTGCCTCGCTGCTCGGGTCCATCTCCTCGAACTCCCGCAGCCGCTCATGGAAACTATGGCTGCCCTTGATAATCGCAACCCGTGCGCTGCGCACGAATTCAATCAGCCCATAAGGTTCGAGGGCATGGAGCAGGCCGTCCGTTTCCTCCCGGTGGCCGGTCGTCTCGAAAACGGTGTAGTCCTTGCGGATGACGACCGCCCGTGCGCCGTGCTCCCGCAGCAGCCGCTCGACTTTTACCTTCTCGGCGACCTCGTCGGTGGGCACTTTGTAGAGGGCCATTTCCTGCCAGATGATTTCCTCGTTGGTGCTGAAATAGACCTTCAGCACGTCCACCTGCTTCTCAATTTGGCGGGCGACCTTTCGCACCACCTCCTCCGTCTCGTCCACGAGGATGTTGAAGCGGTGGATGCCCGGTATCTCGCTCGGCGAGGTGTTCAGGCTGTCAATATTGATTTTCCGCCGGGAAAACATGATGGCGATGCGGACGAGCAGGCCGACCTGGTTCTCGGTGTAAACTGTTATGGTGAATTCTTGCTTCATTTCTTTTGGTTGATAAAACTTGATAATGGTTTATAAAGGTTGATGGGGACAGTGGGTTTGCGTCAGGTTATCAACCTTTATCAACCTCATAAACCCTTATCAACTCAGCCTAATCTCCGCCACCCCGCACCCCTGTGGCACCATCGGGAACACGTTATTCTCCTTTCCGACCATCACCTCCAGCAGATAGCCGCCGGGAGTATCCAGCATTGTTTGCAGCGCATTTTTCAAAAAAGCTCGCTCCGAAACCCGCTGCCCGGCGATGCCGTAGGCGTCGGCGACCTTCACATAATCAGGCGAGACCATGTCCGTGAACGAGTAGCGGCGCTCGTGGAAAAGCTCCTGCCACTGCCGCACCATGCCGAGGAACTGGTTGTTCAAAATCACGATTTTCACCCCGACGCCGTACTGCTGGATAACGCCGAGTTCCTGGATGGTCATCTGGATGCCGCCGTCGCCGATGATGCCGATGACGGTGCGGTCTGGCTTACCAAACTTGGCACCGATGGCCGCCGGAAGGCCAAAGCCCATCGTGCCGAGGCCGCCGCTGGTGATATTGCTGCGGGTCTGGTTGAAACGGGCGTAGCGGCAAGCCACCATCTGGTGCTGCCCCACGTCGGTGACGATGATGGCATCGCCGCCCGTCAGTTCGTTCAGCAGGTTCACCACCTCGCCCATCGTGAGGGTGTCGCTGGTCGGGCGCAGCTCGTTTTCGATGACGGCGGCCTGTTCCTGCACATCGTGCTCTCGGAATTTAGCCACCCAATCGTCGTGTTTTTTTGGTGAAACGAGTGCCGTGAGCATCGGCAGCGTCTCCTTGCAATCGCCCCAGACCGGCACGGCGGCCTTCACGTTTTTGTCAATTTCCGCCGGGTCAATGTCGAGGTGAATGACCTTGGCCTGCTTGGCGTATTTGTCGAGGCGGCCCGTCACCCGGTCGTCGAAGCGCATGCCGATGGCGATGAGCACGTCGCATTGGTTGGTGAGCACGTTGGGGCCGTAATTGCCGTGCATCCCCAGCATCCCGACGTTGAGCGGGTGGTCGGTGGGCATTGCGCCAGCACCGAGAATCGTCCAAGCGGCGGGAATGCCCGTTTTTTCGATGAAAGCCCGAAACTCGGCCTCGGCATTTCCCAAAATCACGCCCTGCCCGAAGAGCACGAAAGGCCGCTCTGCCGCATTGATGAGCGCCGCCGCTTCCTCCACGTATTCCTTGCGGACAATGGGCTTCGGGCGGTAACTGCGGATATGCTGGCAAGGCGTATAGCCTTCATAATCAAAGGTTTGCAACTGGGCATTCTTGGAAATGTCCACCAGCACGGGGCCGGGCCTGCCGCTGCGGGCGATGAAAAACGCCTTGGCCAGCACCTGCGGGATTTCCCGTGCGTCGGTCACTTGGTAGTTCCATTTCGTGACGGGCGTGGTGATGTTGATGACGTCCGTTTCCTGAAAAGCGTCCGTGCCGAGCAGGTGCGCAAACACCTGCCCCGTGATGCAGACCAGTGGCGTGCTGTCAATCTGCGCATCGGCCAATCCGGTGACGAGGTTGGTAGCGCCCGGCCCGCTCGTTGCGAAGACGACCCCCACCTTGCCGGAGGCACGGGCAAAACCCTGCGCCGCATGGATGCCGCCCTGCTCGTGCCGCACGAGGATATGCGTGAGGCGGTCTGCGTAATCGTACAGCGCATCGTAAATGGGCATGATGGCACCGCCGGGGTAGCCGAAAATGGTCTGGGTGCCTTCGGCGATGAGGGCATCCAAGACAGCGACTGAGCCGGTAACGACGGTGGTTTTGGGCTTTGCTGGGGCATCGCCGTTCAACCGCTTTTCAGCTTTGGGTATTTCTATGGTTTGCTCCATTTTAATGGGCTTTTATTGTCATCAATTTTGGTAAACAATCTTCCTTATCCTGTTCACCAGTGATATCATAGCGTCATTCATTTCATCATCCATGTTCCAGTTTAGCAGGCTGCCTGTTTCAGGGATTTGCAACTCACAATGCAACCCATCCAATACTACCCCATCATGGCTTAGGATGTCCATTTTTTCTAAATCAACTGATTGAAAAAACTCATCATCATCCTTGGCAATTTTCATGGATTCCTCTGCAATTGCCAACCTGTCAACATTGTAAATCCCCAACTGAAACCTCGAATTATCGTAATCGGCATTCCATTTTCTACAAACCAGCCGACCTTCTTCTTCATTGTTTTTGGTGAAAAAACCTACAGCGAAACCGTATGTCAAAAAATACGGCACTTCAAGAAATCCGAACTTTTTTAGCCACCCTGATTCCGTCCTAAAATCCAAGAGTTCTTTTCTGATTTGGCTAAAATATTCTTCTCTGCTATTCGTCAGTTTTTCCATGGCAACTCATTCAATTTTAAGCTTCACAAATCCGTCACACACCCATCGCTCGCCGAACTCACCTGTTTCGCATATTTGTACAAAACCCCCTGTTTCACCTTCAACTCCGGCTGCACCCAAGCCTTCCTTCGCTCCGCAATTTCCGCCTCCGTCAAATGCGCCACCAATTCGTTGTTCTCGGCGTCAATGGTGATGCGGTCGCCGTTTTGCACGAGAGCAATCAGGCCGCCGTCGTAGGCTTCGGGGGTCACGTGGCCGACCACGAAACCGTGGGTGCCGCCGCTGAACCGCCCGTCGGTGATGAGGGCCACACTGGTGCCGAGGCCCTTGCCCATGATGGCGCTGGTGGGCACGAGCATTTCCGGCATGCCGGGCGCTCCTTTCGGCCCCTCGTAGCGGATGACGACGACGTGCCCCGCCTTCACCGCCCCCCCACGGATGCCGTCAATGCAGTCGAACTCGTTGTCGAAGACGATGGCCGTGCCTTCAAATTTTTGGCCTTCCTTGCCCGTGATTTTTGCGACAGCACCACCTTCGGCGAGGTTGCCGCCGAGGATGCGCAGGTGGCCAATGGCCTGTATCGGGTTGCTGACAGCCGCAATGACCGTCTGCCCCTCGGTTAGGCTGGGCAATGCACCGAGATTCTCAGCGATGGTCTTACCAGTGACCGTCATGCAATCGCCGTGAAGCAATTTTTCCGACAACATGTACTTCATCACGGCGGGCACACCGCCCACATCGTGGACGTTTTCCATGTGGTACTTGCCGCTGGGCTTGAGGTCGCCGAGCACGGGCGTTTTCCGGGAAATTTCTCGGATGTCGTTCAACGTAAACGGGATGCGGGCGGTGCGGGCGATGGCCAGCAGGTGCAGCACGGCGTTGGTGCTTCCACCGAGCACGGTCACGAGGCGCAGGGCATTTTCGAAGCTCTCCCGTGTGAGTAGGTCGAGCGGTTTCAGGTCTTTTTCGAGCAACAGCCGCATGGCCGGGCCGATGGCGGCGCATTCTTTCTCCTTGGCTTCGCCAACGGCGGGGTTGCTGGCGCTGTACGGCAGCGAAAGCCCCAACGCCTCGATGGCGCTGGACATGGTGTTGGCGGTGTACATGCCGCCACAGGCACCCGCTCCGGGGCAGGCATGGCGGATGATGGCCTGCACTTCCTCCACCGAGATTTCGCCCGCATATTTTTTGCCGTGCGCCTCGAACGGTGATACGATGTCGAGCGTTTTGCCCTGCCAATGCCCGGTGGCGATGGTGCCGCCATAGACCATGAGCGAGGGTCGGTTGAGGCGTATCATGGCCATGACCGAGCCGGGCATGTTCTTGTCGCAGCCGGGGATGGTCACGAGGGCGTCGTAGTAGTGCGCGCCCATCACCGCCTCGATGCTGTCGGCGATGATTTCCCGGCTGACGAGCGAGTAGCGCATGCCCTCCGTGCCGTTGGAAATGCCATCGCTGACGCCGATGGTGTTGAACTCCAGCCCGGTCAGCCCCTCCTGCCGCACGCTCTTGCGGATGTCCGCTGCAAGGGTGCGGAGGTGGCGGTTGCAGGGGTTGCCCTCGTACCAGTTGCTCACGATGCCGACGAACGGCTGCAGCATGTCCTGCTCGGTGAGGCCAGCGCCGTAGAGCATAGCCTGGGAACCGGGCTGGGTGTCGGAGGTGGAGACGAGGGAGGAGTATTTTTTTAGGTTGCGCACGCTTCTTTATTTTTGATTTGAGATTGCAGATTACATGATTTAAAATTTCAGATTTTGGGGTGCCTGCTAAATGCCTAATTTTGTTTCAAAATCTAAAATTTCAATCATGAAGCCTACTGTAAAAACAAGTGAAATTGCTGGCTTTGAGCCTGACGGAACACCGATTTCAAATGCCGATTTGGTAAAAAGCGTCCTGAAGGGAAGCCGTGAAGCCAAAGCGGGCAAAAAGGTTTCTTTCGATGAACTCAAAACGGAACTTTTACCGCCACAAGGCTGAACTTTTTCAGCCCAAAACAAAAGCGCCTTTCCCGACCGTGAGCGAGAAAGGCGCTTTGTTTTTTCAATGAAAAAACGTCCTTTCTCAACCCGGTGGGTTGACGACGATGATAATGTTGATAATTGTGGTTAGGTTAGGCATAATTTGAAAAAATACTTGTTTTGATAAAGTTTGGTTTAAGAATTCATCCATAATCAAACCAAACTGTAGTTGCCCCTTGAATTTTCGCTAACTCCAAAAACTGTTTGAAGTTTCTTAAATCCTGACCGAAATTGTTTCCGATGTATCCGTCTCCTTTGTCTTTATCAAAATCGCCAAAATAGTCTAAATAGACACTTACCTCATATTCACTTGAACCAAGTAAACTTGGTAAATTTTCGATTTTGGAAACAGCCTCTATCAGTGCTTTTATCGTAAACAAAACCTCATCAATGTTTCCTTTCAGCTTCTCCATGATGGCAAAGGCATTTGCAATAGTCCTTTGCCTCTCATCTTCATTTTCTATAACAGAGTAATCAAAACCATCCCCATAGGGATACTTATCCATCTCCATTAATCTGGTAATATCAACCTTAGCAAGCTTTGATATTTGTCCAATTTCAGAATTAGAACTTACTCCGTAATATCTTGCAATAATGGTACAAAATGTCCTGCTGAGTCTGTAATCGAAACTTTTCGACACAATGTCGCTCGAATTATCAATGTCTGTCGCCACTCTAATATCTAAGCCCATCACAAATCAGTTTATTTCAACTGTAGTTAATTCCCTCACCTTCCCCGCCACCAAATCCCCCATCTCCGAGCACCGCACCGTCTTCTCCGCTTGCAAATCCGAAGTACCATACCCCGCTTCCAGCACCGATTTCACCGCTTCCCGAACCGTGTTCGCCTCATCGCCGAGGCCGAGGTGGTCGAGGAGCATGGCGGCGCTGAGGATGGCGGCCAAGGGGTTGGCGATGTCCTTGCCAGCGGCCTGCGGGTAGCTGCCGTGTATCGGCTCGAAGAGCGCCACTTTCGCACCGACCGAGGCCGAGGGCAACATGCCGAGCGAGCCTGCCAGCACACTGGCTTCGTCGCTGAGGATGTCGCCGAACATGTTCTCCGTGAGCACCACGTCGAAGCTGGTGGGGAACTGGATGATTTGCATGGCGGCGTTGTCCACGTACATCCAGTCGAGCTGCACGTCGGGGTACTCGGCGGCACCGAGGTCGAAGACAATTTTACGCCAGAAACGGCTGGTCTCCAACACGTTGGCCTTGTCCACGAGGGTCAGTTTGTTGCGGCGCAAACGGGCATACTCGAAGGCCAAGCGGGCGATGCGCTCGACTTCTATTTTGGTATAAACACAGTTGTCAAAAGCGCTGTCCTCGGTCTTGCCTTTTTCCCCGAAATAGATGCCGCCCGTCAGTTCCCGGAAGATGACGAAGTCCACACCCCGCACTTTTTCCTCCCGCAGCGGCGAGAGGTGCAGCAGGTTCGGATAGACCGCCACCGGACGGATATTGGCGAAGAGGCCGAGGCTTTTGCGCAAGCGCAGGAGGCCCTGCTCGGGGCGCACCTTGGCCGTCGGGTCGTTGTCGAACCGGGGGTGGCCGATGGCACCGAACAGGATGGCGTCGGCGGCCATGCAGGTGTCCAAAGTTGCCTGTGGCAATGGATCGCCGTGCTTGTCAATAGCGATGGCACCCATGTCGGCGTAGTGGCAATCAAAGTGGTGGCCGAAGGTCGTTTCGACGGTCCGGAGCACTTTCAGCGCTTGTTCGGTGACTTCTGGGCCGATGCCGTCGCCGGGGAGGACTGCTATTTGAAAATTCATTGTGATGCTTATTTTTGTTGGAGTTTTGATTTAAGATTGCAGATTACATGATTCCAGATTTAAGATTTCCGAGACTCCGGATTGACGATTTTTGGATTTTTTGATGGTTGATTTTTAGCAAAAAACACTTACTATGGAAGAGAAAACTAAACGCAAAATGACGCCACAAGAACTGGAAGAACGTTTGATTGAGTTTGCTTCCAGAATCATTGACCTTGTGGAAGCACTTCCCAAAAGAAGCGCAGCAGCCAAGCATCTGGGCGGGCAAATCCTTCGTTCTGGCACCTCACCTGCATTAAATTATGGCGAAGTGCAGGCCACGGAATCAAGAGACGATTTTGTTCACAAAATGAAAGTCTGCCTCAAAGAACTCCGTGAAACGCTGGTTTGCCTAAAGCTGATTAAGCGAAGAAAATGGTTTCCCGAAACTAAGCTCGAACCGTTGTTGAACGAAAACAACGAGTTGGTTTCCATTTTCGTAGCCAGCTTAAAAACCGCCATCGGTAAATAGCTTCTATCCAATAATCCGAAAATCAACTATCAAAAAATCCGAAATCCGACGTCACGGAAATCTTAAATCTGGAATCATGTAATCTGCAATCTTAAATCAAAATCCCTTCCTTTCCCTGCTCGACCCTTCCCCGCTCAAATTCCTCAATCTCCCCCTTCAAGCTCAACAGAAAATCAATATCATCGTACCCATTTATCATACAAACCTTCCTGAATGGGTCTATGTCAAACTGTTCCTCCCGCTCCGTGTCAGCGATGACGATGGTCTGGTGCTCCAGGCTCACGATGAACTTGGTCTGCGGGTCGTTTTCGATGGCTGTGAACATTTCATGAAGGAACTCCGGCGATACCTGAACAGGTAATAGACCATTGTTCAGGGCATTTCCCCGAAAAATATCGGCGAAGAAGCTGCTGACCACGACCTTGAAACCGTAATCCGTCAGCGACCAAGCGGCGTGCTCCCGGCTGCTGCCGCAACCGAAGTTCTTGCCCGCCACGAGGATTTTGCCGCTGTAGGTCGGGTTGTTCAGCACAAAATCAGCCTTGGGGCTGCCGTCGGCGTTGTAGCGCCAATCGCAGAACAGGTTTTTGCCAAAGCCGTCCCTTGTCGTCGCCTTCAGGAAGCGGGCGGGTATGATTTGGTCGGTGTCCACGTCCTCTATCGGAAGTGGGACGGCTGTAGAAACTATATGGGTGAATTTTTCCATTGTCTATTTTTGAACCGATTCAATCTTGTACTCATAAATGAATCGTCTGCCATTCTTTTTTAAACTTGGGTCAAGCTCTACGAAAACTAATTTTTCATCAGGAAAAACCTGTTCGATTTTCATTGTGTCTCCCGAATCAATTATAGCGCTTCCATCGCTTGAACTCATGACTAATAGCCTATTGCCACCAATTGAATTGAAGAGGCTCGTGTCTAATTTCAATTCATTTATACTGTAAGTCACTGGGCCTTCAGATAGGTAATTCCAAAATTCAGCGACCGTCCCTTTATCGTCTAGAACGAACTTATCTTCAATATCAAACTCAAATTCCTTCAAAATGAAGGAACAATCATTTTCGCCCATTTCGTCAAATGCCTTTATATCTTCTGAACACTTGACATTACCAGGGCTTAGGGTTTCATCTAAAACTACATATTTCGCAGATAACTTGGCGTTTGGCGGAAGCTGCTGTATCGTTTTGGAACAGCTTTGAATCAAGCAAATCAAAAAAAGGAAGTGAGGTATTTTCATGTTGAGGATTGATTCATAAAGACAAAAATAGCAATGAAAAAATGCCTTTAAGCTTATGAAACCCTCAATTCCAAACTTCACGAACATCCACTATCCTCCCCGCCACCGCAGCCGCCACCGCCGTCAACGGACTCGCTAAAATCGTCCTCGCCCCCGGCCCTTGCCTTCCTTCAAAATTGCGGTTGCTGGTGCTCACGCAATACTCCCCCGCAGGCACTTTGTCCTCGTTCATACCGAGGCAGGCGGAGCAGCCCGGCTCCCGGAACTCGAAGCCTGCGGCGATGAAGATTTTGTCCAGTCCCTCGGCCTTGGCCTGTACCTCCACCTGCTTGCTGCCGGGCACTATCATGGCCGTGACATGGGCGGCCTTTTGTTTGCCCTCCACGAATTTTGCCGCCAGACGCAAATCCTCGATGCGGCTGTTGGTGCAGGAGCCGATGAAGACGTAGTGGATGGGCTTGCCCAGCAGGTTTTCGCCAGCGGCGAAGCCCATATAGCCGAGCGATTTTTCAAAAGACGCCAAGCTGTCGCCGGGTGTTGGTGCGGTTGGGATGGCCTCGTTTACGGGCACGCCCATGCCGGGGTTGGTGCCGTAGGTAATCATCGGGGCGATGTCCTCGGCCCGGTAGTGGTATTCCTTGTCGAAAACGGCGTCGGGGTCGCTGTATAGTTCCCGCCATTTTGCAACTGCGGCCTCAAAAGCGGCGCCCTGTGGGGCAAACTCCCGGCCACGCACATACTCGAAAGTTGTCTCGTCTGGGGCGATGAGGCCGCCACGGGCACCCATTTCGATGCTCATGTTGCAGATGGTCATGCGAGCCTCCATCGAGAGGGAGCGGATGGCGCTGCCGCCGTACTCGACGAAATAGCCCGTACCTCCGGCGGCGCTGAGTTTGGATATGATGTAAAGGATGATGTCCTTGGAAACGACGCCCTCGGCCAGCTCGCCGTCCACCGTGATGCGCATGCGCTTGGGGCGCTTGAGCAGCAGGCATTGCGAAGCCAAAACCTGCTCCACCTGACTGGTGCCGATGCCGAAGGCGATGGTGCCGAAGGCCCCGTGGGTGCTGGTGTGGCTGTCGCCGCAGACAATGGTCATGCCCGGCTGCGTGATGCCCAGCTCCGGCCCGATGACGTGGACGATGCCCTGCCAGCGGTGGCCAAGGCCGTAGAGGTCAACGCCGAATTCGTTGCAGTTTTCGGTCAATTTTTCCACTTGAAAACGGCCCAGCGGGTCGGCGATGGGCAGGTGTTGGTTCTGCGTCGGCACATTGTGGTCGGCGGTGGCGACGGTGTTTTTCGTGCGAAAAACGGGGATGTTGCGCTGGCGCAAACCGTCGAATGCCTGCGGGCTGGTCACTTCGTGGATGAAGTGCCGGTCAATGTACAGGACGTCTTGTCCGCCCTCGACGGACTTGACGATGTGGGCGTCCCAGATTTTATCGAAAAGAGTTTTTGACATTTTGGTTGATAAAAAGTTGATTTGGCTGATAAGGGTTGATGGGCGGCTGGTAAAATCAAACCGCTACCGCCTCCCGCACCGGACTCAAAATCCCCATCAAATCCTCGTCCCCCACTTCCTTTTTGCTGTCCGCAACTTGCAGGAAGGTCACGTAAACCGAGTCCAATTCATCCTTCGTCAGATTGACACCAAGGCACTTCGCCCGGTAGGCCAAGGCTGCCCGACCGCTGCGGGCCGTGAGCACGATTTTCGAGTGGTCAACGCCGACTTCCAGCGGGTCAATTATTTCGTAGGTCTCCCGTTTTTTGATGACGCCGTCCTGGTGGATGCCGCTGCTGTGGGCGAAGGCGTTTGCCCCGACAATGGCCTTGTTTGGTTGTACCACGACACCCATTTTCTCCGAAACCAACTGGCTGATGGGGTTCAGCAGTCGGGTGTTGATGCCCGTTGTGTAACCGAGGTCGGGGTGCTGGCGCAAAATCATGACGACCTCCTCCAACGAGGTATTGCCCGCCCGCTCGCCGATGCCGTTGATGGTGCATTCGATTTGCCGGGCACCACCGATGACGCCGCTGATGGAATTGGCCGTTGCCAACCCGAGGTCGTTGTGGCAATGCGTGGCGAGGATGGCCTTTTCGATGCCCCGCACGTTTTCATAGAGGTACTTGATTTTTGCGCCGTATTGTTCCGGCAGGCAGTAGCCCGTGGTGTCGGGGATATTGAGCACGGTGGCCCCGGCCTTGATGGCGGCTTCGAGCACCCGGGCCAGGAATTCGTTGTCGGCACGGCCAGCGTCCTCGGCGTAGAATTCCACGTCCTCGACAAACGACTTGGCGTATTTCACCGCAGCAGCGGCACGGTACAGGATGTCGTCCGGCGTGGTTTGCAGCTTGTAACGGATATGCATCTCCGACACGCCGATGCCCGTATGGATGCGGGGGCGGACGGCACCTTCCAGCGACTCGGCGGCGGTCTTGATGTCTTTTTCGATGGCCCGGCTGAGGCCGCAGACCGTCGGGCGGCGCACGGCGTTGGCCACGAGGCGCACGGCCTCGAAATCGCCGGGGCTGCTGATGGGGAAGCCCGCCTCGATAACGTCCACGCCCAATTCTTCGAGCGCACGAGCAATTTCGATTTTTTGTACCGTGTTCAGCTTACAGCCGGGCACTTGCTCGCCGTCGCGGAGCGTGGTGTCGAATATTTGGATTTGTGTAGCCATTCTCGCTGGTTGATAAAGGTTGATAGAAGTTGATAAGGGTTGATAGGGGTCGTGGTTTATATTTGCGTTTTCAAAAGTAGCCCCACCCTACCCTGCTGGGAAATCAAGTTTTTGGCGTTCTCCTATTTTAAACTTGCTTGCATTTTGACTTATTCAACTGATACTCAAATACTTAGCAGCGTTTTTTCTACGATGACAAATCAACCTCATAAACCCTTGTCAACCTTTATCAACCCGTAAAAGTGGCCAAACAGCGCACCGACGACCTCATCCAGCTCATCCGAACCCTGACGCAGGGCGAAAAGCGGCAGTTCCGGCTGTTTGCGAAGCGCAACTCGTCGTCGGAGGACTTGCTTTTCTTGCAGCTCTTCGATATACTGGACAAGCGGGGCGAATACGACGAGGCGGTCATTTTGAAGAAAATACCCTCCCTCAAAAAGGAGCAACTGCCCAACCTCAAGGCGCACCTCTACGGGCAACTTTTGACCAGCCTTCGGCTGCTGGGGCGCGGACGCAACGAGGACATCCTCCTTCGCGAAAACATCGACTACGCCCATGTGCTGTACGACAAGGGCCTTTACCGCCAAGCCTTGGATTTATTGGCAAAAAACAAGGAAAAAGCCCTGGCCGGGGAGTTCAAATCGCTGGCACTGGAGATGCTGGAATTTGAGAAACTCATTGAAGGTCAATACATTACGAGGAGCATAGAAGGGCGGGCGCAGGAACTTTCGGAGCAGACGCTGGCCATCAGCCGGGCGCTGTCGCAGACGCACGAGTTCTCCAACCTGGCGCTCCAAATGTACGGGATGTACCTGAAATTTGGCTTCGTGCGCAACGAGCGGGACTACTATTTCGTGAAGGAGTTTTTCAGCGCCCGTTTGCCGCAGGCGAAGTTCGAGGAACTGGATTTCACGGGCAAGGTCTATTTCTGCCAAGCCCATGTCTGGTTGCACCATATCTGCCAGGAGTTTGCACCATGCTACCGCTATGCCCAGCGCTGGGTGGACCTTTTCTCGGAAAATACGGCGATGAAGCAACTGCACCCGGTTTTTTACATGAAAGGGCTGCACAACCTGCTTTCCACCCTGTTCAACAGCCTCCACGACGAGCGCTTCGAGGTGGGCCTCCGGCAATTGGAGCTATTCCCCATGCAGGTGGATTTCAGCCAAAACCGCAACGTGGAGGGGCTTTACCACCTCTACCGCAACATCCACCAAATCAACGCTTTCTACCTCAACGGCGACTATTCGGAGGGCGTGAAAATCATCCCCGGCCTCTCCGAATTGCTAGACACCAACCCTTTCAACTGGGACGCTAATCGCATCCTCGTGTTCCAGTACCGCATTGCCTGCCTCTACTTCGGCAACGCCGACCACGGCCGTGCCATTGATTTTTTGAACAAAATCATTAACCAAAAAACGATTGATTACCGCGCTGATATTCAGTGCTTTGCGAGAATTTTGAACCTTATCGCCCATTTCGAGCTGGGCAATTCGGAGCTGGTGGAGTACCAAGTGAAGTCCGTTTACCGCTTCCTTTTGCATGTGGAAGACTTACAACAAGTGCAGCGCGAGATTTTCCAGTTCCTTCGGAAAATGCCGAACATGCAGCCCGCCGCATTGCAGCAGGAATTCCAGCACTTGCACGATAGGCTTGTACCGCTACAGGCCGACCCTTACGAGCGGCGGCCTTTTTTGTACTTAGACATCATTTCTTGGCTGGAATCAAAGCTGGAGGGGCGACCGATTAAGGAGATTATTCAATGGAAAAGTGCGGCAAGGAAGAACCGTCGTGGCGCGACCCCTGACCCATAAAGGGGAACCCACAGACGCACAATTATCGGAACTCCAAACTTGGAATTAACCCACTCACTTCCCCATTTAGGTTCCCTTTTAGGGGTCAGGGGCACTTACCATACTTACCTACTTACCGTCCTTATGCTCTCTTCCAAAGCCTGTATCCTCGGCTGGTATTTCTCCCTGATTTCATTGAAAACAGTCGGGTGTTGGTCAACGATGGCCTGGCGGACGAGGTCACGCAGCACCTTGTCCTTTCGGTAGTCCTCCAGTTCCAACGGGCTTTTCGCCGATTTCTCCTTCTTCTCGACAATGACCTTAGCGTAAGGGTTATCGCGCAGGCTGGCGATGGCCTGTTCGGTCACACCTGGCTGCTCGGAGGTAAGGGCTTTTATCTGGTCGTTGATGCGTTGCGCGGCTTCTTCGCGTAGCGACTCCAGTTCTTGCCGAAGGGTGTCCACTACCCTACCCTTCTCTGCGACCGAGGCTTGTTTCTTCATTTCCTCCTCTTTGGGGTCGGTAAAACCATTGCGCAGCGCATTGATGAAAAAACCGGGTACGCTGGACTTTATCTGGCTGTTGGCCTTGGCGCGGCGCGTTACACGGAGGGCCGCGTCCAGTTGCTCCTCGGTATGGCTGTTCAGCAATTCCATGAAAACGGAGGGCGTCACGCCAAGTTTTTGTACGATTTCCTCGTGGTATTTCTCGAATAGCAGGTCTTTAGGCGTTTTCACCAACACATCGGCCACTTCATGTACTTCTTCCTGTGAGGGAAATGGGATTTCCAGCGTCTTTTCCATGCTCGCCCGCATGTGAGGCACCTCGCTGTCGGGCTTGCGTCGGAAACGGAAACGCAGGCTGACCACCCGTTTGCCCTCTTTCAGCTTCTCCACATCGTTGATTTGGATGTCCGTGTGGTCGTTGATTTCCTTGACGGCAGGCTTGATGACCCACCGGAAAAAGTCGGGAAAACGCGGATATTCCTTCGAAATTTCAAACATCCGCTTGATTTCCTCCACGTCAATGGTGCGCTCGCCGATGCTTTCGTATTGCTTCAGCAACTCGTACACGCGGATGGGGTACGCGCCCAGTTTCACCACGTTCCGCAGGTCGTAGGCGGTGAAATTGCGTTGCAATTGCAGGAAAAACGGCTTCATTTCCTGCTCAATGGTCACGTCAATATACTCTTGGTTCTCGCTGGCGGTGCCCTCTTGGCCGTCCTTCATGTAGTCAATCTTGCGAAGGATATGGTACTGCACTTCCCGCGCTGTGCCCTCCTTTTCGTAGCTGACATAGAACGACTTGCTCATGATGCTTTTGGCCGCCTCCCGCAGCAGGGAGTAGCTTTGGTTGGACTTCAGGTTGAACGCCTTTATGACATCGCGGTACCAGACGCGATAGACCTGGAAATCGCCGTCGTCGCGGCGAATCTGTGAGAGGATGCTGAGGAAGAAGCGCGTCTCCCAAATATCGAAGCGGTAACGCGACTCGATGAGTTGGTTGGCTTTTTTGATGACGACGATGCCCCCAGTTTTGCGCCTTTTCTTTGCCGTTTGTGCCATGTCTTATTTCAATTCAAGGTGTAGTTGTGGTTTCCAAAAGTGAGGGTTTTGGGAAGAAACCCCTTAATGTGAGAGATTTGGGAAGAAACCGCTTTTGCTCCGCAATGGGTACTGCCCTAATTCAAGGCAATCTCTCCCATTTTTCTCACTTCAAGTCCCAAATGTCTCACTTATTCCCAATTTTCTCACCAGTTTTCCCAATTTTCTCACAAATTTTCCCAATTGACTCGTCTTATCACCCCAATTCTCTCACCGTTGATCCCCAATTTTCTCACAGCAAGTCCCAATTCTCTCACCTTAAACTGCGTAACAGTTTGATTATCAAACAGTTGCAACCTCCTAAAAAGATAAAAAGAGTATAAAAAAGAAAACACCAACAAAGGATTGCCTCTGTTGGTGTTGATTTTTTTGAAAAATATGTTTTTGTGGCTTTCTACTTCGCAAGATCGCGTTCTATCAGCATCTCGACATAGTGCATGATGTCCGAATCCTGCTCAATGGCCTTTATTTTCAGGCGTTTGTGCGTCGCTGGATGGATGTCCACGGAGAGACGCACCTTCTTCACCGGGGCTTCTTCTACCAATTTGGAACGCATGGCGGCGATAGGTGGAGAGATTTGGGAAGGTTTTTCAGCCGTCGCCGGGACTGTCTTAGGCGTTTTGGCGGGTTTTGGTGGCTCGGCTACCTTGGGAGTGGCCACCGTGGCTTTAGCGTCGTGTATCTGCTTCACGGCGCTCTCAATGTCGTCCACGGAGAACTGCTTGGGTGGTACGGACAGGGTACTTTTGATATTGAAGGTTTTCTTTGCCATGTTTTGCTGAGTTTAAAGTTCTGGAATGGGGGTTTACAGCAGTTTTTCGATTTCGGTGGCCAGCGACTCGATTTCGAGCTGGGCGTTCTTGTCCTTCAACTCCATGATGCCGAGGCCCTGCACGGTGGCCTCCTTGTAAGCCACGCGGGTGGATATTTTGGTGGACAACAGGTTGACGCCCATTTCGCCGATGGCCTCTCCAATTTCCCGGTCGAGGTTGGTGCGCTCGTTGTACTTGTTGAGCAGCACGTAAAGCTCCACTTTGCCGCCCATCGCCTCCTTGGTAATGCGCGCTTCTTCGTAGCGTTTCAGGAAGGTTTCGAGTGCCCAAACATCAGTGGCGCTGGCAAGGATTGGTGTGATAACCACGTCGCTCATGATGATGATTCGGGTGGTCAGCTCGGTCAATGCGGGCGTTCCATCAATGATGACAAGGTCGTATTTCTTGCCCAGTTTGTTCAAAATCTGGTCGGAAATTGTGTCGGGATTGATGAGGAAAACCGGAATCTCCGGTACGCTACCATCCTCTATCCCAGACCGGACGCTACCCCATTTCACAGAGGTTTGCTGCTCTACATCGGTATCGGCGATGCAAAGATTGCGGCCCTTTTTGGCCAAGTAAACGGCGAGGTTTTGCGCCAAAGTGCTCTTCCCTACCCCACCCTTCAAATTCGTTACGGAAATAATCATGGTTGTTGATGTTTGTTCAAATTATTGTAATTCAAGTACTTATAAAATAAGTATGTAAGTACAGTAAGTAAATAGACTCCGTTTGTTGGTTTTGCCTTCAGTACATTACGTACTTATTTAAGTACGTAAGTATCGTTTCGTGGGTGCTGTTGCAAAGGTAAGCTTACTTATCTAAGTATCCAAGTAAGTGATGTAAATAATTACGGTGAGTAAGAAAGTAGATAATTACAAGCGTATGGTAAGTGTGTAATTATGTACGTTGATAAGTATGGTAAGTGGTAGCGTAGATGCGTATGGAAAGTAAATAAGTATTAAAAGAAAATAAGTACTGTGATGATGTAAGTAATTAAGTATAGTGAGTACCTAAGTATTTTTTTGGAAAATAGTAAATACGTGTAGTAAGTATGTAAGTAGAAGCTTATGCAATGTTGAAACCCCTTCAATTTGTTGCCAAATAATCCCGTTTTTCCCTTTGCTTTGCTCCGCCAATTCTCAACACAGGGATGGACAGCTTAGAATAGGGTGGGGGATGAACCGGTATCCAAAATGAGGACTCGAAATATTGGCCTTTGATGAAAAAAAACGTAACGATTCAATTGCAATGCGGCAACTTCCCCGGGCGGGTATTTGACCACTGTCAGAACGTGCATGTTGGTGTACAACGTGGCGACGAAATCATTTTTGAAACGCCTGGCGATACCAGCTCCCAAAACTTCGATTTAGCCGTGCAAGTGGGTGAAAACAAGGATGGCTCTCCCAATTTCCTCGGCCCTTTTGTTCATGGCCCGGTCGGTGGGCGGTTCTTGTACCTCGTTTGGTTTGATAAAAAAGGCGAAGCAAAAATGATGTTTCGGCGAGCAAAAATCAACCTGCAACACCTCGGATGGCCGGAAATAAATACCGCAATCCTATCCCAAAAACACATCATTGCACAAGTATTTTTAACCGACAAAAAAGGTGGCCCCGCCTGTGCCACTTTGAAGCCGGAGAACATCAACTGGCTTTGAAACCTGAATTTTTATGAAAAATACCATACTCAAAGTCCACCCCGACGACAATATCATCGTCGCCCTGCAAGACCTGAAAGCGGGCGAATCGGCTGTTCAAAACGGCCGCTCCATCCAATTGCTGGAAGACATAGCCACCAAGCACAAGTTCGCTGAACGCGACTTCGCCGAAGGCGACGAAATCACCATGTACGGCGTGCGCATCGGTCGGGCAGTGCGGCCCATCCCCGCGGGGACTCGCATCAGCCGCGAAAACGTCACTCACGATTCAGAGGAGTACCACATCGGGGAGCGGCGGACGGACTGGCCCATACCAGACGTTTCCAAGTTCGAAAACAGGACTTTCAATGGCTACCACCGCACCGACGGCAAGGTGGGCACGCGCAATTACTGGCTCGTCATTCCCTTGGTTTTCTGTGAAAACCGCAATATTGACGTGGTGCGGGATGCCATGCTCGAACCGCTCGGTTACCTGACGGGCCGCAGCTTTTCCGTGGACGTTGCGAAGCTGCTCCAAATGCACAGCGATGGGGTAGGGGAGGGCGAACTGCTGGCTGCCGACATCGTGCAGGACGCCGCCGAAGTGCAGCGCCGCCGCCCGTTCCCGAACGTGGATGGCATCAAGTTCCTGACCCACGATGGCGGCTGCGGCGGTACGCAGCAAGACGCCCAAGCCCTCTGCCGACTGCTGGCCGGGTATATCCTGAATCCAAACGTGGCTGGTGCGACCGTGTTGAGCCTTGGCTGCCAACACGCACAGATTGACCTGCTGAAAGCATCGTTGAACGCCTTCGACCCTGGCCACGGCAAGCCCATTTTCTATTTGGAGCAACAAAAAAGCCGCTCGGAGCGTGATTTTATCGCCGACGCAGTGCGACAAACCTTCGTCGGCCTGACGCAGGCAAATCGGCTGGAAAGGCGTCCTGCGCCGCTCTCTAAGCTCGTGGTGGGGCTGGAATGCGGCGGCTCGGATGGTTTTAGTGGCATCTCCGCCAATCCGGCCCTCGGCCATGCCTCCGACCTGCTGGCGGTACTGGGCGGCACGGCCATTTTGAGCGAGTTCCCCGAACTGAATGCCGTGGAGCAGAACCTGATAGACCGCTGCACGACCACGGAGAACGCCGAGAAATTTGCGCAGCTGATGCGCAGCTACTCGCAACGGGCGCAGGAGGTCGGCTCCGGCTTCGATATGAACCCTTCGCCCGGCAATATCCGGGACGGCCTCATCACCGACGCCATGAAGTCGGCGGGAGCAGCCAAAAAAGGCGGCAACAGCCCCGTGACCGACGTGCTGGACTACACGGAACAGGCCACGAAGCCCGGTCTCGCTCTGCTCTGCACCCCCGGCAACGACGTGGAAAGCACCACGGCGGAAGTGGCCAGCGGCGCCAACCTCGTCGTGTTCACCACGGGGCTGGGAACGCCGACGGGCAACCCCATTGCGCCCGTGATAAAAATGGCGACCAACACGGCCTTGGCCCGCCGGATGAGCGATATCATAGACATTGATGCGGGGACAGTCATTTCCGGTGAGGATACAATCGAAACCAAAGGCGAAGAACTGCTGGAACTGATGATTCGGGTGGCGAGCGGCGAGGCGTTGACGCACTCTGAGCGGCTGGGGCAGGATGATTTTATTCCTTGGAAGAGGGGGGTGTCCCTTTGAATGCTGAGCAAGTGTATTTTTTACACAAACTATTTTTGATTATGCTGAAATGCTCTTTGAAAATGGTTTTCTTTGCTCCCGCAAATTTTTGAGCGCGTTTATACATGAAACTTAAAATTGACTTTCCATGCATCTAATGGAACAAACCATGCGCTGGTATGGCCCCGAAGACCCCGTCACCCTTTGGCACATCCGCCAAGCGGGCTGTAAGGGCGTGGTCACGGCGCTGCACCATATCGAGTACGGCGACGTTTGGCCCGTCTCAGAAATCGAAAAGCGCAAAAAGCAGATTGAAGCCGTCGGCATGACCTGGACGGTGGTGGAGAGCCTGCCCGTGCATGAGGACATCAAGCAACAATCTGGTAAGTGGAAAAAATACCTCGAAAACTACAAGGCCAGCTTGCGCAACCTCGCCCAGTGCGGCGTGAAAGTCATCACCTACAACTTCATGCCCATCCTCGATTGGCTGCGCACCGACACGGCGTTCCCGCTACTAGACGGTAGCCGTACCCTGCGCTTCGACCGCTTGGCTTTCATCGCTTTCGACCTGTTTTTGTTGAAAAGGCCGGGTGCCGAAAAAGACTACCCAGCAGAAGAAATTGCGGCAGCAAAAGCCAAATTCAATGGCATGACGAACGAATTCAAGCGGATTTTGTATGAAAATATGCTGCTTGGTTTGCCCGGCGACGACGAGTCCTTCACAGCCTCCGAGGTGTTGGAGGCGTTGGATGGCTACGCCAATATCGGCCCGAAGGAGCTGAAAAAGCACCTCTTCGACTTCCTGAAAGAAGTAGTGCCCGTGGCCGAGGAACTGGGCTTGAAGATGGCCATCCATCCCGACGACCCGCCCTTCCCTGTGTTGGGCCTTCCCCGTGTCGTCAGTACCGAAAAAGACGTGGAAGAACTGCTGGCCGCCGCCCCTTCGCCCGCTAACGGCCTCTGCTTCTGCACGGGCAGCTACGGCTCCCGCCCTGACAACAACGTGGCGGAGATGGTGCGAAAATTCGGCGACCACATCCACTTCCTGCACCTGCGCAATACCAAACTCGAAGCTGATGGCAGCTTCCACGAGGCCGACCACCTCGGTGGCGACACCGATATGCCAGCCGTTGTGCGGGAGATTTTGGCCATCATGCAACGCCGTCAACTCAGCATCCCTATGCGCCCCGACCACGGTCACCAGATGCTCGACGACCTCGATAAAAAGACCTATCCCGGCTACTCGGCCATCGGAAGGTTGCGGGGGCTGGCGGAGCTTCGGGGGCTAGAGAAGGGGCTTTCTTATACGATGCTTGATGCTTGATACGGGATTCACGCAAACAATATCCATCATCCAACATCTAGCATCCAATATCCAGAATTCATGTATCTTTTAGGCTACGATATCGGCAGTTCTTCCATCAAAGCGGCGCTTGTGGAGGCGGAAACAGGGGCGACGCTCGCCGTAGCGCAATCGCCTGCCACGGAAATGAGCATGACGGCGCACCAGCCCGGCTGGGCGGAGCAAGACCCCGATGAGTGGTGGCTCCATGTTTGCGAAGCGACCAAACAACTGCTGGAAAACACCCTCGTTGCGCCAGCGGAAATCAAGGGCATCGGCATCAGCTACCAGATGCACGGCCTCGTGGTGGTCGGCGATGATTTGAAGCCGCTGCGCCCCTCCATCATCTGGTGCGACAGTCGGGCGGTGCCTTACGGCAATCGTGCTTTCGAGGCAATGGGGCAGGAGCATTGCCTTTCGCAAATGCTGAACTCGCCCGGCAATTTCACCGCCGCCAAACTGGCCTGGGTAAAGGAAAACGAGCCGGAGGTCTTCGCCAAAATCCGCCATTTCATGCTGCCCGGCGACTATATCGCCCTGCGCATGACCGGGGAGGCCATGACCACGCCCAGCGGCCTCAGCGAGGGCATCATTTGGGATTTTGTGAAAAACGAAGTGTCCAGCGAGGTGCTGGACTATTTTGGTTTTGATAAAAAACTGGTGCCTACGGTAGTTCCAACCTTCTCATTGCAGGGCGAGCTGAGTGCCGAAGCAGCTGCTGCCACGGGCCTTGCCGAAGGCACCCCTGTCGCCTACCGTGCGGGCGACCAACCGAACAATGCACTGAGCCTCAACGTGTTGCAGCCTGGCGAAGTGGCTGCCACTGGTGGCACTTCCGGCGTCGTTTATGGCGTCGTTGACCGCCCGGCCTTCGACAAACTGTCAAGGGTTAATGGTTTTGCGCACGTAAACCACGGCATTCTCAATTCGAACCGCATCGGTGTTTTGCTCTGCATCAACGGCGCTGGCTCCCTCTATCGCTGGCTCCGCCAAACTGTAGGGCAGGGCAGCATCAGCTACCCGGACATGGAGCGACTGGCGGCCTCGGTGCCCGTGGGCGCTGATGGTTTGCGCATTTTACCCTTCGGGAACGGGGCGGAGCGGATGCTCAACAACCTCGACCCCGGCGCACAAGTGAACGGCCTCCAACTGAACCGCCACACGGCGGCGCACCTGTACCGGGCTGGGCTGGAAGGCATTGCCTTTTCGTTCGTTTACGGTGTACAGATTTTAAAGGAGATGGGCCTTGACATCAGCGTGATGCGGGTTGGCAACGACAACCTGTTCCAGTCCGCCGTTTTTTCCAAAACAATCGCCACCTTGCTTGGCTGCTCTATCGACGTGGTGCAGACTACCGGGGCCGTGGGTGCTGCCAAGGCGGCGGGTGTGGCCACAGGTATTTACCCCGACATCGAAACCGCAATGGCCAGCGTGACGGTGACGGGAAGGTACGAGCCGGAAGCGGATAGGGTAGGGGAGTACCGGGGGGCTTATGGGGTTTGGAAAAAAGA
>Ga0075012_10000991_pt1 | contig 29742 bp, 27 predicted proteins | sample All_14_2_FD_71474 | JGI IMG/M metagenome (GOLD analysis project Ga0075012, IMG submission 71474) | Freshwater microbial communities in response to fracking from Pennsylvania, USA - Allegheny Zone_MetaG_DW_15 | ecosystem: Environmental > Aquatic > Deep subsurface > Groundwater > Drilled...
CCCCAGTACTGGTCGTTGCGCGCGACCACGACGCGATCGCCCGGGGCGAAGGACACGAGGCGGAAGGGGCCGGTGCCGATCGCCGCCTTGCCGCTGTTGAAGTCGCAGGTGCTGATCCTCAGCCGGCGCATCCATGCCGAGGCCAGCACCAGCGACTTCAACAGCGGCAAGGCGGCGATCGGCACCGGCCCCTTCCGCCTCGTGTCCTTCGCCCCGGGCGATCGCGTCGTGGTCGCGCGCAACGACCAGTACTGGGGAGCGAAGCCGCACTGGGCCCAGGTCACCTACCGCATCATCACCAATGATGCGGCGCGCACGGCGGCGCTGTTGTCGGGCGATGCCGACATCATCGACCAGATCTCGACCAGCGATCTCGAGCGACTGCGGCGCGACAGCCGCTTTCATGTCGCGGAGACCACGAGCCTTCGCGTCATGTACATCACGCTCGATGGCACCCGGCAGCCGCCCGTTCCGCTGCTCGCCGCGGCGGATGGCACGCCGCTGGACCGCAATCCGCTCGCCGACCCGAAGGTACGCCGGGCCCTTGCGATGGCGATCGACCGCCGGCAGCTCGTCGCGCGCGTGATGGAAGGTGCCGCGCTCGCCACGACGCAGTTCATGCCGCCGGATACCTACAGCAGTATCCCCAATCGTCCCGTACCGGCCGCCGATCCCGCCGGCGCGCGCCGCCTGCTGGCGGAGGCGGGATATCCGCGCGGTTTCCAGATCACGCTGATGGGGTCGAACGATCGCTACATGAATGATTCGCGGGTGGTGCAGGCCATCGGCCAGATGTGGACGCGCATCGGCGTGCACACCACGGTCGAGGCGCAGCCCTACGCCACCTTCATCGGCCGGGCGACGCGCCGCGAGGCACCGGCCGCCCTGCTCACCTGGGGCAATTCCACGGGCGAGGTCTCGGTGCTGCTGAACTCCGTACTGCGCACGCCGAACCGTGACCGTGGCCATGGCGCGGCCAATCGCCTGCTCTATTCCAACCCGGCGATGGATGCGCTGATCGCGGCCGCCGAGGTGGAGATGGATGTCGCGAAGCGCGAGGACCTGTTGCGGCGCGCGAGCCTCGTCGCGCTCGACGACAGGATGCTGGTGCCGCTCTATCTGCAGAATGCGTTGTGGGCGATGCGCGCCGGCATCACCTACGAAGCGCGCATGGATGAGCGCAACGACCCCATGACGGTGCGCCCCGTCGCGCGGTGAGCGTCCGGTTGGGAACGCGCCACCCTGCGCGTTTCCTCATTCGGCGCGTGGCTTTCAGAGCGGCCACCGGCCGTCAGTCGTCGATATCGGGTCCACCATGGGCGGCGAGTCCGCCATCCACCGGCACGAGGCTACCAGAGATGAAGGCGGAGCCGGGCGAGAGCAGGAAGTCGGCGACCGCAGCGATCTCGGTGGGCGCGGCCGCGCGGCGCATCGGCACGCGGCGCAGCAGGCCTGTCGCGTCGCCTTCCATCACCCCGGCAGCGAGGCAGTTCACGCGAATGCCGCTGCCGCCCCATTCGCAGGCCATGGTGCGCGTCAGCATTGTCACCGCCGCCGCCTCGGGCCCGCTGCCGCCCACATCCGGCAGGCCGATCTGCCCCCGCACCGAGGTCAGGTTGACGATGGCGCCATGGCCTTGCCGCAGCATCACGCGTCCCGCCGCCTGGGCACCCACGAACAGTCGATCGAGATGCCCGGGCTGCCCGGGCGCCGGATCGGCATTGAAGGCGCCGTCCAATCGCGGCAGCCCATCCAGCCGCTGATCGAGCGGCACGACGCGCGCCCCGCGCGCGAGGAGGCGTGCGGACAGCGCGTCGCCCACCGTGCCGGATGCCACGGCGAAGACGGGCGCGCCCGGTGGGGGTGCCGTCGCCGGCGCGCCACGCACGACATTGGCATCCTCGCTGCCGCCATAGGCGTGGGACGCGCCATCCACTACCAGCAATGCGCCGGTCATGTAGGCCGCATCAGCCGAGGCGAGATGCAGGATCGCTGCCGCCATCTCCGTCGGCTCTCCCATGCGCCCGAGCGGAATGCGCCGCGCGACCTTCGTCGGATCGGCGCGCCCATCGGCGATCAGCCGCTCCACCAGTTCGGTCCGCGTGTAGCCGGGCGCGATCGCGTTCACGCGAATGCCGTCGCCGGCCCAGGCGCAGGCGTGGTTGCGCGTCATCGCGACCATGCCTGCTTTCGAGGCGCTGTAGCCATTGCGCAGTGGAATGGCGCGCAACGCGGCGCCGGAAGCGACATTGACGATTGTGCCGCCACCCTGCCGGCGCATGATCGCTGCGGCCTTGCGCGAGGCGGTCGCCGCCCCGTGCAGATTCAGCGCCAGCAGGCTGCGAAAGCCTTCCGGTGTCTGATCGACGACGCTGGTGCCGCCATCGATGCGGCCCGCATTGTTGACGAGCACATCGAGCCGCCCGTCGCACGCCGCGATGCCGGCGATCATGGCCGCGGCCTGCCCGGCATCGGCCATGTCCACCGCGATCGCCCGATGCGGCGCCCCGAGCGACGCGGCGCGCTCTGCGGCCCGCGACGCGTCAATGTCGGCGATCAGCACGGCGTCGCCGGCGGCCGCGAAGGCCTGGGCCGTCGCCCAGCCGATGCCGGCGGCCGCGCCGGTGACCAGGACGATGCGGCCCGCCATGGTCAGATGTTCGTCATGGTGATGCCGCCATCGACGGCCAGCACCTGCGCGGTGATGAAGCTCGCCTGGTCGGTGGCCAGGAAGCAGATCGCCTTCGCGATATCGTCCACCGTGCCGAGCCGACCCAGCGGGGTGCGGGCGATGCGCCGCTGGTCTTTCTCAACCGTGCGATGCTTCGCCGTTCCCTCGGTCGGAACCGCGGAAGGCGCGATGGCGTTCACGCGGATGCCGCGCGGCCCGAGATCCGCCGCCGCGGCGCGGGTGATGCCCATAACCCCCGCCTTGATGCCACTGTAGACGATCGAGGACGGGGTCGAGCGCAGCCCGGCCGTCGAGGCGACGTTGACGATCGACCCGCCGCGCGCGGCATCCATCACCTCGGCGGCGGCCTGGATGCCCCAGATCACCGATTTGAAGCCGACCTCGACCATGCGGTCCACGGTCTCGGGCGCGATGTCGGGCACGGCCTGGTACCGCACCCAGGCCGCGTTGTTCACCATGACGTCGAACCGCCCGGCGCGTTCCGCGAGGCCGAGCACGGCTGCGCGCATGCCATCGCGCGACCCGACATTCTGCGCGAGGCCGATCGCCTTGCCGCCGGCTGCCTCAATCGCCGCGACGGTCGCGTCGACGAGTTCCTGCTTCAGGTCGTTCACCCCGACCAGGGCGCCCATCGCTGCCATGCGCAGTGCGGTCGCACGACCGATGCCGTTCCCGGCACCGGTGATCAGCGCGACGCGCCCGGTCATCGTCACATCCTGCAGGTCCATCGTTTCCCCCGTTCGTCGTCAGTTCGCGTCGATCAGCGCGGCGGCCAGGCCGTCCCGCAGCATCACGGCCCCGCCCTGTGCCTCGACGGCGCGGATGCGGCGCAGATGGCGATGCAGCGGGACATCCCAGGTGAAGCCCATCCCGCCATGAACCTGGATGCAGGCCTCCAGGATGAGCGGGCCGTGCGTGGCCGCGGCAAGGAAGGCAGCCTCGCGGGCTAGGCGGTTCGCCGGGGCGGCGCTTGCCCGCGCGATGCAGCCTCGCATCCCCTCCAGCGACAGTTTCTGCCGCGCCAGCAGATGCCGCATGGCCTGGTTGGCGACGAGCGGCTTGCCGAATTGGCGGCGATTGGTGACGTGCTCCACCGCCAAGCCGAGGCAGGTCTCCGCCGCGCCGAGGATCAGCGCCGCGCGCAGCAGCAGCGCATCCTCCGCCAGGGCCGCCCAGCAGGCGGCGTCGAGGCGGGTCGCGGGTTCCATGCCGGACAGCGCGACACGCTGCTCCGGCAGCGTCTCGTCGAGGCCCGGCGCATCCGAGACGGCGACGGCATGGCCCGGCAGCAGCGCTGCGCCATCGGCCAGCCGCACCAGGATCCAATCCGCATTGCGCGCCATTGGCGCCCGCCCGACCGTGCCCGTCATGTCCGGGCGCGCCGCACCGGACCAGGCGATGGTCGCGCGTGCTTGACCGGCGATGATCTCCGCTGCTGCATCCGGCGCGACGATCGCTAGGTGCCGGGCCAGCAGCATCGTCTCCAGCAGCGGAAAGCCGAGATCGCCCGCGCCGGCCGCCTGCAACACCGGCACCGCGAAGCGCGGATCGAGGCCGAGCCCGCCAACCGCCTCGTCGGCGATGACGCCGAGCAGCCCGTCCTCCGCGAGCCGGGCCGCGCGCGCGGAGACATCCAGCGCGGCGCAGGCCGCCACTGCGCGCTGGGCGCTGCCGGCGAATTCGCGCGGGTCGAACCCGTCCTGAAGCGTGTCCATGCTCACTTCCCCCGCGGTAGCTGCAGCACGCGATCGGCGATGATCCCGAGCTGGATTTCCGTCGTGCCGGCATAGATCGTCTCGGCGCGCGACCGCAGGTAGATCTCGTTGAATCGCTTCTGCGCAGCGATGACCGCCGGCGGCGCCTCGGGGCTCGCGAGGGAGAGCATCTCGAGCGCCAGCGCAGCGAAGCGTTGGTGCGCCTCGCTCCAATGCAACTTCATCAGGCTGCCGCGCGCACCGATCGCCTCGCCGGCGACCAGCGCCTCGACGACCGGCTCGACATGGCCCTTGACCATCTCGATATCGACCTGTGTCGCGGCCAGGCGCTGCCGCCAGGACCCGTCGCGCAGCAGCGCGGCGAGCGCCGGATCCTGCTTGCAGGCCGCGATCAGGTGGCGCAACTCGTTCTCGAACCGCCAGGCGCGATACATGCGGTTGGTGGCACGCTCGATACCGAGCACGCGGATTGCCGCGTTCCAGCCCTCATCCGGCGCGCCCAGCGCGTCCTCCGGCGCGACGCGCACCTCGTCGAAGAAGACCTCGGCGAAGCTCTCCTTGCCGTCGATCTGGTGGAGGGTGCGGACACGCACCCCCGGTGCATCCATCCGCACGCAAAACAGCGCAAGGCCCTTGTGCCGATCCTCGAGCGGCCCGGTGCGGGCCAGCAACAGGCAGCGATGCGCCTTGCCGGCGCCGCTGGTCCAGATCTTCTGCCCGGTGACGCGCCAGCCATCGCCGTCGCGCACCGCGCGCGTGCGCAACCCGGCGAGGTCGGACCCGGCTTCCGGTTCCGAGAAGCCCTGGCACCACATCTCCCGCATCTCGAGGATGGCTGGGAGGTAGCGCCGCTTCTGGTCTTCCGTGCCGATGGCGAGGATGATCGGCCCGGCGAGCTCCTTGCCGATGGAGTTCACGCTTTCCGGCAGGGCGAGCCGACCGATTTCCTGGTTGACGACCAGATGCTCGCGCAGGGTCCGGCCATGCCCGCCATAGGCCTTGGGCCAGGTGATGCCGGCGAGGCCGGCCCGGTGCATCGCCGCTTCCCAGGCGATGCACTCCGGCAGACCTGGTGCCGCATATCCGGGCTGGTCGGCGAGGAAGCCGGCTGGGACATGCGCGGCGAGCCAATCCCGCGCATGGGTCCGCAGTGCTTCGCCCACGAACTCCTGCGTCATGCCGTCCATCAGGCGTGCTCCTCGCGTTCCGCGGTCACGATCAGCGCATCCAGCGCGACGGCGCCCTCGCCGGCGGGGCGGACAAGCATGGGGTTGATGTCGATCTCGCTCACCTGCGCCGCGTGCCGCGCGGCGAAGCGCGACACGGCTGCGATCGCCGAGGCGGCGGCATCGAGATCTGCCCGGGGCCGCCCGCGCGCGCCATCCAGCACGGCGAAGGCCTTGAGGCTGCGCAGCATGGCCATGGCCTCCGCCTCGTCGACCGGTGCGGGACGCACGGCGACGTCCTGGAGGACCTCGGCGAAGATGCCGCCCAGGCCGACCAGGACGACCGGGCCGAAGACCGGGTCGCGCTTGGCACCGAGGATGAGCTCCACCCCGCCGCCGACCATCGGCGAGACGAGCACGCCGTCGATACGCGCCTTGGGTGCGGCCGCGCGGATGCGGGCGAGCATGGCGTCATGCGCCTCGCGCACCGCCGTCGTGTCCTTCAGGCCGAGCACGACGCCGCCCACCTCCGTCTTGTGGGGCAGGTCTGGCGAGACGATCTTCAGCACCACCGGGAAGCCCATCGCCGCGGCTGCCTCCGCGGCATCCGCCGCGCCGGTGACGACGCGTTCCCGCAGCACCGGCAGGCCGGCGGCGGCGAGCACTGTCTTGGCACCGGCTTCGGTGCGCAGCTGTGCGGGATCGAGCGGCGGTGCCGGCGGCAGTGGCGCCGGCCGCCGCGGCACGGTGCGTGCGGCGGCGAGGTCGCACAGCCCCGCCAAGGTCTGGGTCGACGGGCCGACCCCATCCACGACCGGGAACCCCATGGCGGTCAGCTCTGCCACGGCATCGGCGGGACCATGCACGGCGAGCATCACCACTTTGTCCGGATGCTTCTCCCGCACCGCGCGCAGCGTCGGCATGTAGACGCTGCGCAGCCGCGGCAAATAGAGCGAGGCCGACATCAGCACCAGCAGCGCGTCGCAGGCATCGTCCTCCAGCAACGCGGCGAGGATCGCCTCCAGGATCTCTGGCCGGCTCGACATCTGCGCCGTCGCATCCACCGGATTGCGTGGCGAGGCATATGGCACGACGTCGAGGATGCGCCGCTGCGTTTCCTCGGCGGGGGAGGGGAGGGACAGCCCCGCCGCCGAGGCGGCATCGGCGAGCAGCACGCCGAAGCCGCCCGACGCCGTCAGCAGCATCGTCCGCCGTCCCTTGGGCAGGCGATCGCCGAGCACTGCCGCCGCGTGGCCGAGGTCGAGCAGCTGTTCCACGCTTGTAACGCGCACTGCGCCGGCACGGCGGAACACGGCATCAAACACTGCATCCGACCCGGCCAGCGCGCCGGTATGCGACGCCGCCGCTGCCTGGCCCGCTTCCGACGCGCCGATCTTGAGCACGATCACGGGCTTGCCGGCCGCGCGCGCCATGTCGAGCGCGTCGATCAGGCGCGCGGCGTCGCGGCAGGTTTCCAGCACGCACAGGATGACCTTGGTTGCCGGATCGCGCGCGAGGAAGGCGATGCAATCCGCGATGTCCACATCGCATTCATTGCCGGTGGTGATAAAGCGGCTCGCGCCGATGCCGCGCTCGCGGGCCAGCAACGCGGTGTAGCTGCCGAGATTGCCGCTCTGCGAGGCGATGCCGAGCGGGCCTTCGGGTGGCAGCCCGTTCTCCAGCACCACGGAGAAGGTCGCGATGCTGCGCTCGGCGACCGAGGCGGCACCCAGGCAATTTGGCCCGAGCACCCGCATGCCGCTGCGCCGCGCGGTGTCGCGCAGCCGGTCCTGCATGGCGAGGCCTTCCGCGCCCAGCTCCGCGAAGCCCGAGGAGAAGATCACCGCGGCCTTCACCCCCTTCGCTGCGCAGTCATCCAGGGCGGCGGGCGCCGCCTCCGCCGCGACGGAGATGATCGCGAGATCGGGCGCTTCCGGCAGGGCGCCGACGGAGGGATAGGCGGTCAGCCCCTGCACTTCCTTCGCGCGCGGATTGACCGGGTAAATTGCGCCGGGGAAGCCGAAGCGGCGCAGCAGTTCCACCGGCCGGCCGCCGATCTTCGTCGCATCCTGGGACGCGCCGATGATGGCGATCGAGCGCGGCGCCAGGATCGCCTCGAGACCCGCACCAAGCGCGGCCATGGGTCAGCGCCCCTTGAAGTTCGGCTTGCGCTTCTCGACGAAGGCCGTGCGGGCCTCCTTCGCATCCTCGGTGCGCGACAGAGCGTAGGTGAAGTTCTGCTCGAAGCGGTAGGCGTCGCGCTGCGGCATCAGATCCACCATGTTCGCCGAGTTCTTGGCGTAGTTGATGGCAAGCGGGCTCTTGTTCGCGATGCATTCGGCATAGCGCATCGCCTCGGGCAGCAGCTCCTCGGGCTTCGTCGCCTTCTCGATGATGCCGCGACGATAGAGTTCCGCGCCGGTCAGCCGCCAGCCCGTGTACATCATTGTGCGCATGGCCGAACGCCCGAAGATGGTGCGCAGCATCGCGCCGCCGCCGGCGAGGCCGACATCGATCTCGGGCATGCCGAAGGCGGCGTCCTCGGCGGCCAGGTAGATGTCGCAGGCCGCCATCAGCCCCATGCCGGCGCCGAGTGCGGCGCCGTTCACTGCCGCGATCACCGGCTTCGCGCATTCGCGGATGGCGTTGCCGGTTTCCCGCGTCACGCGGTTATGGGCGTGGAAGGCGCCGGTCTTGGTCGGGTCGGGCCGGTCCTTCAGGTCGGCACCCGCGCAGAAGGCCTTGCCGGCGCCGGTCAGGACGGCGACACGGATGTCCTCGCGCTCCGACACGGCGTCGAAGGCCTCGATGATCGCATCGCGCATGGCGCGGTTCAGGGCGTTGACCGGCGGCCTGTTCAGCGTGACGAGGGCGATGTGGTCGGAGACCTCAAGCTTGACGATGTCCTCGGCCATTTGGCGGTTCCTTCCCCTGGGCTGGCATCCGACCTTCAGGAGTGCCTGACCGGTCGGTCAGTTTCGGGATATCGCACTTCATGGTGCCGCGCAACGGTGTCCACGATCGCCTAATCGGATTGACCGAACGGTCAGTCATGAGATATCCAGTTCGCCAGAACAAGAGGCGGAGGAACAGGTTCGATGGCCCTCTTTCGGCGGCGCGCGCTGCTTGCGGCTCCGTGCATGGCTTTGCCGACTATGGCCCACGCCCAGGCGCCCCGTCCCATACGCTTCATCGTGCCCTTCGCGGCGGGCGGCCTGACCGACATCATCACGCGGCTGGTCGCCCAGCATATGGCACAGACACTTGACCAGACGATCGTCGTGGAGAACCGCCCGGGCGGCAATGCGATCATCGCGTCGGAGGCCGTCGCCCGCGCGCCGAAGGATGGACTCACCGTGCTGGTGGGCGGCACGGCCGGCCTGCCAATCAATGTTCTGCTGCGCCCCAACCTGCCTTATCGACTAGAAGATTTCGCGCCCGTCTCGCTGCTGTTCGATGGGCCTCTGTCCCTCACGGTGAATGCGGAGCTGCCGACGCGCGACGTCGCTGCCTTTGCCGCCTTTGCGCGCGCCGCGCGAGACCCGCTGCGCTATGCGACCAATGGGCCGGGCAGCGTCAGCCACCTCTTTGGCATCCTGATGAGCGAGGCGATGGGCATTCGGCTGACCGATGTCCCCTATCGCGGGAATGCCCAGTCCACGACGGACCTGCTCGCGGGGCAGATCGAGATCAGCGTCGAAGCCCCGACCACGACGATCGAGCATGTGCGCGCCGGCAAGCTGCGCCTTCTTGCGCTCTCCTTTGCTGAGCGTGCACCGTTGCTGCCTGACGTGCCGACCTTCAAGGAGTCCGGCTATCCCAACCTGGTCGCAGGTTTCTGGACCGGGCTGCTCTGCCCCGCTGGCACGCCGCAGGATGTCGTCACCCGCCTCAACGACGCCGCGAGCAAGGCCATGGAGAGCGATGGGATCCGCACGCGCCTGGCCACCGAGGCACTGCGCGCCCGCTCCGGCCCGCCGACGCTGCTGCAGCAGCAGATGGCGGCGGACACCGCGCAATGGGGCCGCATCATCCGTGAGAAGCATATCACCCTCGAATAGGCATCTCGGGGAAGGAAACAGATGACGCAGAACAGGATAGGCCGGCGACTCCTCGTCGGAAGCGCGCTCGGCCTCGGCCTCTCGCGCGCCGCGATCGCCCAAGGCACCTGGCCCGACCGGCCCGTGCGCATCGTCGTCGCATTCTCGGCCGGCGGCGAGCCGGACATCCTGGCGCGCGCGATGGCGCCAGCGATGGAAAGGGTGCTTGGACAACCCGTCGTCATCGACAATCGTCCCGGCGCAACGACGTTGATCGCGGCGGAGCACGTCGCGCAGGCGCGGCCCGACGGGTACACGCTGCTGCTGACCTCCTCGACCACTTTCGCGGTGAACCCGCATCTGTTCAGCCGCCTGCCCTATCGGCTCGAGCAGTTCCGCCCCATCACGCAGCTCATGCAGGCGCAGCTCGCACTCTACTGCAATCCGCGCCTGCCGGTGCGCAGCGTGACGGAGCTGATCGACTTCGCGCGGCACCGGCCGAACGGCATCACTTTCGCCACGACCAACCGCGGCGCGGTTGCGCATCTCGCGGGTGAGCGGATGAAGCAAATCACCGGGCTCGAGATGACCGACGTCCCCTTCCGCGGCAGCGCGGCGGCAGCCCAGGCACTGATCCGCGGCGATGTGGATATCGGCTTCGACGGCCTGGCGACCTATGTCGGCATGGTGCGCGCGGGAGACATTCGCGCTCTGGCCGTCACTGGCGAGAAGCGCGTTGAGGTCTTGCCGGATGTGCCCACATTCGCCGAGGCCGGATTCCCCGATCTTGCGCAGGGCTATTGGTATGGCCTTTTCGCCCCGGCCGGTACCCCCGACGCTGTGGCGGCGAAGATCCTCACCGCGGCACGTGCCGGCCTGCGGAGCGATGGGCTGACAGCTCAGATGGTCGCCCAGGGCGCGACGATGCAGGGCATCGATCCTGAGGCGTTCCAGCTGCTGCTCGCCTCGGAATACGAGCGCTGGGGCGCGTTGATCCGGCACATCGGCTTGCGTCTGGAATAGCAGCGGCTCCTGGAGGGACGCGGCCGCCTTTAGCGTCCCCTCAGCCCGTTGAAGATCAGGTCGAAATAGGAATCGGCGATCTGACCGGGGGAAAGTCCCTTGTCCGGCTTGTACCATCGATGCATCCAGTTAAGCGAGGAGAGCACCAGGCGCCCGGTCAGCGGGACATCGACGGGTCGGAAATCACCCGAAGCGATGGCGTCCTGAATGAGCTGGCGCAGCAGCCCTTCATAGCGGTCGCGCCACATCATGCGTTCCTTGTGGCGGCGCAGCTCCGGATCACTCCAGAAGGCGGCCGTCGACGCGATCCAGTTCGAGCGATGGCGCTGGAAATAGTCGCCCGTCGCCACCATGAAGGCGCGCACCCGTTCGGGCGGCGTTGCGTTCTCGGGCAGCCGGTCCTGTACGAATTCGAAGAGCCGCTGCGTCGAGCCCAGCGCGATGCGTGCGTAGATCTCGTCCTTGTCGGTGAAGTGGTGGTAGAGCAGCGACTTCGAGATGCCGCACGCCTCCGCGATATCGCGCATCGACGTGCCGTCATAACCCTTGGTCGCAAAGAGCCGCGAGGACTCCGACAGGATCTGGAGCATGCGGTCGGAGGAGTCGCTCACCTCCCCCGTCACGGCACTGATTGCGGCACGCGCCATCGAATCCCTCCTTCTGCTCCGGCGGAACCCGGGCGGTTTGCTGTCTGCCGTCACCTCCGACCAACCGGTCAGCGAACGGCAGTTTCGCATATGCGAAGCTGCCGGGCCAAGGGCCCCGTCAGTCCAGGGTGACGCCGACACGCCGGATGATGGCGCCCCAGATCTCCTTCTCCTCCGCGATCATGGCGGTGAAGGCCTGGGGCGTGTTCGTCTCGACGATCGCGCCCTCATGCACAAGGTTCCGCCACAGGGCGGCATCCTGCATGGTTGCCACCGTCGCGGCGTGCAGCCGTTCCAGCACCGGAGCCGGCACGCCCGCAGGCGAGAACAGGCCATACCAGTGTTGCCGGCCCAGGTCGCGCAGACCCGCCTCGGCGAAGGTCGGCGTCTCGGGCAGGGCGGCGACGCGGCTGTCGCCGGTCACCGCAATCACCTTGGCACGGCGTTCGGCGACCAGCCCGAGCCAGGCCGGAATGCCATCGATGGCGAGCGGGATGTCATTCCGCATCACCCCCTGCTGCATTGCGCCGGTTCCGCGATAAGGCACGTCCACAAGGCTGATGCCGGCGGCGATTTGCAGCGCCTCCCCGGTCAGATGCGTCGAATTGCCGCGCCCCGTGACCCCGTACTGCAGCGGATCACGTGCGGCCTTGGCAAGCGCCACGACACCGGCCAGGTCGTTCGCCGGCAGATCGACATTCGCATAGAGCGCGAGCCGCGTGCGGATCAGCAGGGAGATCGGCTGGAACTTCGACAGGTCGTAGGGCAGGCGCCGGAACAGGAAGGGATTGGTCAGGAAGGTGGTCGAGGTCCCCATGAACAGGGTGTTTCCATCGGCCGGGGCGCCGGCGACGAACTCGGCGCCGATCATCGTGGTCGCTCCGCCACGGTTATCCACCACCACCGGCGCGTCGAGCCGCGCAGCCAAGCCCTGCGCGAACTGGCGCGCGAACAGGTCGGGGCCGCTGCCGGCGCTATAGGGAACGACAAGCCGGACCGGCCGCGCCTCGGCCAGCGCCGGACGACCGGCAGCCAGGGCAGCAGCCGCGCTCAGCGCGGCGCGGCGAGGCAAGGAAAACGCCATGACGACTCCTCCGCTTTCGTATTGGCGGCATCTATGCCCTGACTGACCGGCCGGTCAATATCGGCGAACCGCCTCGGCGAGGAAGTCGATGAACACGCGCGTCTTGGCCGGCATCAGGCTCGTCTGGCGGAACACCGCGTAGATGCCGAGATCGAAGCCGGTATTGGTCGCACGCAGCTGCGGTAGAAGCCGCACCAGCCGCCCCGCTGCGAGATCCGGGCGCACCGTATAGTCATCCAGCATCGCGATGCCGTGGCCGGACAGTGCCATCTCCCGCAGGACCTCCCCGTTGTTGCAGGTGAAGCGGGCGGCGATGGTCAGCTCCTCGAGAGCACCCTTGTCCAGGAAGCGCCAAACCACATCCTCGGGGCCCTGCCAGTAAGTCAGGCAGTGATGGGCCCGCAGGTCTCCGGGCGCTGCGACGGGCGGCATGCGTTCGAGGTAGCCGGGGCTCGCCACGAGCACCCGTTCGCTGCGCAGCAGCCGCCGTTGCATGAGCTGGGCATCGGGCGACGGGCTGAGGCGGAGATCCACATCCACCTCATCCTCCGCCATGCGCGCGGGGTGCTCGGTCAGGCGGAGCTCGACGCGCAGCTCGGGATAGCGGGCCTGGAAGGCAGGAATGATCGGTGCGACGACACGCATGCCGAACATGAGCCGCGAATGGACGCGCAAGGTGCCGCGCGGCGTCGCCTGCAAGGCGGCGGCCGCGGCCTCGGCCTCCGCGATGTTCTGCAGGATGGGTTCCAGCCGGGCAAGGTACTCCCGGCCCGCATCCGTCAGCGTCAGCGTCCGGCTGGTGCGGTTGAGGAGTTGCACGTTCAGGCCTGCTTCGAGCGCCGCGATCTGGCGGGAGACGGACGCCGGCGAGAGCCCGGCGCGGCGTCCGGCGGCGGAGAAGCTGCCCTCCCGCACCGCGCTGGCGAAGAGTTCCATGGCCTGTAGGCGTCGCATCAGCCACCTTTACGAAAAGCGCAAAGATACTGTGACGATATACCGTATTGTTGCGTCAGATGGCGACTCTCTAGGGTTCGAGCAGCAAATGCGAGGAAGGGAACGCCATGGAATTCGGCATCTTCATGCTCATGCAGCAGCGCGGCTATCATCAGACCTCCGAGCAGGTGCTGAAGGCTGCGACCGAGCAGACCATCGCCGCCGATCAGGCCGGCTTCGACACTGCCTGGTATGCCGAGCATCATTTCTCGAATTACGGGCTCTGTCCGTCGCCACTGATGATGGTCGCGCATATGGCGGGCCAGACGAAGCGCATCCGCCTCGGCAGCGCGGTCTGCGTGCTTCCGATGTATCATCCGGCGCGCCTGCTGGCCGAAGCCGGCTTCTGCGATGCCATCTCCAACGGGCGCCTCGAGCTCGGCATCGGCTCCGGCTATCAGAACTATGAATTCGAACGCTTCGGCGTGAAGATCGAGGAAGCGCTGCCGATCTTCCACGAATTCCTTGACGTGCTGAAGACCGGCATGACGCAGAAGGGCTTCACCTATGACGGGAAGCATCTGCATTTCCCGCAGACCCAGATCAGCATCCGCCCGGTGCAGAAGCCGATGCCGCCGATCTGGATCGCCACCGGCAATCCCGACACCATGGCGCTGACGATCCGGGAGGGGCATTCCCTCTTTGTCACCGCGCTGCTGCACGGCACCGAGAAGCTCCAGCAGATGCGGCAGACATTGTCGGGCATCGCGGCCAAGGAAGACCGCAATATCGACAACACACGCGTCGGCCTGCTGCGCTGCGCCTTCGCCAGCGACGACGAGGCGCAGATCACGAGCTATCTCGAGAATGCCCGCTATCAACGCCGCATCTCGGAAGCCCTGAAGTTCCGTCGCGCCCATTCCGACGACGGCTTCCTGGTGTGCGAGGAGGAGAGCCCCAACGACATCCCGTTGGAGCAGATGCGCGAAAACCTGCCCGTCGGCAGCGTGGACCGGGTGATCGAGCGGATGGTCGAGGAGATCCGAATCCTTAAGCCGAAGCATGTGGCCATCCAGATCCAGCCGGGCGACTTCGACACCCGCGCGACGCTTCGTCAGATCGAGCTTTGGGGAAGCCGGATCATCCCCGCCATCCGCAAGGAGCTTCGAGGAGACGCGCCGGAGGCCTCAATGGCCGCCGAGTGACGCCATAGCGTTGGGCGAAACGCCGCACACCGGTTGGGTCGAGGTTCAGGCTTTCCCCGTGATCGGGATCCTGAGGGAGGGAGAGGTTTGGCCTCCTTACCTTCCCCCGCGGATCCGCCTGTGATGAGAGAGCGGGTGTCCTTGGAATAGGGCGTGGATGCCTTAGAAGCATCATACGGCAGAGCAGATCATTGGACTGCTGCGGCAGGCGGAGATGGAGCTGGCGCAGCACGAAGGTGATCTGCTCCTGCGTGTCCCGTTTCCGCTTCATGGCACTTTCCTTCCTCGGTCAGAGTGCCCGAAAAAGTTGCCCTCCCGATGGATCAGTTCCCGGGTTCAGGACCACGCGCCTGCGTCGCGCGGGGACTCACCGCCGAGGGCGAGTTACCTGGCGGCCTCCGCGTGCGTCCGTCGCACCGGCCCGCAGCTGGGTCGCCTGCGGCAGCGCAGTGTCGCGAACGGCGTGGATCACTTCGACGCCATGGATTGGGTCAATCTCTGGGCGCTGGCGGTGAATGAAGAGAACGCAGCCGGCGGGCGTGTCGTGACCGCGCCGACGCACGGTGCGGCGGGCATCGTCCCTGCCGTGCTGCACTACTACGACCGTTTCGTCACGGGCTCCTCCCCGACAGGCGTGGAGACCTTCCTGCTCACCGCCTCGGCGATCGGTGTGATCATCAAGCGCAACGCGTCCATTTCCGGCGCGGAGATGGGCTGCCAGGGCGAGGTCGGATCGGCCTGCGCGATGACGGCGGGCGGCCTTGCGGCTGCGCTCGGCGGGATAAACGCGCAGGTGGAGAACGCCGCCGAGATCGGCCTCGAGCACAATCTTGGCCTCACTTGCGACCCCGTCGGCGGGCTGGTCCAAATTCCCTGCATCGAGCGAAACGCCATCGCGGCCGTGAAGGCTATCAATGCCTGCCGGCTCGCCCTGCACGGGGACGGCACGCATCGCGTGAGCCTCGACCAGGCAGTCGCGGCTATGCGGCATACTGGGCGCGACATGGCGCACAAGTACAAGGAGACATCCTTGGGTGGGCTGGCGGTCAACGTCGTCGCGTGTTGACCGGAAGCGGCCGCGGCCACGACAATACCGTTTGCCGATGGAGGCTGCCCCGTGAGGTGGCTGCGCGGTGACCCTTCCGGCTCGCCTCGTTAGTTCGGCGTCTTCTCCAAATCCTGTCCTGGCGGCGGAGAGAAGAGGATGAGCTGTTCCGCCATGACGGCGTTCCGCCCGCCGAGTTCCTCCACCCGCGCCCGCTGATCAGCCTTGGCCTGCGCATCCGCCGCATCGGGGTCGCAGAAGCACAGCAGCGCCTCGTGCAACGTGGCGATGACCGCTTCATGTCCTGGCTGCTCCGCAAGGTCGTGCAGTTCCCGCGGGTCCGCGACGATGTCGAACAACTGCGACGGCAACCCGACATAGTGGATCAGCTTCCATCGTCCCTGGCGCAGCATGAACGCGCCAGCCGGCGATCCATGCGCGTGGTATTCGGCGAAGACGGGTCGATCCGCATCCTCGCCCCCCGCTGCCGGGCCCCACAGAGGCCGGCCATGCAGGCTTGCATCCTCGGCAGTGGGCGTGGCGCCCACCGCTTCGAGCACCGTCGGAAACATGTCGACATGGGACACCGGCGCCACTCGCCGCTCGCCCTTTGGCACGCCGGGTCCCGCGATGATCATAGGCACGCCGGCCGAGGCGTCGTAGAGCACCTTCTTGCCGAACAGCCCATGCGCGCCGAACAGCTCGCCATGGTCACTCGTGTAGAGCAGCCGGGTGGTGCGATCGAGACCGAGGTCCCGCACCGTGTCCCTCACCGCACCGAGCTGCTCGTCGAGATGGGAGATCAGCCCGAAATACCCGGCCGCGACCTGGCGCAGCGACGGCGTCGGAGTGCCCGAGCCGAGGATCACGAGTTCCGGGTCCATGATGCTCACTGATCCGAGGTGATGCCGAGGGTGCGGACCAACTCCGCATACTTCGGCGTCTCCGCGGCGATGAAGCGGCGGAATTCCTCCGGCGTGGAGGCGCTGACATCGACCCCCTGCGGCACCAGCACATCCCGCACCGCAGGCAGCCGGAGCGCCTGCTGCAGCGCCTCGGCGAGCGGCGCAACCACGGCATCCGGCGTGTTCGCCGGGGCCAGCAGGCCGAGCCAACCGGACAGGTCGAAGCCGTCGAAACCAGCCTCGGCCATGGTCGGGACCTCCGGCAGGACCGGGGAACGCCGGTCGCCGGTCACCGCATAACCATGCACCAGCCCGTCGCGCACATGCGGCGGGGCCGGCGCGACGCCGGCGAAGAAGATGTCCACATTGCCTGCGAGCACGTCCATTGTCGCCGCCGCACCACCGCGATAGGGCACATGCGTCATCTCGGCGCCGAGGCGCCGGCGCAGCGCCTCCCCGGCGATATGCGCCGGGCTGCCGGCGCCGCCCGGACGGTTGCGCGCATCGGCGGCAAGCTCCCGCAGCGTCGCGTAGGGCAGGGCCTTGCGGCCGATCAGCAGCAGCGGGCTGACGCCGGCCAGGCCGATCGGGGTGAGGTCGTCGGATGTGTAGGTCGCGGTCGGATAGAAGCCAGGATTGATCGCGATCTCGGAGGTATAGCCCATCAGCAGCGTGTGCCCATCGGGCCGCGCCTTGGCGACGGCATCGGCGCCGATCATGGCGTTCGCGCCGGGGCGGTTCACCACCATGATGCTGCGGCCGAGCTTCTCCTGCATATGGGGCGCGACGGCGCGGGCGATGACATCGCCAAGCCCGCCGGGACCATAGGGAACGACGATCTGGATGGCGTCGCCGCCGCCCGCCTGCCGCGCCCGCGCCGGCAACACCAGGGCGGCGACGCCCGCGGTGAGCACGGACCGGCGCGTGAGGAATGCCTGTGCAATCGGATCAGTCCAGCTTCGCGCCGGAAGCGCGGATGATCGGGCCCCAGCGATCGTATTCGGCGCGCACCAGGGCGGCCATCTCGGCAGGCGGCGTCAGCGGCAGGATGGGGTCGAAGCCGATCTGTTCGAGCCGGCGCAGCACGGCCGGATCAGCCATCATGGTCTGTGCCGCCGCGAACAGCCGGTCGATGATCGGCTGCGGCGTGCCGGCGACGGTCGCGAAGCCGAGCCAGGTGCTCATCTCATAGCCGGCGATGCCGCTTTCCTGCATGCTCGGCACATCCGGCAGATGCGGCGAGCGCTGCGCCGAGGTGACGGCGAGCGCGCGCAGACGGCCGCCCTGGATCGCCGGCAGCAGGGTCGAGATATTATAATAGGCGAAGTCCACCTCGCCGCTCTCCACGGCCAGGATGCCCTGCGGCGCGCCGCGATAGGGCACGTGCACCACGTCGAGCCCCGCCATCTGCGAGAGCATCGCGCTGGAGATGTGGTGCGTGCTGCCGACGCCACCCGAGGAATAGGTGAGGTGCCCCGGCCGCGCCTTCGCCGCTGCGATCAGCTCGGTGACGGACTTGAACGGGCTCGATTCCTTCACCACCAGCACGTTGCTGACCGCGACGAGCCGCGTGATGAAGGCGAAGTCCTTCAGCGGGTCGAAGCGCAGGCTGGTGTAGAGGTGTGGATTGAAGGCGACCGAGGTCTGGCCCATCGTGATCAGCGTGTAGCCGTCCGGCGGCATGCGCGAGACCTGCTCCATCGCCAGGTTGCCATTGGCCGATGGCCGGTTCTCCACCACCACCGACTGGTGCAACGTCCTGCCGATGTTCTCTGCGATGAGGCGGGAGATGATGTCGACCGAGCTGCCCGCCGCTAGCGGCGAGACCAGTGTGATCGGCCGCGACGGCCAGGGCGCGCCCTGGGCGGCGGCGCGGCGCGCGCCGAGCAGGGCAGGGGCGGAGAGGATCAAGACGTCACGTCGGCGCATGATGCGGTTCCCATGCAGGCAGCACGAGTGGCTGCGCGATGAAGCCGTGTGTTCTTGTTGTTCGTCCCTTGCCGCGCGACGTAGCCAGGGCCGCGCGGCCGTCATCCGCGTCAGGCCTGGCGGATCAGGTAGATCGGGCTCGACCAGACCACCGCCCCGCCTTCGAGCGTGGCGCGGATGAAGATCGCGTTGTCGCCCTCGGCCCGCAGCGGCACTTCGCGCGTGAAGCGGAAGGCGCGGTGCGGGTTCTCGTCGGGCAGGCGGAAGACGCGGATGCGGCGGCCGAGGCCACCGGCCTCGAAGACGCGGTCCTCGAAGCCGATCTCGGCGATGGGCAGCTCGGCCTTCACCAGTCCTGTGCCGATCGTCAGCGTGCCGCCCTGCGGGTCGTCGAGCAGCGCGTCGAAGCCGCCGAAGCCGCCGGTGGTCACGGCCTGGAAACGCACGGAGGAGGCATCCGCCGCGAAAGGTTTGTCCACGTTCCAGCGATTGATCGGCGCGACGCCCGACCAGCCATTGCCGGCGAGCGACACGGAGCCGTTCCACAGCGTCTCGCGCCCGCGGCCGCGATACTCGGACCCTTCCCACACCACGCGGATGCGGCGGCCGAGATCGGCGGCTGCGAAGGGGCGGATCACCTCCAGCCGTTCGGTGCGGTTGTGCAGCTCGATGCGCTCGATCGGGGAGGCGGCGACGAGTTCGGCCCCGAAGCGGCAGGACGCGTCGCTGACGCCGGTGAGGATGTCGCCCATCCCCGCCACTGCCGTGCGATCGACCGGCGCGCCGCCCAAGGCGGGGTCATCGATGTGCCGGTCCGCGTCATGCGCGAGCACCGCCGTCACATCCAGCAGGACACGAGTGGCGGAGGTCGTCGCATAGTGGCGGCGGCGGCGCAGCGCCGCGAACAGGGCAGGGCGCGTGAACTCCTCGGCGAGCAGGCAGGTCAACCCGCCATAGGAGCCGAACTGCGATGCGCCCGGATGCGACGCGCCCTGCCGCCCCTTGTGCCCGTCCGACCCGGCGGTGATGCCGACGCGCCCGCCGGCGGCGAAGGCATCCTGCAGCAGCCAGTCGAAGGTGCCCCAGTCGCTGTGCACTTCGACCGAGCGTTCCAGCGCCTTGTCATGCGCATAGCCGAGATTGGCGTAGCGCCCGCCGACATGCGGGATGCACAGTGCCGGCCGGCCATCCGCGCGCATCGCCGCATGCAGGGCGCGCGCGTCATAGGCATCGGTCTCGGGGTTGGAGGTGTCTTCCACCAGCGCGCGGCAGGACCGGCGGATCGGGCGGCCTTCCTCGGGCAGCAGCACATTGCGGTCGCCGCCGATCGCGGTGTTGCCCGACCATTCATAGCCGGGGAAGAAGACGAAGCGGCCATCCTTGTTGAACTCGGCCGTGGTGCGGTTGAGGTCTTCCCAGAAGGCGTCCGACACCTGGAAGTCGTTGCCCTGGTGGCACATGGCGTCGATGAAGGCGAGGTCGCGCGCATAGGCCGCGAGCTGCCGCGCCGTGCCCGTGCCGACCGTCTCGCCGGACTGGCCATGCAGATCGGCCCAGAAGGGCAGCAACGGCGCCTCGGCAATGCGCATCGGGTTGCTGCGTGCGAGCAGCGTGCCGGACTCATCCAGCCAATCGATGGCGAGGTCGCCGGCGTCGGCCGTCAGCCCCTCGATGCGATGGGCGCGGGCGCCCTCGGGCCAGGTGAAGCTCTCCGGCAGGCCGACGACGGGCGTGCTGGCATGCAGGCGGAAGGTGCCGCCGATGTGGTCGGTCGGGTTGCCCCAAACGTCGTCCGTACGCAGCGACAGCGCGAAGTCCTGCCCAGGCCGGCGCTGCGTCGGCAGCACCGCGACATGCGACGCCGCGGCGCCCGGGATCAGGCGCACCGTCGGCTGGTCGTCAAGCAGCGCCCAGTTGGTGGTGGCGAAGACGTCGGCCAGCACCAGGAAGTGGAAGGCTTCCTCGCAATACGTCTGCATGCGCAAGCCGGGCGAGCCGAAGCGGCGGTCGCCGATGCGCACGGTGATGGTCTCGCCGGGGGACAGGAAGCCGCGATTGACGTTCACCGTCAGCGTGCGGCTCCAGGGCCGCATGGCGAGCTTCGGATTGAAGTCGAGGCTGAGCTTCGCTCCGTTGCTCGCTTCCGCCGTGACGTAGTTCGGCGCCTTGGGGTCGGTGAATTGCGGCCGGCCTACATCGCTGACCTGGCGGGTGCAGATGCGGATGGATCCGGTGTCGTCCACGCCGAAGCGGCCGGCGGTGAAGACGATGGTGAACTCAGCGAAGCTGCCGGCCACGACCGGGTCAGTCGGGGTCATGGAGACCGTGCCGATCTCGCGCACCAGATAGTCGGTGTGGTGGGCGGTATGACCTTTCCCATAGCCGGGAATGGTGAACTGGCGTGGCTCAGCGCGCGTCGACATCGTGCCCCCAGGGGTAAGGATCAAAGAAATTCACTCATTCATAAAACCAGCACACTTGTTTGGGGCTGTGAAGAGCCATTAATGGTCACGCGATGGCCCGGCCGGCCGGTCGCCTGACGCAGGAAGGGATGCGAAACGCAGGATGAGGGCTTCTCCACAGATGGCGCTTGCCCCGCGGGAGCATCTGGCCAACGCGGATCCCGGCCTGCTCTATCGGCAGATCGCGGCGTCGATCCGCAGCGAGATCGGGACCGCGCGATTGCTGCCCGGCGCGCGGCTGCCTTCCATCGCCGCCATGGCCGAGCAGTTCGGCGTCGCGCCGGCAACAGTGCGCCAGGCGCTTGCCCTGCTGGTCCAGGAAGGAATGATCCGGACGCGGCATGGCAGCGGCAGCTACGTCACCGAAGCGCCGCCGGTCCGGCCGACGCTGGTCCTGGAACTTGGCTGGCCGGCGCTGGCCGAACAGGTTCGAGGCAACAGGGCCCAGATCCTGGAGGCGGATGACGCGGTGCCGCCCCTGGAGGCCGCCGATGGCATGCCTGCGACATCCTACCGGCGGATGAAGCGCGTTCACCGACTGGTCAATGGGCCGCCCTATGCCCTGGTCGATCTCTATGTCGAGCGCGCGTATTTCGACCGGCGGCCGGCGCAGTTCGAGACCGGGATGGTTCTGCCGCTGCTGGCCGAGCTTGGAGGCGGCGAACTCACGACGATGCGGCAGATCTTTCGCCTCGGTGCGGCGGATGCCCTGACGGCGCGCCATCTTGGCGTATCGATCGGCGGGCCTGTGGGTTGGGTGAAGCGCGCGTTGCGCAGTCGCGACGGGGTGGTGGCCTATTGGTCATTGGGCCATTTCCACCCGGACTTCGTGTCCTTCGAGGCGACGTTCACGAGCGAGAAGGGGCGGCCCGCAGGCGAGTGACTGCGCCCGCAGCGCCAGGTCGTTCGCGCCGCGCCGCGTGATCGTGCAGGTCAGCCCAGACACACCTGCACGCCGCGGGAAACCCATCCTCACGACATCGATAGCCGGGATGGTGCTCGCCGCCGGATCCGTGCCGAACATCCTTGCCGCGCTCACCATCGTTGTAGCCTGCGTGGCCAGCGTGGCGCTTCGACTTGCTGTCGGGCACTCGCGGTCCCTACGAACGTCGCCGCAGCCGGTCCAGGGCAAGATAGATCACGGGCGTGCTGAACAGTGTCAGCATCTGGCTGACCGCCAAACCGCCCACGATGGCGAGGCCGAGCGGGCGACGCAGCTCGGCGCCGGTGCCGGTCGCGAGCATCAGCGGAGGGCGCCGAGCAACGCCGCCGCCGTCGTCATGAGAATGGGCCGGAATCGCAGCAGGCAGGCCTGACGGATGGCCTCGGCTGGCGGCATGCCGGCCTGCCTTTCCGCGGCCAGGGCGAAGTCCACCAGCATGATCCCATTCTTCTTCACGATCCCGCTCAGCAGGATGATCGCGATCATGGCGATCGGGTCGAAATCCTGCCCGGCCGCCCAGAGGATCGGCAGCGCACCGAGGCCTGCGGCGGGAGCGTGGAGAGGATCGTCAGCCGGTGGATGAAGCTCTCATACAGTATGCCAAGGATGATGTAGATGACGGCGAGCGCGGCGAGGATCAGCAGCGGCACGCTGCGCAGTGAGGATTGGAACGCCTGGGCATTGCCCTGGAAGCTCGCGCGCAGACCGCCCGGAACGTGCAGCACCGCCACGGCGCGGTCGATGGCCGCCACCGCTTCGCTCAGCGCGACGCCGGGAGCGAGGTTGAAGCTGAGCGTCACCGAAGGAAAGAGTGCCTGGTGGTTCACGGCGATCGGCCTGGTCGCCTGCGTGGACCAGCGCGCGAAGGACGACATGGGGACCGGCCGTCGAGCTCGGCGGGATTGGCGTCCTGCAGCGTGTACTGGTACTGCGTGCTGGCGAGGCGTCCGCCCACGGTGAGGTCCTGCACCGCCTGCAGATAGCTGCGTGCTCCCGGCACTGCCGCGAGTCGTGGGGCGAGACGACGGATGATGGCGCTGGCCGAGGCGTTCCGCGCGTCGCGCGGCTTGAGGCTGACGAAGATGCGTCCCTGGTTCTCGGTCAGACCCGCGGCGCTGCCGAGACTCAGCCCCACGGTGGCGACATCGGGATCGTCCTGCACCAGCGTCGCGATCCTCAGGGAGAGCCTGGTCATCTCCGCGAAGGAGGTCTCGGGAGAGGTCTGGATCGTGCCCAGGATCAGCCCCGTATTCTGCTGCGGGAAGAAGCCCTTCGGGATGCGCATGAAGACGAGGCCGGTGGCGAGGACGCTCGCGGCGAACAGGGTCAGCATGACCATCCGGTGGCGCAGCGCGATGTCGAGCAGGCGCCCGGAGCCCGCCTGCAGCGCGTCGAAGCCCCGTTCCGAGACGCGATAGAACCATGATCGGTGGGGTGTCGCCTTCGTTGCCGGCAACAGCCGTGCGGCCAGCATCGGCGCAAGGGTGAGCGAGACGATCACCGAGACCAGGATCGTCGCCGTGACGGCCACGGCGAATTCCCGGAACAGCCGGCCGACGATGCCCGGCATCAGGAAGAGCGGGATGAAGACAGCGACCAGCGAAAGGCTGATCGACAGGATGGTGAAGCCGATCTCAGCCGAACCGCGCAGCGCCGCCCGGCGCTTTCGACGCCGCCTCACGGTTTCCGGTGCTGCACGACAGTGCCGCGGCACCGGCCATGGCCGGCCGTCTTCATACCTTGGTGGAACCGCGCCATCCACAGGTTCGAGCCGCCTTCCCGATAAGCAGGACCATGCCGGAAGGAGCCAGGACGGCCATGATCGATCAGCCAGGCATCGCCTCGTTTCCTTCGAAGTGCGGTGTCGGCGTCTCGGCGTCGTATCGCGCGGGCTCGGTTGCGCTCGGCACCGGATCGAGCGGATCCGGCACTGGGAGGGGCTGAAGGTGCCGCAGCGCCAGCCGAGGCGGGCCAGGCTGCGGCTGGCGGATGGTTCCAGCCTACGGCTGCGGCCAGAGCGGGCGAACTATGTACGGGCGTATGACTTCGTCGAGGACCGCACGCGGGACGGGCGGAAGTTCCGACTGTCCGTTTGCGCGGGTGCGGTGCGGGCTGCAACTATCGGGCAGGATCTTCGTGGCTCGTCCGCCGACCGGGTGTGCTTGTAGTCGGATCTGCGAGATTCGATAGTGCGACCACACCACAGGCCGGCTGCCGAACAGGTGTTCGCCAGGACATTCGCCGCGCTGCCAGCCTAGAGGACTGTCGACGGACCGTCCTGCTCCGGCACCACGGTTCGTTCGTCTCCACGGCCGACGCGCGGTCTCCACGGCGAGCCATGTGCTGTCAGCGTCAGACTCTTCCAAGCATAGTCATCTCCCACAGCGAGCCCCCGAGCCCGCCATCTGCAGGCAAGAGTGTCGGAATCGAGGGCGCATCCCTAGATCATCCCCTCCGCTCGCGCCGTCAGTGCTGGTCGCCGGCACGCCGTCGTCCAGCGCCGCCCAGACGCGCCCGGCATTGGTAGCGATCTGTCGGGCCGATTCCACGATCTCTGTCTCCGTGGCTCCATGCTTGGCCGACCAGCGGCGGATGGCCTCGGCATGCAGTAGGATCGCCGTGAGAGCATTCGCGACCTGGCCCCTGACGTGGCACGCAGCGGGCTCGCGATCCTGGTCGCCGCACGGGCCGCCTGCGTCGCGCGGCGCCTTCCCGGCATCACAGTCGGCACGCTCGTTGCCAGGACTATCGGGCGCGGCCCTTCGGCTCATGACGACCTCCGCTCCGCTCGTAGGGACAATGGCAGAGTGGCCTGCAGCGCAGCTGATTGCCCGTAAGACACTGCAATGCGCTGTGTAGATGCGAAAAGCGACATACGCGCATCTGGTACCTCATAGGCCGATGACGCGGCTCGTCGGCAATGGCGCGAAGTATTGCGATTCCTTTCGGGTCTTTGCGCACCTCTTCCCTTGGGTCGTGTCAGCGTTCCTCTGGTCGGGCTGTCCCGATGCCACACATGCCAAGCCAATGAGGTGATGCCATGTTCTCCCGCCGTGCGAGCGCCGCCCTGGTCCCCGTGGCGCTGCTTGCTCTCGCCGCACCGGCCGTTGCCCAGGCCCGATCGATCAGGAACGTCGTCCTGGTCCATGGCGCATGGGTGGATGCCTCCGGCTGGAAGCCGGTCTATGAGCTGCTGACGCGCCGCGGCCTCCAGGTCGCGATGGTGCAGGAGCCGGAGACCGCCTTCGAGGCCGATGTCGCCGCCGCCAGGCGCGTGCTCGACATGCAGGACGGTCCGGCGATCCTCGTCGGCCATTCCTATGGCGGCTCGGTCATCACACAGGCCGGGGTGCACCCGAAGGTCGCCGGCCTCGTCTATGTCGCCGCCCATGCGCCGGATGTCGGCGAGGACGAGGGCGCGCTCGGCCGGCGGATGCCGAGCGTGCTCGCCCGCACCGAGGGTGCGGTCAGAATGACCCCAGACGGCTACACCTATCTCGATCCGGAGCTCTTCCCGCGCCTTTTCGCCCCCGACCTGCCCCGCGAGCGGGCAGAGTTCGCGGCGCGCTGCCAGGTCTTCGCGAAGGCCGAGGTGTTCAGCACGCCGCTGACCGCCGCCGCCTGGAAGACGAAGCCGAGCTGGGGAATTGTCGCCGGCAACGACCAGATCATCAATCCAGGCCTCGAACGCTTCTACTACGAACGCGCCGGCGCGCCCTTCATCGTCATCGAGGGCGCCAGCCACTCCGTCTACGAATCCCACCCCGTGCAGGTCGCCGCCGTCATCGAGGAAGCCGCGCGGAAGGCGCAGGAGCGGATGCCTTAGGCAACCGCTCGCCAAGGAGATGCAGCAACCATGACCATTCTCTATGCGACCAAAGTCACCGCGACGGGCGGCCGCAAGGGCAGCATCCGCAGCGCCGACGGCATCCTCGACCTGACGCTCGCCATCCCGAAGGAGCTGGGCGGCATGGGCGGCGCGACCAACCCGGAGCAGCTCTTCGCGGGCGGCTACGCGGCCTGCTTCGAGAACGCGTTGCTGCGCGTAGCGCGCCAGTCCGGCCATCGCTTCGCCGATGGCGACGTCACGGTCACCGCCGAGATCGGGCTCAGCCGCAACGAGGCCGATGCCTTCGTGCTGCATGCATCGCTCGCCATCACCGTCGCCGGCGTCGACCAGGCGACGGCCGAGGCGCTGGTGCAGGGCGCCGATGCGATCTGCCCCTACTCCAACGCCATACGCGGCAATGTCGCGGTGGCGAAGACCGTCAACGTGCGGTGACGTCAGCGTGCGGTGACGCCGGCCCTGCATCCCATCCCCGCCATCGAGGCATCCATTGAACTGGGCCTCGGCCCGATGGCATGATCCGGCCTCGAACCGGGATATCCGATGCGCGGGGATGCCGATGGGTGCGCCACCGCCTGCCAGCAGCCGAACGGGTCGCGGCCGCGCCTATGGCGCGCATCTCGCTGCGTGCCTGGACCTGCCGCAGCCACGAAGCCATGTCAGCCGGACGCTTCGCAGGGGGCTGCTCGCCCTGTCCGAGCTGCGGACGGATAGACCCTCGCGGGAGCTCAGCGCGTCCCTGGGCTATGACGATGCCTATTCGGTCGCAGTCCACCTCCGACCGATGCGGCGCGAGATGTGGCGGAACGGGCGGTTCCTGGCCGACGCGGCGCTCGAGGCCGGCACAGTCTTCATCGTGGACATGAGGCAGGATCCGCGGGTGCTTGTGCGGGATCCTTGGCACAGCATGCATGTCTACCTGCCGATATCGACTCTGAGCGCCTGTGCTGAGGAGAACGGCATGCCGGCCTTTGCCGGACTTGCCGATGAGGGTCCCGCTGGCCTCGACGATCCGGTCATGCGCCAGCTTGCCGACGCGGCCTCGGCGGTCTTCGCCCACCCACACAGGGCAAGTGGCCTTCTGCTCGATGCGATCCTCGACGCTGTCTGCATCCACATGATCGGCCGGCACGGCGTGGCCAGGCGCGCGATGCAGGGCCGCCCCCATGGCCTGGCGCCCTGGCAGGAGCGCCGTGCCAAGGAGCTGATGGAGGCCCATCTCGACCTGTCCCTGTCGGATCTTGCCAGGGAATGCGGCCTTTCAGTTGCGCATTTCGGCCGGGCCTTCAAACGCTCGACCGGGATGGCACCGCATCAGTGGCAGCTCAGCCGCCGCATCAGTCGCGCGCAAGCCATGCTCGCGGGTTCGGCGCTCACCATCGCGGAGATCGCGCTCGCCTGCGGTTTTTCGGGCCAGAGCCACTTCGCCACCGCCTTCCGCGAAAGCACCGGCATCGCGCCGGGGCGGTGGCGGCGGTCGACCATGACGGGTCAGCCCGGCCACGGCTGAACGCGGCCGGAAGCAGCGGCGGGCCATCGGTCGCGTCATTTTCCGGCAAATCCCGTCAGGTTCCCGGAAGACAGCGCGACGCAGGCTGTCGAGATGCGCCATGGCGACCTGTGCAGAAGCCGGGGCGCGAGGAGACGACGACCGATGCTCGGACCCGGATAGACGAGGTCATGCCCGATACGCCAAGCCGGGAAGCGACGGTGCAGAGGCAGGACACCTTCATTTCCTTCGGAAGCTTCCGCCTGGATCGTGCGGGCCGGCTTCTGCTGAAGGATGGCGTGCCCGTGCGTATTGGCTCGCGCGCCCTCGATCTGCTGATCGTTCTGACCGATCGCGCGGGCGAGGTGGTCAGCCGGCACGCCCTGCTGGACCTGGTCTGGCGGGACGTCGTCGTGGACGAGGCGGCGGTGCGCGTCCACATCGCCTCGTTGCGCCGGGCGCTCGGGGATGGGCAGGACGGTGCGCGCTACATCGTCAACGTCGCCGGCCGTGGCTACAGCTTCGTCGCGCCGATCACGCAGGTTGAGCCGGAGGCGTCACAGGCCGCCGCGTCGACGGCGCTCCGCGCCACGATACCCCCGCCCGCGCCGCCGCGGCCGCTCATCGGCCGCGACCGGGTCATCGAGAGCCTGAGCGAGCTGCTCCTCGCGCGACGCTTCGTCAGCATCATCGGCGCCGGCGGCATCGGCAAGACGAGCGTGGCGACCGCCATCACCGACAGGTTGCGCACGCAATTCGGCGAGGAGAATGTCGTCTTCACCGATCTCGGCGCGATCTCCGAAGCGGCCCTGGTCCCGGGCGCCATCATCGCCGCCGTCGGCTGCACGCTGAGCGGCGCCGATCCGGCGACCGGGCTGCTCGACTTCCTCGCCGACAAGCGGATGCTGATCGTCCTGGATAGCTGCGAGCATCTCATCGACGCGGCCTCACGCCTCGCCGCCGACCTGTTCCGGCAGGCGCCAGGCGTCCATCTGCTGGTGACCTCCCGCGAATCACTGCGCGTCGCGGGTGAGACGGTGCATCTGCTGAGCGCCCTCGCCAGCCCGGTGGAAGATGTCCCGAGCGCCGCGGAAGCGCTGGCCACGCCGGCGGTGCAGCTCTTCATGGAACGGGCAGCCTCGGGCGGCTTCCTTGGGGCGCTGACCGACGGCGATGCTCCCATCGTCGCGGAAATCTGCCGCCGCACCGACGGCATCGCGCTGGGGATCGAGCTGGCGGCGAGCCGCGTCGGCACCTATGGCATCCGTGGCGTTGCCGACCTGCTGGCGGGCAGCGCGGAGCTACGGCTGGTCGGCCGGCGCAACGTCGCGCCGCGGCACCGGACACTGCAGGCGATGCTCGACTGGAGCTACAACCTGCTCTCGGAGGAGGAACGGCGCATCCTGGCGCGGCTCTCCGTCTTCATCGGCCTCTTCACCATGGAGGCCGCCTGTGCCGTCGCCGGCGAAGCGGAGCCCGCGACGCCCGGCGTCGCGGCGATCGTCGCGAGCCTGGTCGACAAATCCCTGCTCTGGGTCGATGCGGCGGAGGGCCGCGTCTTCTACCGCCTCCTCGACATGACGCGCGTCTATGCGGCGGCCAAACTGGAGGAGTTTGGCGAAGGGCGGCAGGTCGCGCTGCGCCACGCGCGCCACTTCGCTGAACTGTTCAGGAAACTTGCCTTGGAACATGGCGCCTATGCCGAGATCGGCCGACACGCGCCCCATGTCGGCAATCTGCGCAAGGCCCTCGAATGGAGCTTCGCCGAGCAGGAACACCGCGCGATCGGCGTCGACCTCGCGGCCGATGCCGCGCCGCTGTTCCTTGGGCTGTGGCTGCTCGGCGAATGCCGGCGCTGGTCGCGGCTGGCGCTGGACAGCATTCCGGCGGCCGGCGGCTTCTCCCAGCGCGAGGCACGGCTGCTGGAGGCGTTGGCGGTGTCCTCCATGCACACGCGCGGCAATACGGATGAGGTCAGCCAGGCGATCGAGCGCGGGCTGAACCTGGCGGAGGAGGACGGCGCGGGACTGCCGCAGATGCGTCTGCTCGCGGGCCTCAACCTTTTCCTCACGCGGCTCGGCCATTTCGACAGTGCCCTGGCGGCCGCGCGGCGCTGCGCCGCCATCGCGGAGCGCAGCGGCGCGCTCAGCGACCGGATCATCGCCGAATGGCTGCTCGCAGCCGCGCATCACATCGCCGGCAACCAGGCCGAGGCGCTGGAGCATTGTCAACGCGGCTTCACGCTCGAAGCTGGTCTCGGGCGGCTGGAGATCAATCTCTTCGGCTATGACCACCGCCTCCGCGCGTCGATCGGGCTGGCCCGGCTGCTCTGGCTCCGTGGCTCGCCCGAGACGGCCTGCCGTCTGGCCCTGGAGGTGATCGAGGAAGGCGCACGCCTGCCGCCGCCGGGCAACTACAGCATGGCGACCGCCCACGCCATTCCGATCCTGCTGTGGAGCGGCAGGACGGCGGAGGCGGCCGAGCATCTCGAGCTGGCCATCGTGCATTCCGAGCGACATTCCCTTCGGCCCAACGCCGCCTGGACCCGGGCCCTGAAGGGCGAGTGGCAGCTTCTTGAAGGCAATCCGGTTGCGGCGGCGGACACGCTTCGCGAGGC
>Ga0075012_10000992_pt1 | contig 29729 bp, 19 predicted proteins | sample All_14_2_FD_71474 | JGI IMG/M metagenome (GOLD analysis project Ga0075012, IMG submission 71474) | Freshwater microbial communities in response to fracking from Pennsylvania, USA - Allegheny Zone_MetaG_DW_15 | ecosystem: Environmental > Aquatic > Deep subsurface > Groundwater > Drilled...
TTATCAATCTTCCGCAAAAATTTTACGATATGCAGCCTTATATGAACTTAAAAAACATTCAATATGGCTGGTTTGCGCTCAATAGTACACATGGATCTCGACACTTTTTTTGTGTCGTGCGAACGCTTGCTAGATAGTCGTCTGGTAGGCAAACCGATTCTCATCGGCGGGACGAGTGACCGTGGTGTAGTGGCTTCTTGCAGTTATGAGGCTAGAAAATTCGGAATTCACTCAGCAATGCCGATGAAAATGGCGAAGGAACGTTGTCCAGAAGCCATTATCATCAAAGGGAACACGAGTACTTATACCAATTACTCAAAAATGGTGACCGACATTATTCGCGAGGCCGCACCTATTTATGAGAAGGCTTCTGTAGATGAATTCTACATGGATTTTTCGGGTATGGATAAGTTTTTCGGAACGATGAAATATGCTTCCGAATTGCGCCAAAAAATCATTCGTGAAACGGGATTGCCGATTTCCTTTGGCTTGTCGCAAAATAAAACCGTTTCAAAGATTGCAACTGGGGAAGCGAAGCCAAACAACCAATTGTTGATTGATTATGGTGCAGAAAAACATTTTCTGGGCCCTCTATCTGTACGAAAAATTCCAATGGTGGGATTAAAAACCTATCAAACACTTTGCAATCTAGGCATTCGAAAAATTGAAACAATTCAAGAAATGCCTTACGAAATGATGGAAAGTGCCTTGGGTCAAAATGGAATTGGAATTTGGAAAAAAGCACAGGGAATTGACAATTCGGCTGTTGAACAATACAACGAACGAAAATCCATTTCAACGGAGCGGACCTTTGATTACGACACGATTGACGTTCTTAAATTAAAAGGAATCATGGCTGCTATGGCAGAAAACTTAGCCTTTCAACTCCGTCGTGGCGATAAATTAACCGCTTGTGTCACCGTGAAAATTCGTTATTCTGATTTTCAAACGCAAACCTTACAAAAACAAATTCCTTACACGGCTGCGGATCATGAGTTAATGCCTATTGTTGCTGAATTGTTTGAGCGCATCTACAATCGACGGATGCTCGTTCGATTGATTGGCGTCCGCTACAGTTCACTTGTTTCTGGAAATCATCAACTCAATCTTTTCGATGATGGGACACGCTTCACAGAGCTTTATGGTGCAATGGATAAAATCCGTCAACGATTTGGTGACCGCGCCGTAATGCGTGCCATTGGCTTAGATGCTCGAACAATCGGTAGGTACAATCCATTTAGCGGCGAACCACCACCGTTGTTGGCGAATAGGAGAATTTAGTATCAAGATTCGAGACCGCTCCACTGGTAGAGCCGAGAACCGAGATTTGATTTTGGGAAATGTCTCGAAATTATAGTAGAAATTAATTAAACAATGAATATATGCATAACCATAAAAATTTAAAAATTTGGCAACGATCAATGGATTTAGTAGAGCTAATTTATCGAGAAACTGTAGATTTTCCAGTTGATGAAAAATATGGACTCACAAGTCAATTAAGGCGAGCAACCTGCAGTATTCCTTCAAATATAGCGGAAGGAACGAGCAGGTCCAGTCAAAAAGAATTTCAACACTTTCTTTCAATTTCACTCGGTTCTACGTTTGAGGTCAGTACACAGATAGAGTTAGCAAAGCGATTGCTTTTAATCGATATCAAGAAAGCCGACGAAATTCTCATTGAGCTAGACCAGTTAGAAAAAATGATCATTGGATTTATGAAATCACTCCACATATGAGTTTCGATACTTAAAAGAGTTGAGTGAGGTATGTTGTGAGCGTTTAGAAATGTGAGATTAATTCAAGCTCCCACAAATAAGTCTCGGCTCTCACAGCGCAGTGGTCTAATTTCTATGCTCTTTTTCATAAATGTTTCTAAAAAGTCACTATAGTCTCCGCTACGGAATTTTATCTCCGGAAGAACTCATTCAATGGGCGAAAGGAGCAGGTTATGCGCAAGTTGTTCTGTGCGACATCAATTCTACAACTTCATCGCTTAGTTACGTTCGTGAGGCCCAAAAACTCGGCATGCCCGCAGTAATTGGAATCGACATACGAAATGGCATGGATTGCTGCTACCTACTCATTGCAAAAAACAACCGCGGATTGCATGAGGCAAATGAATTTATTTCTACTTATTTACATCAACAAAAGCCTTTTCCAATACAAGCTCCTCACTTAGGCAATTGCTATGTTATTTACACACAAGAAAAGCAACCCAAAAAACTTGCAGTCAATGAATTCGTTGCTATAACAGCCGCTGAGTTGAATCGTTTGAAAATTCAAAAAAGCAAAATACCACTCGGAAAAATGCTTGCTTTTAGCTCCATGATTTTCCGTGATAAACGTGATTTCAATACTCATCGTTTACTCCGAGCGATTGATCAGAATGTTTTACTTTCCAAGCTACCGAAAGAACAGGAAGCAAAGGAAAATGAAAAACTACTTCCATACGAAGAACTAAAACATTCCTTTTCTGATTTTCCTGATTTACTTCAGAACACCGAAAAACTTCTCAAAACATGTTCTGTTCATTTCGAATTTGGAGACGATGCCAAACCTCAAAATGTTGCCACATACACAGGAAGTAAAGAGGAAGATCTTGAACTATTAAAACAACTCTGTGCAGATGGTTTAGATTATCGTTACCCCATTATTAATGATGAAATAATCGCTCGAATTGAAAAAGAAATTGAAATAATTGCCGAAAAAGATTACCTCTCCTACTTTCTGATAACTCATGACTTTACTTCTTATGCGCGATCGAAAGGTTATTTCTATGTCGGACGAGGAAGTGGCGCAAATAGTATTGTAGCCTATTTATTGCGTATCACCGATGTAGACCCCTTGGAACTCGACCTATACTTTGAACGCTTCATTAATTTATACCGAAAAAATCCACCTGATTTTGATATCGATTTTTCATGGAAAGATAGAGACGATGTCACTCGCTATATATTTCAACGCTATCCAAATGCTGCATTGCTTTGTACCTATAACACCTTCCAGTATAGAGCGACTGTTCGTGAGCTTGGAAAAGTATTTGGATTACCAAAATCAGACATTGACATTCTTAGTCGCGGAAAATTTGACTACAGCAAACTCGATCAATTGTCTCAATTGGTATTAAAATATAGCACTTACATCAAAGGACTTCCCTCCCATTTAAGTGTTCATGCAGGGGGAATTGTAATCAGTGAAAAGCCCATTTCTTGGTATTCTGCCACTTTTCTTCCTCCAAAAGGCTATGCAACAACTCAATTCTCGATGTTGGAAGCAGAAGATGTCGGTCTGTTTAAATTCGATGTGTTGAGTCAACGTGGTTTAGGTAAAATTCACGATGCCTTGGAAATCATTGAATACAATCAACCCGATAACCCAGCACACGATATTCACGACATCGCCTACTTCAAACACGATGAAAAAATCAAAACCTTGTTAAGATCTGCACGAGCAATGGGCTGTTTTTATGTGGAATCACCTGCGATGCGCATGTTGATGGTGAAATTACAAGTGGATACTTACCTGGGACTTGTTGCGGCTAGTTCTATTATTCGACCAGGCGTGGCGCAATCTGGAATGATGAGAGAATACATTCTACGACACCGTTATCCTGAAAAAAGAAAAGAAGCGCATCCCATCTTGCAGGAGATTATGCCTGACACATATGGCGTCATGGTCTACCAAGAAGATGTCATTAAAGTTGCGCATCATTTTGCCGATTTATCACTTGCTGAGGCAGATGTTTTAAGACGTGGAATGTCGGGCAAGTTTCGTTCGCGTAGTGAGTTTGATAAGGTAAGAGAAACATTCTTTGGAAATTGTCGGAAAAAAGGCTTCGCAGATCAACTCATCACAGATATTTGGCGGCAAATTGAAAGTTTCGCAGGATATGCCTTTTCCAAAGGGCATTCGGCTTCTTATGCAGTGGAAAGCTATCAGAGTCTTTACTTAAAAGCGTATTATCCACTTGAATATATGACAGCGACTATCAATAATTTTGGTGGATATTACCGTACAGAAATCTATGTTCACGAAGCGAGAACGTGGGGAGCAACGATTGTAGCACCTTCAATCAATCATGGTTCATATGAATGTGTATTGGATGGAACGAAGTTGATTTTAGGGTTTATTCTTGTCAACGGAATCGAAGGTAAACTCATCATTTCAGTTCTTGAAGAACGGATGAATTATGGACTATTCAAGAACTTCGAAGATTTAATGAAGCGGGTCTCTATTCCGTTGGAACAATTGGTATTAATTATTCGCATTGGTGCGTTACGCGATTTTCCTGAAAGTCGAAAAGAATTATTGTGGAAGGCACATCTGCACCACAACCGTTCTAAAAACAAACAGCCTGTCCCCCAACTCTTTGTACAGGAACAAAAAACTTTTCATTTACCGCAACTCACAGAACAAACACTCGAATTAGCCTTTGAGCAAATGGAACTCTTAGGTTTTCCTTTGTGCAATCCCTTTGATTTATTAAAAAATGAAATTCCCGTGCACACCATGGCCAATGAACTTCATCAATTTCTTGGACTGCGCATTCACACATATGGTTATTTAGTGGCACTTAAACAATCGAAAACAAGTAAGGGAGATATGATGTTTTTTGGGACCTTTATTGATCGAAATGGAGATATCATTGACACCGTACATTTTCCAGAAGTGGCACGTAGGTATCCATTCTACGGAAAAGGAATTTACCTCTTAGTTGGGGTTATCTCTGAAGAATTTGGCTATTATACCATTGAGGTTGGGGAAATGGTGAAACAAGCTTTTATGGAAGATATTCGCTTTAGCGAAGAGGAAATTTAGAGGTAAATTATCTTTTTACCTCAACAAACAACATACAAACGTCATCCACTTGTTCATTGTCACCCTTCCATTGGTCAAATTGGCGATTCATAAATTCTGCTTGATTTGAAACAGGAAGTTCTCCAGAACGAAGGATAAATTCTAGCAATGCACCTTTCTTCAATTTCTTCGCATTGTCCCCGCCAATTTGATCAGCATAACCATCCGAGAACAATACAATTCGATCTCCCTTCAACAATTTAATCGAAATCTGAGCAAATGCTTCGTCTGAATGTGATTTTCCAATTGGTCTGCGCGTTCCATTCAAACATAAAAGGGTAAACATATCTGTTCTACCTTTTTGCTGGATATTCGCATCAAATACATTTTCATCCAAAAAAGAATTCTGACGAAGAATATATGCGGTATGATTAGCCCCAGTAAAATGTAACATATTATTTTCATGGTCAAAATGACAAAAACTAATGTCCATTCCATCATTCAATGTTTCACTTCCGCGATATAAACTCTCTACCACATGAACATTTAATGATTCAACCATTTCACCGGTTGTAACGTGTTTCTCTTCACGAATAACTTTCTCCAACGAATTCATACCAACCAAGGAAACCATTGCTCCAGGAACGCCATGCCCCGTACAATCAGCTACACCAAAAATTGATTTATTGTAAAGTTGATAGGAAAAATAAAAATCACCACTTACGATATCTTTCGGAGCAAAGAACAACTCAAATTGCAAGGAATCAGAAGTGTGCTGAGTAATATTAGGTAATGTCGCACGTTGAATGTAGGTCGCGTAATTAATACTATCAATAATCTCCTTGTTCTTTTCAGAAAGTTCACCCAAAGCACTTTGCAATGCAACGTTCGATTTTTCAATCAATTCATTCTTCGAATTCAACAAATCATTTGCCTTACGACGTGATTTATTCGCACGCCAAAGTAAACCAATACCAACTAATAAAATGAGTCCAGCAAAGATGGCAAGTGTCAGTAAATTTCGATTCTTCTGCGCTTTCATCTCCAATGAACTATTCTTCACCTCTTCTAATTCCTTCTCAGTTGTTAACTGAAGAATTTCAGCTTCCTTCTTTTCTGATTCGTAAATTGCTTCCAATTCTTTTAGCTGAGCAGCCTGCTCTGCAATCTGAAGAGTATCCTCTAACCTACTATGTAAACGCAAATAAGCATAAGCATTTTTATAATCCCCAATAGATGAATAAGCATCACTTAAACCTAAATAACCAGTTATCAAGGATAAAGAATCACCTAATTCCAATTTCAATTCGTTTGATTTTTTGAAAAAACCTATGGCTTTTTCGTGCTCTTTCAAATCACTATATGCATTACCTATATTGTGATAATTAAAAGATTGCCAAAGAACGTTCCCGCTCTTTTTATTCATTTCCAATGCTTTAAAGAAATACTCAAGTGCTTTCCTGTGATTGTTTCTCCTGCGCTCAACGTTTCCAAGATTATTGTAATTCCCAGCTATTAATCTTTTGTTACCTAATTGATTTGCAAGGTCTAAACTCTTCTTGTAATAAACCTCTGCCTCGTCTAAATTTCCTTGATCCTTCATGGCATTCCCCAAACTAATGGAGGCATTCGCCATACCAAGTGTATCCTTGATTGATGTGTAAATTGACAAGGATTCTCTTAGGTATTTTTCAGCTGTATTGTTTTGATCTAACTTCAAATAGGCAGTCCCAATCAGGCGTTTGAAGGATGCCATGTACTCTTGATTGTTATACTTTTTAGCGATTTTCAGTCCCGAATGATACAGATTAATCGCCTTTTCAAATTGATTTAAATCAGCCTCAAGATCACCCAAACGCGCAAAAATAAAAGCCGAATAATCATCCTTTAATTCATTTGTTTTCGATTTTAATTCACCCGCTAAGGTATCTGCTTTTCCATGTACCCCAAGTGAATCGTAGATGTAAAACTTCCAAAACTTGAGTTTAGTCTCAGAATTTGGGGTTTTCTTTAATTGGGTAGTATATAAGTTCTCTACCTTTTTTTCTAAGTCAGGCGATTCTAGATTCTTGATTTTATTCGTCAACTCCGAATATCCAACTTGCGCCGAAATACTTGACGTTAAAACGATAAAAATCAACAATATAAAACTTCGATTCCTCATACCCAGCAAAGGTACAATTTTGTTTTCTTACAATTTAACAAATGGCAACTGAATCATACGTGAATCTTGCTCAATTCGTATGTAATACATTCCATTTGCATACTGACTAGCATCGATTGTCTGCATAACTACTGATTCAATTGCATTAATTGTTTCCTTGTGCACTATTTGTCCACCCATATTATAGATGTATAAATTAGTTGTATTCGAAGGATTGTTTTGATTATTGAACACAACGTTTATTGACCCACTTGTTGGATTTGGATAAAGGAAACCAATTTCTCCTTCAGGTAAAACTGGACAAGGAGTAAAAGCTCGTCCTGGTGAACCACCTTCGCATCCAACAAACCAAGAAGTTGAGACGTTTGGATCAGCAAAAACAGGATTAATCGAATACTCCAAAGTATAATCCTCAAATGTAGGCTGTGATGGCCATGGCGCTTGATTACTGTATAAAACACTCGTCAATAAAATTCCTTGATCATCATATAATCTGAGAACATCTTTACCTGCCAATCCAAAATTAAATGCTCCAGACACATTTTCCACTGCACTATGTCTTGTCCCGAAATTGAGCAAATCATTGCTTAATACCCAATACCCACCGGCTGGTACAACAACTGCTGGTAAAGAAAATACATGGTCATTTTTAGAATCTTTAAATGAATATGTGCTCAAATTAACTGGCCCAACTGTGTTGTTTCTGATTTCTATCCAATCGCCCGCATTGTATTCTGCAATTGAATTATTGTAATTGATTTCTGTAAATGTAACTGGCTCAATACATGGTTCATAAGCTTTACCTGGCGATCCACCAATACAACCACAGAACCAATCTTCTGGATCTAACTGCACCGCATTCATGAAGCTATTCTCTAGTGTTCTTCCCCAACCATCCGCACATTCAGGGAAAGGCGCTTTATCTCTATAAATTGCATTTAATACCAATTCATTGTGATGATTGTACAATTGTATTGAATCATAACTGTTGCTCCAAGGAAAACCAGTTGCACCAACGAAATTCAAGACGGTTGGATATTGCGCCTTAAATAAATTGGTATCCTGACAAATTACTAAATAGCCATTAGCTGGAATATTCGTTTGGTCTTCAAAAATAAATTTATCGTAGAAATTTTTCGATTTAACGCTCCAGTTTGTCAGTTCTAATGGAGTAGATCCAAAATTGTGTAACTCAATCCAATTACCACCATCAACACTGGATTCGGGATTGTAATGAATTTCAGAAATTGTCACTGCTAATGGCTCTTCTGTACCAACAAACATAGCTTTAAAAAACTCACTTGTGGAAACATTAAGTTCTATGCTCTCATTTAACAAATCTGCTCCTGGAATCAATGAATTTACTTGCCAATTGGAAAAAGTATATCCAGGATTTGCGACAGCTGTCATTCGGACTGGCACCCCATCAAAGTAAACTCCTGTCCAAGGTAATTCATCGGGAACAATGGTTGAAATTTTAATGTAACCTGCTCCTTCCGGCTGAACATTCAACGTAACATTTACCTTTTTGACTAGGGAGAATTCATTCACTATTTGGTTGCGAACAACATCGGAACGCATAGAAAAATCATTCAGTAATTGATTTCGAATTGCCGCATATGTTGCCATACCTCCCGGTACATCTCCTGTCCAGGTTTGAAAATGTCGAGGTAATTCTGGAAGCAGTTGGTTGTACATACTATCGACAATTGGTGTGTACTGATTTGCTCTGAAAACGGTATTCATTAAATCTGCATATCGATTTACAAAGTAATTTTTGAATTCCGTATTTTGCGCTAACCCGTTGTAGATTTCCCAAAAAGGATTTGGTTGATTGTTGTTTCTGAAATAGTCAAAAATGTTAGCATTGACATCTGCCCATCCACCCAAGCCTAATTCCATATCCTGTAAGAAAAACTTCCATTTGTTCCCCTTGGTGCGCATACGAGCAATTTTCATGTTATTGTAAATCCAGTCGTAATTTCCAAACCAGTTCTCCGCAGACAAATAATCGGCAAAATTGTATAAATCAATTTTTTTGTCACATTGATCAAAATAATCAGCACTTGCTGGATCGTAGGTAGTTACAAAATCGCGCATCGTATAAAAAGAAGAGTCATTTCCTTTGACAGTTCTTAAAATACTTGGTCCATAGAAATATGAAATGGACAACAAATCTAGACTATCTGGGTCATTTCCATAATTTTCTTCGAAATAGCGTTCATTTGCTTTTTCACGTAATTCATATACGCCAAAATATTGTCCATTTACAAAAGCAACAACAGGAGAATAGGCTTGTGAATTCGCATTTGTTTCACGCATCATGCGCATAAAAGTTGCGTCCTTTTGAGGATATTGATTCCAGTAATTACTTCCGTTTCTCAAGTAAAAAGCATAAAACTTGTCTATAAAAGCTTTTTCAGGAATAAGCGGGTAATTAACTGGCTCACCTTCTCCATACAAAGTATTTGCTGGCTCAATTGTTACACTATGTTGAGGATTCGAACGGCTTCCTCCTGCTCCACCATCAGGTTTTATGGATGCTCGTGACTCAAATTGTTTCTGACCATCAGCATCAAAATATTCGATGATACATGGTTTCCTCCAATCGGTCGTATAATTATCAAATATACCAGTCGGACCTACTAAATTCGACGCGTCTGTAGATATAGAAATAACAGGAATCGTAAAATCTTCCATGAAAAAATATGTTTCTGCAGCTATTTGACTTGGCAGAATGCTTGTTGAACCAGAAAAACACTTTGCTTTTACAACAGCATTAGTGCTGAGTGTAAAAGGACCTGAATAGAGGGTTGAAGTTGGGATAGGGTCTTGACCATCAATAGTATATCGAATAACACCACCTGTTGTTGAATTATTTAATATAGAAACACTAATTCCTGCCGTGAAAAAACCACCAGTGGTTTCGATAATCGGTAAATTTTCATAGGAAGAAAAAGCAATTGAACTGTTGTTAGTTGCTCCTGGCGTGGGAATAGAAAATATTGAATTCGTCGGTGTACCATCTAAAAATTTACCGAATGACATGTCTGGTTCCAAATCAGGAATAGCTAACGAATCGATAATGATTCCACTAGGATCGGACAAGTATAATATTTCACCAACTGTGGCAATGCTGAAATTTGTATTAAAAAATGAATTTGATGTGACAGGATTAAAATAAGGATGAACAGTTCCCGCATAATAAATCGTTGATTCATTAAATCCGAAAGTTAAGAAAGGAATTAGCGATAAATCGGAAGAAGCGGCAGATGCATTATGAACCTCTATTGCTAAGACATTTGTACCATTCACCAAAATAGAATTTAAGAGGTTAGTATCTATTTCATATGATTGAACTCCTCCACCTTGATATATTTCAGCTTCATGATCAGCAGAAAACTCATCCCAATTGGGCGGATATCCAGCTAAACCAAAACGTGCAACTTCTACACCATTGATATAGGCAACAAAACCGTCATCAAAATCAGCATCAAAAACTGCGGCAACAATGGCTTCTTTATTTGAAATATTGAAGGTTTTCCTCACGTAAACGGAATTGACAGGTCCTGTTATTGCAGTTGCATCATCACCATCTCCATAACCAATGCCTAAACTTCCCGGCAACCAACCAACTGGTGTGTACGCTATCGTATTCCAATCTGAGGCTAAATTCGCAGCAGGGACATAGTATTCCCATGTATCATTTGCATTTACAGCTGTTTCCCAATGATCAATTATTGAAACATTACTTCTGCCAGATGCTAAAACTGTCAAATAACTATTTGCAGCTAGGGTTGAAGCTGGAAATTGCCATTTGGAAGGAAGAAGTTTATCATCAGTAAGTCCGTAGCCTAACAAATTGATTGAACTACTAGAACTATTGTATAATTCCAACCAATCAGGACTGCTTCCATCTGCCTGAACAACAGTTGAGCCGTTAGAATTTGAAGCTTCATTTATAAAAACTTGTGCCCGACAGAATGGTATAAATGAAAGTAAAGTAGAAGTAAGTAAAATTCTTAACATATGAAGAAATGATTATATAATAATCCATTAACAAATAACTAATATTTGCTTGTTCAAGTCCTAAATTAGCTAAATAATCGTTCTATTTAAAATTTAGTTTATTTATTCAAGGAATCCTATGGTGATTGTACTTTAGAATTTTAAAAACCACTATATTTGGCGGCATCAATTCTGGAATGGTCATGTTAAATATCTAAACAGAACCTTACCATTTGAAAGGCAATATTTTAATTAATATTTGCGCACGTGGTGAAATTGGTAGACATGCCATCTTGAGGGGGTGGTGCCAATAGGTGTGCTGGTTCGAATCCAGTCGTGCGCACAAAAAGAAAAAGCGGATTGCGATAGCAATTCGCTTTTTCTTTTTCCCTTCACACTCCTCCTCCAACTCACACTTTTACTTCATGCTTTTTCTTTTTGCAAAAGATTAATTCTAATCATTTCACACTTCTTCTTCCCAGAAAATAATCCGACGATCATCGGATGCAGTGGCAAAACTGTTTTCAGTTAAGCAAATAATCGAATTGATTGAATGTGAATGTCCACCTGATTTAGTATCTAAACGCTGAAGAAATCCAAGCGTTTCGCTGTTCCAAGTTTTTATGGTTTTATCACGACTTATGGAAATAAAATTTACACCATTGTTTATTGCTTTTATATCATAAATGGCAAAATTATGCGCAGGTATAGTTGTAATCAATTTCTTTTCCTTCCAATTCCAGCATTTGAGTAGTGCATCTTTACCGCCTGATAAAAGTAATTCTGAATGGATTGGATGAAACATAACAGCAGTTGCGCCACCATCATGCGCTTGGATGAGTTGAATTTCATTGAAAAATTCAGTTTCAATAATTCGTATTGTCCCATCTTGACATGCTAGTGAGATTAATTCACCATTTTCTTGGACTGCTATTCGTCTAATTTTACCACTGTCTAGAGGCAAGTACAAGAGCAGACTAAAATCAAGAGAATTCCATATCGATAAATTTCCATCAGCATCAGTTACGTAAAAATGATGTTTGAATGGATTTTCTTTAATCTCAAACACCGCTTTTTTGTGCTGCGTATAAAATTTAAGTTCTTGACGGTTTGCTAAATCAAAAATATGAAGTCCACCATCAGCTAAACCTACAACAAGATGTTGAGCATCATTAATTAAACAAATCGAATAGACTGCTACTTCGAAACGAATAGCAAATTTATCTTGTGTTCCATCTTTGATATTCCAACGAGCAACATATTTGTCCCCACTTGCAGAATAAATGTATTCACCATCATAAGCTAGAGAATAAATTCCAGCAGAATGTCCTGAGATTTGTTTTTGTTTCCGAAAACGCATTAGTTTTCTTCTTCTACTTCCTCTTCGTCGTTTACTTGTTTTAAACGCTCTGCATAATCAGGCGGAAGAAAATCAAAGAAAGTATCACCTCTCAATCCAAGACGCAAGCATTCAAGTGGAATCATATCGTTTTGACCGATATTTCCCAAATTCACTTCTGCACCGAACAATTTTATAAACCAAACTTGCTGGTTTTTCTGTGGCGCTTCCCATAGAATTTTTTCTGGTGCCACCTTCGCAATAATACGATTGATTAGCATTGTATGAGCCGTTCCGTTTGGTCTAAAAACCCCTACGTTACCTGCTTCACGTCCTTCAGCAATAACCTTCCAGCTTCCTGCCTCCAATTCAGTACTCATCATTTTAATCCACTTTGCAGGTGAAATTAAAATTCCTGAATCTTTAGAACCAACTTCTGATAAAATCGTTCTGTCCTTCGACATTGATTTAATTAACTCACACTTTTCGTCGTGATTTATAATTATTGAACCGTCAGAAATTTCTGCCAAATCAAGTTTAAATTTATCGAGCAATTTAATGTAATCTCCGACACGTTGACGGGCATAAAACGCTTCAAATAAAGTTCCACCAAAATAAGGTCGAATTCCAGCTTCTCTATACATATCTAATTTTCGTTCTAAGTCATTGGTCACATAAGCTGTACCAAATCCAAACTTTACTAAATCAGTTAGATGGCCAGATGCATCAATAAAGTTTTTCACTTCACCAACACTCAAACCCTTATCCATAAACATGGTTATACCTTTTTCGCGTGGTTTAACACTTCGCTCAGGTATGTATGATAATTCAAAATTCATAGTCGTTAATCTTCGGTCAAATGTACAAATTCTTTGACATCTTGTAAGGTAGGATTTATTTCAAATATTTCTTTCGCTTTCTTTTTGTCATTTGCTGCGCAATTAGCGAATTTAATCAACGCCTCATCTTTTCTACCAAGCAACCATAATAGATTGACTTCGAGTACCTGAGCAATTTCATTATCGCTTGTCGTTTCCATGAAATCAACAATATAATTATATGCTTCAAGCAATGATCTTTCAACTAAAAGATCTGTATAATTCATTAAACACTCCTCATCTGTTGGATCAAGCGCTATGGAAAGCAGATAAAAATCTTCTGCTTGTTTCAAATCCTTCACTTTTTCATAGGCCCCAGCTAAAACATGGTAAATACCAGCATTTTCGGGATCCAATTCAGCCGCTTTATGGATTAAAACCAACGCCTCTTTCGTTCTGCCTTCAAGATCTTCAATTATTCCTAATCCCAACCAAGCATCTGGTAACAAAGGTGCTAACTCCAGACTTCTTTTATAGAAATGTTTCGCTAATTCAAACTCATTCAATTGTTCGTGTGCCTCTCCAATGTAACAAAGTGCCATTGGATCATCTCCATCGAGCTCCATGCATTTATGGAAATTTTCTATCGCCAACAAGTATTTTTCTTGAGACATATAGGCATTTCCGACGTTGAAATAAACAGGGCCAAATTCTTCGTTGATTAAAATACAGTAGTCATATGCCCAAATCGCTTTTTCATAATTTTCCGATTTAGAATAGGCATTTCCTAGGTTATACCAAGCTGTAAAAGAATAAGGATTTTCATCAATATAGTTTGAATAACAATCGATTGCATTCGAATACTCTCCTAATTGGTCATAACAAAAGGCAATTTCATAAATGGCTCCTTCATTATGAGGATTGTATTTCATCGCTTCTTTGAGAATATTAACTGCTGATTTAAAATCATTTGCACTTTCGTATTCTATAGCTAAATCAAGGTATATTTCGTCTCTATCTTCTGGTTCTGAAACTTTAATAGCTTCTAAAAAATACTTAATCGCATTTTTACTGTCACGCAACTGACTAAAGATAGAAGCCTTCGTTAGCAAAAATTCAGCCGATGGACTCTCCCATTTTTCAATTTGCGCCAAAATGTTTAATGCTTCCTTTAATTGTCCCATGGCAGAAATTGCTTGGGCTTTTCTTAAATGAAATAAAGGATTATATGAAAATTGTGCGATTGCATGTTCAGCACATGCTTTGGCTTTGGTATATTGGCTGTTCACCAAATAATGATCAACTAAAGCTTCTAGACGATCACTGTCAAGAAAACCAATTGCTTCACCCTTTAAATGTGCTTCGAAACGCTCCAGATCCTCGCTGAGATTTCCTTCGAAGTATTCTTCGTCTTCATCGTCAAACATAACTCAATCTTTACACATGTAAGGTACACTAATTACTTTTGTCTATTCACAATTTTAACAATTGTTTTCAACAACAAATAAACACCTTGCACTCTTAACGAATACAAGGTGTTTTATTACATATTAAAATGTTCTATTTTATTTTCCTGAACGCTTACGCTCTGATTCCTTCAATAAAACCTTGCGGATACGCAAGTTTTCTGGAGTAACTTCAACATATTCATCTCCTTGAATGTATTCTAAACACTCTTCTAAACTAAATATTTTTGCTGGAGCTAAACGTACTTTTTCATCTGCACCCGAAGAACGCATGTTTGACATTTTCTTAGTCTTCGTAACGTTTACACACAAATCACCTGCGCGTGAATTCTCACCGATTACTTGTCCTTCGTAGATATTCTCATTAGGATTAATGAAGAATTTACCACGATCTTGTAAGTTATTTAATGAGAAAGGAATAGAAACACCTTGCTCTAATGAAATCATTGATCCATTCTGACGACCAGGAATTTCACCTTTGTAAGGTTGATATTCTAGGAAACGATGTGTCATAATTGCTTCACCAGCAGTTTGTGTTAACAAATAGTTACGCAAACCAATGATTCCACGTGATGGAATTTGAAACTGGATCACCATTCGTGTTCCTTTTGGTTCCATATTAGTCATTTCACCTTTACGCTTTGTAACCGCTTCAACAGCTGTTCCAGAAAATTCCTCTGGTAAATCGATCGTCAATTCTTCAACTGGCTCACATTTTTGACCGTTAATTTCACGATAAATTACTTGAGGTTGCCCAACTTGCAATTCATATCCTTCGCGACGCATTGTTTCAATCAAAACCGATAAATGTAAAACTCCACGACCAGAAACGATCCATTTGTCAGCTTTATCAGTTGCATCAACACGCATTGCTAGGTTTTTCTCCAACTCCTTAGTCAAACGATCTTGAATATGTCTAGAAGTAACTTTTTTACCTTCTTTTCCAAAGAATGGAGAATCATTGATAGAGAACAACATATTCATTGTTGGCTCATCCAATTGAATAGTATCCAATGGTTGTGGATCTTCAAAGTCACAAACACAATCACCAATTTCAAAACCTTCGATTCCAGTGATCGCACAAATATCACCTGCTTGAACAGATTCTACCTTTTCGCGTGCTAATCCAGAGAATACGAATACTTCTTTGATACGGTGTTTTTCTTGTGTTCCATCGCGTTTTTGCAAGATAATTTGTTGGTTTTCTTTAATCGTTCCACGACGTAAACAACCGATAGCGATTCTTCCAACGTACGTTGAGAAATCCAATGAAGTGATCAACATTTGCGTGTTTCCTTCTTCGATTTTTTTCGGCGGGAAATACGTTAAAATCTCATCCAAAAGTGGAGCAATTGTGTCTGTAGGCTGTTTCCAATCTGTTGACATCCAACCGTTTTTCGCAGAACCGTAGATTGTAGCGAAATCCAATTGTGTTTCATTTGCATCCAATTCAAACATTAAATCAAATACTTTTTCGTGAACTTCTTCTGGTGTACAGTTTTCTTTATCCACCTTATTAATTACAAGAAGTGGTTTTAATCCTAAAGCAAGTGCTTTACCAAGAACGAAACGCGTTTGAGGCATTGGACCTTCAAAAGCATCCACTAGCAAACAAACACCATCCGCCATGTTCAATACACGCTCTACTTCTCCTCCAAAATCGGCGTGACCAGGAGTATCAATAATATTGATTTTTGTTCCTTTATAATAAACTGAAACGTTTTTAGAAACGATGGTAATTCCTCGTTCACGTTCCAAATCATTATTATCCATGATTAATTCACCTGTTGGACGATCACGTTCATTTAAAACTGCTCCAGCTTCAATCATTTTATCAACCAAAGTAGTCTTACCGTGGTCAACGTGTGCAATAATTGCAATATTTCTAATTTCCATAAAAACTAAAAGAAAATCGTGTTAATTAAGAATTTTTATTGAATGGTTTGCCAAAAGTTCTTGGTCGGCCACCACCGCTTGAGCTAGATCCACCTTCACGACGGCTTCCACCTTCGCTACGTCCACCTTCTCTACGACTGCTGCTTCCATATCCACTTCCACCGTCTCTGCTTCTTCCGCCTTCACTTCTGTTTCCACCTTCACTTCGGTTTCCACCTTCGCTTCTGTATCCACCTTCACGACGATTTCCAAATCCACCTTCTCTGCTAGAACCGCCTTCACGACTTGCTCCACCTTCACGAGTTGAACTTCCTTCACGGTTAAAACCACCTTCACGTCGTGCTCCACCATCTCTGCTAGAACCACCACCATCACGTCGTTTAAATCCACCATCTCTTCCTCCACCATCACGGTTTCCAGAGAATTTACCACCGAACGAACCTCCGTCACGACGACCACCGCCACCGCCACTGCGATTTCCACTTGGTTTATTCTTCGTGATTTCGATGCTTACATCATGACCTTCATAATTCGAGCCATTCACTTTAGCGATGATATTTTCCGCGTATTCGTTATCCGCTTCAAAGAATGAATAAGAAGTCATGATATCAATACGTCCAACAGATGCAGAATTCAATCCAGTTGCATCGCAAATTAAACGCAATAAACCACCAGGATTTAATCCGTCACGACGACCGATACTCACAAAGAAACGTGTTTTACCACTTTCAGTTTCATCATCGCGTTCACGTCTTTTACCACGTTCTTCGCCACGATCATCTGATTTACCAGCAGCAGCATTCAAATCACCAGCTCTTTCGTAATATTCAATAAAACGATTAAATTCAGTTGATACGAAATGTTTGATTACTTCTTCTTTTGAAAGATCTTCAAATTTAGCCATGATAGTTGGCATAAATTTCTGAATGTCTTTTTCGCGTACTTCTGCATCAATCACTTTGTTGATTAATTTCAACAATTGAATTTCACAAATCTCTTCTGCATTTGGTACTGTACCCAATGTAAAAGTTGTACGCATTTGACGCTCAATTGCTCTAATTTTTCCACTTTCACGTGTATTAATTAAAACAAGTGATTCACCTTTGCGACCCGCACGTGCTGTACGACCACTTCGGTGAGTATAATTTTCAATATCGTCAGGAAGGTTGTAATTGATAACATGTGTAATGTTGTCAATATCCAATCCACGTGCAGCAACATCCGTTGCAACCAATATTTGTAAATCTTTTTTTCTGAATCGATCCATTACACGGTCACGTTGTGCTTGAGATAAATCTCCATGCAACGGTTCTGCGTTGTATCCTTCTTTCGCTAATTTCTCAGCAACACTTCCAGTTTCCTGACGTGTTCTACAGAAAATAAGACCATAAATTTCCGGATTGAAATCAATCAATCGTTTCACAGCTGCGTAACGATCTCTTTCTTTCACCACATAATAAATGTGATCGATGTTTTCGTTACTTTGGTTTTTGTGACCGATAGCCACTTCCAATGGTTCATTCATGTATGTCTTTGCAATACGCGCTACTTCAGCAGGCATTGTTGCAGAGAACAACCATACATTTTTCTTTTCTGGTGTTGTTTCCAATATCGCATCGATATCTTCTTTGAACCCCATGTTTAGCATCTCATCAGCTTCATCCAATACCACGTACTCAACGTCAGCTAAAGAAATAGCTTTTCTGTTGATTAAGTCCATTAAACGTCCTGGTGTTGCTACAATTACAGATGCTCCTCTTTTGATGTCGGACATCTGTTTACGAATATCTGTACCCCCATAAACAGCTACGATAGCTATCTTCAGATGTTTAGAGTAAGATTCCAGATCTTTTGCAATTTGCAAGCAGAGTTCACGCGTTGGGCAGATTACCAAGCCTTGCGGCGTCTTTGCGTGATTTTCAATGTTGTTCACTAATGGTAGACCAAACGCTGCGGTCTTACCTGTTCCTGTTTGAGCTAAACCAACAAAATCGCTATCCTTACCTAATAGGTGTGGAATGGCTTTTTCTTGGATGGGAGTCGGTGCTTCAAACCCCAGTTCTTGTAACGACTTCAGCACCTCACTCTTTAGCCCGAGTTCCTCAAATGTCATTCTATGTATTTAAAATTGGCTGCAAAGGTACGTATAAAAAAGTCACTTTCGACAGAGAGCGTCAAATCAGGGTAATAATAAAGTCTTGATTATAGTTAAATTGTGAAATATTAACCTTTCGATTCTTCGCTTGAATCGGGTTTTATTTCGGCAGGTTGATCTAATTTCTCTGTCGCTTCTTCTGTGTCCGAAGGCAAATTAATCGGCATGTGAGACTGACGAGGAGGATCAAATTTAACGGCATTATCTAAATCACTCACATATTGATCAAGTGGACGCTGAATGTCTTGCGCCGTTTCCTGAATTAAACCAGTCAGATTTAAATCATTTTTCATGTCCATTCCAGACTTTTTGATTTCACTCTGCAATTCACTTGACGCATCTTTTATTTGACGAATCGTTCGCCCAAATGTGCGTGCAATTCCAGGGATACTCTTTGAACCAAAAAATATCAAAATAAAAGCGAGAATCAAAAGAACCTCCGAACCAGCAATATCATTCAGAAAAAGAAGCATTATTTACCTTTTTGACAAAGTTAACAATAAAATACGTCTTCAATTGTATGACTCAGATTATTTAACCGTTTGAAGCTTTTCTACCATTTTAAGTACTGTTCGTCTTGGTAATATTGGCAACATGAAATTTATTAAGAATTTCATTTGACCATCTGTTATAACTACCAATTTTCCTTTCTCCATAGCCGCATAACCTTTTAATGCGGTTGAAGATGCCGTTGCTGCTCTTTTAAACAAGTCACTACTTCCCATTCCTGCGGCTGCTTCGAAACCTGTTTTAACTGGACCAGGACAAAGCGCTGTAACAGTTACGCCATGTCGACGAACTTCTTGATCTAAACCAAATGAAAAAGAATTCACAAATGCTTTTGTGGCAAAATAAGTTGTTTGAAGTGGTCCTGGTATGAAACCAGCTGTACTGGAGGTATTTAAAATTTTCCCCCCACCATTCTTAATCATTTCTGGCAACAAACAATGCGTCAATTCAACTAGAGCAATAATATTCAACTGTATCATCTCTAGTTCCTTTTGAAGAGGGCGCTCAGTGAAATTTCCATAACCGCCTAATCCTGCATTATTCATTAAAATATCTACACGAAGTCCTCTTGATTGAATTTCTTTATAAACTGTACTTCCCGCACCTTGCTTCATCAAATCGGCAACAATTATATGCACCTCAACCTTATACTGACTCTCAAGTTCTGATTTCAATTTTTCCAATTCATCTTCCCTTCTAGCAACAATAATTAAATCCCCTCCTTTTGAAGCGTGAATTCTTGCCAGTTCTTTTCCAATTCCGCTTGTTGCTCCAGTTATTAATGCTGTATTTTTCATAATCTTCTTCTAAATATTTAAATTTTGTTTTTAGAAATTGCATCCCATGCCATTTCAAATAATCTATTCTTGAATTCTGTGTCCTCTTGTGTTTCCTTAAACAATCTCAAATAACGAACTGCTGTTTCAACCATTCCTGACATTGTCTGAAACAATAGAGGAGCCGGCACTTGTTTGAAAATATCTTCATCAATTCCTTTTTGTGCCAATTCCAGACTCATTTGAACATAGCGATGTGATTTTTCTAACTCTAATGAATAATAGGGTGAGTTTTCAAATTGTTGCATGAATTCAAAATCATCTGGATTCTCCAAGTTCCACTCAACTGCAGCTAACCAAAGGGTATATATACTTTCCTTCAATGTCGCTCCTTTGTATACTTGACTTGTCGAATAAACAAAAAGTCGATCTTTCAAGTCGAAATACATCGCTTTTATCAAGACTTCCTTTGTAGGGAAATAATGAAACAATATTCCATTACTTACACCTGAATCTTTTGCAATTTTAGCAGTTGGCGTACCGTAAAAACCATTCACTGCAAATAAGCGTTTTGCAGTTTGCATGAGTAAGGTCCTTTTGTCCATTGACTTTGTTTTTTTTGCAAATATACAAAAAAATCAATATCGACTGATTAGTCAATCTTCTTCAAATTCGTGATGTATTATTCGTAATTTGTTTCTGATAAAATCAACTAAACGATGGAAGGTGGACACGATAAAAAGTCGTCCCCGCAATTGTTTTCTTCAAATAATAACTAATTATGAATTCACTAGTATCCCGCTTTTTCTTTAGGGTACGCATTGAATGTCCCTGAACCTTTCGAAACAATCAATCCCTCTTGATTATAAATCAAGGCCTCCATGAAAACAATGCGACTGCCAGCCTTTAATAAATTCGATTCAGCAATAAGCTTATCACCTAATTTAACTGGATTTAAAAAAGAAATATTCATATCAACGGTCGATACAACTTTGTCAAAATTACATGTATGAGATAAGGCACCAACTCCCAATGTTGCATCCATAAGAGCCGCAATCAATCCGCCATGTGCTGCACTAATTGTTGCGAGATGATTTTGTTGAATTTCCAATGTGTACTTTACAACACCCGCTGAATGGATAGAAAAGTTCATTCCAATCAACTCGCCAAAAGAATTATGCTCGATATACTTTAAAATGAGTGGATGCTCGCTGAGATTAGCCATTGTTTTGATTTTTTACATGAACATCCATTTGAGGGAAAGGGAAATTTAGTCCTAATTGTTTAAATTCACGGTAAATTCTCTCATTCATATCGAAAAACACTTCATTGTAATTATCAACGTGGGTCCACACTCTGAGTGTTAAATCAACCGAAGAAGAATTCAATAAAGCCACTCCAATATAAGGCTCAGGGTCCTTTTCTATTCTTTCATCTTCTGAAGCAAATTTCATCAATGCTTTTTTTGCCACATCTACATCATCTCCATAAGAAATACTGATTACCCAATCCACTCTTCTGATTTCTGCCTGTGTGTAATTCGTGATATTTCCATTCGCAACGGCTCCATTTGGCAGGATAATTACCTTATTATCTACTGTATATAAATAGGTGTTAAAAATCTGAATTTCCCTAACTATTCCCTTTTCTCCTTGAGCCATAATTAAATCCCCAACTTTGAATGGTTTTAAAACTAAAATCATCACTCCTCCCGCAAAATTAGAAAGGGTCCCAGAGAACGCCATACCAATTGCTAGACCAGCAGCTCCAAGCAGAGCAACGAAAGATGTCATTTCAATTCCAATTTGAGAAATTGCTGTTATGACAACCAATATTTTCATGACCATTGAAAGAAAACTTGTCAAGAAAGTGACCAATCCTTCATCAGTATTACTTTTGCGTAGGACCTTTCGAATTCCCTTGGACAGCATTTTTGCTAACCAAAATCCAGCTACAAGTATTATTATACAAACAATCAAATTTGTACCCATACGCACTAGGAACTGATTCACGTCAGTATAGCTCAATCCAAATAAATCTTTTAACCAATCCATTGAAAAATAATTTCTACAAATTTAATCATCTGGTCATACTTTTGTCGACTGATTGATTTTCATTTTACATTTGCACCATGTTTTTCCTTCTTTCGAAATTGCTTTTATTTTTATTATCACCTGCTACATGGCTGATGGTATGCTTTCTTGGTGCCTTGTTTTTGAAACGTGATGTATGGAGGAAACGATTAAAATGGTCGGCATTGGTCATTTTCATCGTTTTTAGTAACAACGTATTATTCCTAGAATTTTGTAGGCTTTGGGAAGTGCAAGGCAAGCGTATAGAACAAGTTGGAAAATACGATGTGGGGATCGTTCTTACTGGAATGGCGGAGTACAACAATGACTTATCTGTATTAAGTGTTCGAAGAGGTGCAGATCGTATTTGGCAGGCGATAACCTTATATAAAAAAGGTAAAATTTCGAAAATACTCATCAGTGGTGACCACGGATATGTTACCGATCGAGGATTACACGAAGCAAAACAATTCAAAGCAGTTCTAGTTGAATGGGGTATTCCTGAAACAGACATCATTACGGAAGACCTTTCGAAAAACACCTATGAAAATGCTGTTGAAACGAAAAAGATTCTTCAACGATCCTATCCTCACTTGCAAAAACGTCTATTGATTACTTCTGGTTTACACATGAAACGTGCAGCAGCATGTTTTGATAAAATTGATTTTTCATGTGACACCTATTCTACCGATTTACATACTGGAAAAAAACGCAATTATTATTGGGATCAATACATCGTTCCTGATTTCAGTGTTTTTGTTGATTGGACAAAATTGACAAAAGAATGGTTCGGCTATTTAACATATGATATCGTTGGCTACTTGTGAAAATTTCGATAGATAACGGAACATTAGAATATATCCCCGCATTTCTTAGTCCTCAAAATGCTTTATTGCTTTACAATAAATTATTAGAAAAAACACCTTGGAATCAAGGAATGATTACAATTTTCGGTAAAAAAGTCGCAACACCTCGCCTGGAAGCTTTTTATGCAGAAGACGGATTGAATTACACCTATTCTGGGCAACAATTAAAAGTTTACCAGTTCACTACTGAGTTGGAAAAATTAAAGAATCAGCTAGAGCTATTAACAGGTCAAAAATTTAACTCCGTACTGATTAATTTATATCGTAATGGAGACGATAGTAATGGTTGGCATGCTGACAATGAGAAGGAATTAGGCATTAATCCATTTATTGCTTCTATATCAATAGGAACTAATAGACGATTTGATTTTCAACATATTAAATCCAAAGAGAAAAAATCAATCATACTTGAAAATGGGAGTTTGCTCCTTATGGGAGGTGAGATTCAGCATTACTGGAAACACCAAATTGCTAAAACAAAAAAAGTACATACCTCGAGAATCAATTTAACCTTTCGTCTTATTAAGAATGTGCCTTGAACTTCTTACATTTACATAAAAAACAACATGATAACCACTCCTGAAGAAGCTGTAAAATGTATCCGATCCAATGATCATGTTTTTATACATTCAGCAGCTGCAGCGCCACAATCACTTGTGAATGCGATGTCAAACCGATACCAGGAATTAAAAAATGTAAGTATTTATTCTCTTCATACAGAGGGAAATGCACCCTATGCGCAAGCTGAAATGGCACATGCTTTTAGCTTGAAGCCCTTTTTTGTTGGTCAAAACATCCGGGAAAATATTCAATCAAATAGAGGAAGTTACATTCCTGTTTTTTTAAGTGAAGTCCCTTCCCTCTTTCGTTCGGGAATTATACAATTAGATGTTGCATTGATTTCCGTTTCACCGCCAGATCAGCATGGCTATTGTTCATTGGGAACTTCAGTAGATATTTCACTTGCCGCTGTGCAATCTGCCAAAATAATTATTGCTCAAATAAATGAACACGTTCCGAGAACGCATGGAGATGGGTTCTTGCATATTTCAAAAATCAACTATGTTATCGAAGAAAACACCTTTTTACCAGGGATTTTCGATCCAACAATCTCACCTGTTGAATTAGCTATAGGTAAAAACATAGCCGAACTTGTTGAGGATGGTGCAACCCTTCAAATGGGCATTGGTTCAATCCCAAATGCGGTTTTGAGTTGTTTAGAAAATCATAAAAATCTTGGAATTCATTCTGAAATGTTTTCAGATGGTATTCTTCCTCTTGTAGAAAAAGGAATAATAACAGGTTCTAAAAAATCGAAATATCGAAATTCGATTATTGGGTCCTTTGCTGTTGGGTCTCAAAAATTGTATGATTTCATGCACGACAATCCAATGGTTAAAATGTTGGATTTCGCTTATGTTAATTCAGTTGAAGTAATTCGTAAAAATCAAAAAGTTACTGCTATCAATAGTGCCATTGAAATTGATTTAACGGGTCAAGTTTGCGCAGACTCTATTGGTTCTAAAATATTTTCAGGGGTGGGAGGACAAATGGATTTCATTCGTGGAGCATCGCTTTCGGAAGGAGGAAAACCGATAATAGCACTGCCTTCAACAACCAAACGAGGTGATTCTAAAATTGTTGTTTCTCTAAAGCAAGGGGCAGGTGTTGTTACGACAAGAGCACATGTTCATTGGGTAGTAACAGAATATGGTGCTGTAAACCTTTATGGGAAATCAATTCAAGAAAGAGCAAAATTATTAATTGGCATTGCACATCCTACTCATAGAGAAAACTTAGAAAAGGAATTTTATTCATTAACCAATAGTTAGCCCATGTTTAAAAGCATTTTTTTTCTTATCGTCATTTTTTGTTCGACTTCACTCTTGGGAAAAGTTGAGAATGATACTTTATTAAATCGATTATTAAAGCTGAAGGACGGAAAAAATAAGGTGTTAAAATTAAATGATGCTTCTGAAGCAGCATGGGAAATTGGCGAATATTCACATGGTTTAACATATGCGTACGAAGCAAAGTCAGTGGCACATAAAATCAAATTCAAAAAAGGTGAAGCATACGCTCTAAACAACATTGGAATAATACACGATTATTTAGGTCAATATGCAGAAGCCTTAGAATACTATTTCAAAGCTCTACCCATCCAAAAACAAATCAATGATCAAGAAGGTTTGGCCTATACATACAATAACATAGGTTTAATTTATTCGAATCAAAATGATTTTGAAAAAGCATTATCGTATTATAGTTTAGCTATCGAAATACGAAAAAAAAACAATGATTCTCGCGGACTCTCATCTGTTTACAATAATGTAGGTATTGTTCAAATGAATCAAAATAAATACGAAGATGCACTTAAAAGTTACCAAGCATCTATCACTATTGATTCCATGATAAATGAAGAGTATGGAATGAGCGCCTCATATAGCAATGTTGGTCTCATATATCTTGACCTCAAAGATTATCCTGCATCCTTATTGTATTTTGAAAAGGCACTTGCTTTACGACAGAAATTAAATGATAAAAGAGGGATTGCAAATTCATACAATAATCTTGGAACACTTTACAGTCGAATTAATAAGAAGAATGAAGCAATCCAAATACTAAAAAAAGGATTGCAAATTGGACTTGAAATGGGGGCAAAAGACTTAATTCAATATAGCTATCAGCAATTATATTTAATTTACGATGATTTAAAGGATTACAAAAACTCATTGGAATGCTATAAGAAATATGTGACCTATGGCGATAGTATTATTAATGACTTAAATACTAAAAAACAAACTGAAGCGGAAATGCAATTTGCTTTCGATCAAGAAAAAGCAAAAGAAAAATTACGCCAAGAGAAAGAAAAATTAATCATTGAGCAAGATAAAAAGCAGCAAACCTATTTAGTTTGGACCTTAATCTTTATTCTTTTATTAGTAGTCGTATTTTCTCTGTTTTTAAACAAACGCTGGAAAATTGAAAAAGCGCAAAAGCATACTATTGAAGAACAAAAAAGCATTGTTGAAGTAAAAAACAGAGAAATTCTTGACTCAATTACCTATGCAAAACGCATACAAACCGCCATTTTACCGCCGGATAAAATTGTGAAAGAATATTTAATCAATTCGTTTATCTATTATCAACCAAAGGATATTGTAGCCGGAGATTTCTATTGGATACAGCCTTTTGAAAACGAAATTTTGTTTGCAGTTGCCGACTGCACAGGTCACGGTGTACCAGGAGCGTTGGTAAGTGTTGTTTGTCATAATGCACTAAATCGCTCTGTGAGAGAATTTAGTTTATATGAACCAGCTCAAATTCTAAACAAAACAAGAGAAATCATTATACATGAATTTCAAAAAAGTGATGAGAATGTAAATGATGGAATGGACATTTCTATTTGCCGATTGAATCTCGATACACTCGAATTACAATGGGCTGGAGCAAATTCACCTCTTTGGATAATAAAAAATGGTGCTTCTGAAATAATAGAACATAAAGCTTCCAAACAACCAATTGGTCAATTTACTTCTTACTTGCCTTTCGAAACACTATCGCTTCAACTTGAAAAAGGTGATCATATTTACTTATTTAGCGATGGGTATGCTGATCAATTTGGTGGTGAATTAGGAAAAAAGATGAAAACCAAGAGAATGAAAGAATTATTTATTTCTCTTCAAGGAGAATCAATGAATCAGCAAAAAATAGTAATTGAATCATACTTTGAAAACTGGAAAAGCAACCTTGAACAGGTAGATGATGTCTGTATTATTGGTTTAAGAATTTAAGGTTATCCGCCTATTTTATTATGAATTGAAGTATTAAGTTCAACTTACATAATCCTAAAAACAAATGCGAAATATATTGTTCATTTTGACCACCTTCATAATTTCTACATTTTCACATGCACAAACATGGCAAGACGTAGGTGGGGGAACAAACAATTCTAGTCACGGTTTATTAACTTGGAATGGCAAACTCATTGATCTTGGTAGTTTTAACAATCCGTGCAATCGTGTTGCCGCATGGGATGGTACATCATGGGAATGTCTCGGGAATGGAGTGGGAATAGTAGCTCGTGCGGGAACAGTTTGGAATGGGAATTTGGTTGTGGTAGGTGATTTTTGGAATGTTTTTCAACCTTGTCTAAATTGTAAAGGAGTAGCAATGTGGGATGGCACTCAATGGACAAATATTGGTGCTGGTTTCAATAATGATGTTTTGTGTATAACAGTTTGGGATGGAGATCTAGTGGTAGCGGGAGATTTCACCCAATCAAATGGTGTAGCTTGTAATCGAATCGCGAAATGGAATGGAACTGCATGGGAACAAATAGGTCCAAGTAATGCATTTAACAATGACATTAGAGCAATGGTTGAATTTGAAAATGAACTTTGGATTGGAGGAGATTTCATGAATGTAGCAGGATGTACTTCATGTGATGGACTTGTAAAATGGAGCGGCACTGCTTGGGTAGGTGGAGATAGTGGTGTAGATATTCAAGGTGGTGTTGATACCACAGTGCGTGTTTTATACGTAAACCCTTACGATGGAAAATTGTATATGGGTGGACATTTTACTGAATTGAATCTAGACGGAGTAATAAACACAAATTGTAAAGGGGTTGCTGTTTATGATGGCTCAAATTGGGCTCCTCTTGGATCGGGTACAAACGATTATGTGCGTGCTATTCATGAATATAATGGTAATATTATTGTTGGTGGATATTTCACAGATGCAGGTGGAGTTTCAGCGAATCGAATAGCAAAGTGGAATCCAACAACATCAACCTGGAGTGCAATGGGCTTAGGATTTAATGGAGTTGGTATTGATGAATATGTAAAAGCAGCAACCGTTTGGAATGGGATATTTTTTGCTGGCGGTGCCTATACAATTGCCGAAAGTAATGCTATGGACTATATTTCACAATGGTACGAAACACCTCTCTCTGAACCAGTTGCAACAATTAATGCTGAACAAACTTCTCTATGCACTGGGGGCTGTTTTAGCTTTACAGATGAAAGTACCTATGGCCCAACTTCATGGTCATGGTCTTTTCCTGGTGGATCGATAACAAGTTCTACAATGCAAGATCCACCTCCAGTTTGCTATGCAACAGCTGGTACTTATACGGTAACTCTTCAAGCATGTAATTCAATCGGGTGCAATACCACCTCCCAAACGATAAATGTTACCTCTTCACCAACTGTCACAGTTAACAACGCAACTGTTTGTTCCGGCTCTAGTGTTGTCCTTACAGCAAATCCATCTGTTTCAGGTGGAACATTTCTATGGTCTCCTGGTGGACAGACAACCTCATCAATAACTGTTTCGCCTGCATCAAGCACTTCTTATACTGTAACGTATACAAGCGCTAGTTGTGGTTCAACATCAGCGACATCGACAGTAACGGTAAGCTCAACTGCCCCGACAGTTACTGTGAATAACCCGACATTATGCTCAGGTTCATCTGTTTTGCTTACTGCAACTCCTTCAACTACTGGAGGAACATATTCATGGTATCCTGGCGGTCAAACAACACAAACAATTTCAGTTAATCCTGCCACAACAGAAACCTATACAGTAACTTATACGCTAAGTGGATGTTCAAGTGCTCCAATTAATTCAACAGTTACAGTTATCCAAAGTCCTACAATCACTGTCAACAATGAAACAATTTGTGCAGGCAACTCGACTATATTAACGGCAACTCCTTCCTTATCTGGTGGTAGCTATTTATGGTCTCCAGGAGGAGAAACAACACAGTCGATTACTGTTAACCCCAGTTTAAATTCTTCCTATTCAGTCGTATATACAAACAATGGTTGTGTGAGCTTATCGGAAATGGGAACAGTTACAGTTAATGCTATTCCTGTTGTTACAGTGAACAACCCTACAATTTGTTCAGGTTCATCCGCTATTTTAACAGCGTCATCTTCTATTTCAGGTGGAACCTATTTGTGGTCTCCAGGTGGCGAAACGACTCAATCAATTACCGTAAATCCATTATCTACAAATAATTACATCGTTAATTACTCTGTCAATGGATGTTCAAGTAATCCATCAACAAGTGTAGTAACAGTTACTCCAAATCCAACAGTTTCTGTTAATAATGAAACTATTTGCTCTGGAAATTCAACAATCCTTACTGCTAGTTCATCTTCCTCAGGTGGAACATATCTTTGGTCACCTGGAGGGCAAACAACTGAAAGTATAACCGTCAATCCTGCCGTTACAACTAACTACACAGTACAATACTCAATTCCAGGATGTTCCGCAGCAAACAATGGTGGAACAGTTACAGTAAACCCAACACCTACTTTACTTGTTAATAATTCTACGATTTGCTCAGGTTCATCTGCTACTTTAGAGGCTACACCGAGTATAACAGGAGGGACATATTCTTGGTCTCCAGGTGGAGAAACAACTCAAACAATAAATGTTAATCCATCGGGTACTGCAACTTATTCTGTGGTATACACGCTGAATGGCTGCACGAGTTCATCTGTAACGTCAACAGTTACAGTTAATTCGTTACCAAATACATCTGTCACATTGTCACAAAACAATTTGAGTGCTGACCAAAGCGGTGCAACTTATCAATGGTTGGATTGCTTGATTAATAATATGCCTATTTCAGGAGAAACCTCCCAATCATATCTTGCTAACATAAATGGTGAATATGCTGTTGAAATAAATTTAAATGGCTGTATAGATACTTCAGATTGTTATTTGATCAATACAAATGATCTTATCGGAAACGATTTTATTTCTGGAATTAAGATTTACCCGAATCCGTTTAATGACATATTGAATATCATTTCTGATGAATTTTTAATTGGATCTAAATTCATAT
>Ga0075012_10000993_pt1 | contig 29721 bp, 44 predicted proteins | sample All_14_2_FD_71474 | JGI IMG/M metagenome (GOLD analysis project Ga0075012, IMG submission 71474) | Freshwater microbial communities in response to fracking from Pennsylvania, USA - Allegheny Zone_MetaG_DW_15 | ecosystem: Environmental > Aquatic > Deep subsurface > Groundwater > Drilled...
GTGTTAGTAAGTAACGAATCATTGTTATTTTGAATTTTTAAAAATAAGAATGATTTTGCAATTGTCCTATTTGCTCAGCTGCTCTTTTATCATATTCTTTTCAACGCGTGCAGCAACGAAAATACTTATTTCGTAAAGTAACAGAATTGGAATCGATACAATTACTTGAGAAATCAAATCAGGAGGAGTAATTGCTGCCGAAATAATGAGAATCCCAACAATTGAGTGTTTTCTATATTTACGAAGAAATGCTGGAGTAATAATACCCAATCTGGTAAAAATATAGGTAACTACTGGGAGTAAAAACAGTAAGCCAGAATAGAATACAGTCGACAAAATTGTACTCATGTATGAGTTAACGGTAAATATATTTTCAATTTGAGAACTTATTTTATAAGTCCCAAAGAATTGAATACACAAAGGAGCAACTACAAAATATCCGAATGCAATTCCAATAAAAAAGAGAACGCTCACATAGAAAACGATTCCTTTCACGACAGTTTTCTCGTTGTGTTTAAGTCCAGGCTTAACAAATCCCCAAATTTGATAGAAGAGGTAAGGAAAAGAAAGTACAATTCCTCCCATAAAACTCATCATTAAGGCGTAGGAAAACTGTCCTGAAACAGTCATACTTTGCATTTTCACTGGAATTTCATCAATACATACACCGAAAAGCTGACACATCCAGCGAAAAGAAATAAAATCTGGCTTTCGCATCGAAAGAAAGAGTGTCTCCATAATCCATTCCTGGAAAATCCACAAGACAATTGAAACCAATAAAATTGCAATTGCAATGCGCACTAATCTCCATCTCAATTCCTCAAGATGCTCAAGAAAGGACATATGTTTTTCTTCTTCCATTCGAGCACAAATGTAATCATTCGTTAGAAATTTAGCGCTAAGTTAATTTGAGCTGAGAATTTTAAATTGGAATGGGTAAAATCCCCGAATAACATCATTTTCTAACATTTTTCCCGCTATATTGTGTAAATTCGTTAGAATATATTAGTATATTTAATAAAGTTTTAAAAAATTATTAATGTCAGATTATAAGCTCAAAGAAGCACTACGTAAATATTTTGGTTTCGATACGTTTAAAGGACGTCAAGAAAACATTATTACAAATGTGCTTGATGGGAAGAATTCTTTTGTTATCATGCCTACCGGAGGTGGTAAATCCTTGTGTTATCAATTGCCCGCACTTCTATCTGAAGGAACTGCGATTGTTGTTTCACCTTTAATTGCCTTGATGAAAAACCAAGTCGACGCAATCAGAAATGTGAGTGAAGATGAAGCTGTAGCACATTTTTTAAATTCTTCGTTAACAAAAACAGAAATTACACGCGTAAAACAAGATATACAATCAGGAAGAACAAAGCTACTTTACGTAGCGCCGGAATCACTTACCAAACAAGACAATATCGATTTTCTAACATCAGTTGATATTTCCTTTTTTGCTATTGATGAAGCACATTGTATTTCTGAATGGGGTCATGATTTCAGACCTGAATACAGAAGGCTCCGTGAAATTTTTGAAAAAATATCTAAAGTTCCTATTATAGCTTTAACGGCTACTGCTACACCAAAAGTTCAATATGACATCCAAAAGAACTTAAATATGTTGGATGCTACTGTTTTTAAATCTTCATTTAATCGTGATAATCTGTATTATGAGATTCGTCCGAAAAGAGATGTAGAAAAGGAAATTGTAAAATACATACGCACACAAGAGGGAAAAAGCGGTATCATTTATTGTTTGAGTCGCAAAAAAGTGGAAGAACTAGCGGAACTATTGCAGGTCAATGGTATCAATGCAGTTGCTTATCATGCGGGATTAGACAGTGCGACAAGAGGAAAACATCAAGATCAATTCTTGATGGAAGAAATAGATGTAATTGTAGCAACTATTGCCTTCGGAATGGGAATCGACAAGCCAGATGTTCGCTTTGTGATTCACCACGACATACCAAAATCCTTAGAAAGTTATTATCAAGAAACAGGTAGAGCTGGTAGAGATGGTGGGGAAGGAGAATGTATTGCTTTCTATAGTTACAAAGACATTGAAAAATTAGAAAAGTTTCTACAAGGTAAACCAGTTGCAGAACAAGAAATTGGGAAGCAATTATTGAGTGAAATTGTTTCTTATGCAGAGACATCTGTATGCAGAAGGAAATTCATATTACATTATTTTGGAGAAACATTCAATGAAAAGGAATGTAATGAATACTGTGATAATTGCAAGCACCCAAGAGAGCGCCGTGAAGGGAAAGAATTTGTAATTATGCTTTTGCAAGCTATTACCGATTTACAGGAAATGCACAAAGCGAAACATTACTGTGCTTTTCTTTCTGGACATGTAACTTCAGATATCAAGTCATACAAACATGATTTAATGCCTAATTTCGGTATTGGAAAAGAACGTGATGAGCATTTCTGGAATGCTGTCATTCGTCAAGTGATTGTTAGTGGAATGATCTCAAAAGACATCGAAACGTATGGTACTTTAAAGTTGACTGAAAAAGGAAAAGAATTTTTGAGTAATCCTGTTTCCTTCTCTTTGATTAAAGAACATGACTTCTCGAATACTGATGATGAGGATGGAGGAATCAATATTAGTGGTAAAGGTGGTGCGTTTGATGAAGTATTATACGACATGTTGGTCGACCTAAGAAAATCTTTGTCGAAACAAAACAATATCCCTCCATTTGTAATTTTTCAAGAGCCTTCATTAAAGGATATGTGTCTACAATATCCAATCACTATTGATGAATTAACCAATATTCAAGGTGTAGGACATGGGAAAGCCGTTCGCTATGGTGAACCATTTATTGCGCTTATCGCTAACTATGTAGAGGATAATGACATTGAGCGTCCTCAAGATATGATGATGCGTTCACTCGTGAATAAATCGGTACTTAAAGTTCAATTGATTCAGAATATAGACCGTAAACTTCCATTAGAAGATATTGGCCGTGCCCAAGGAAAGAATTTTCAAGAGGTGATTGAAGAAATTGAGGCAATTGTTTCATCTGGTACTCGCATCAATATCAATTATTACATAGACAATATTCTTGATGCTGATAATCAGGAAGAAATTTATGAATACTTCAGTGAAGCAGAGACAGATGATTTGAAAGAAGCCTATAACGAATTTGATGGTGACTATACAGAAGATGAACTTCGACTGATGCGCATAAAATTCATGAGCGAAATGGCGAATTAGAAGCCGATTTTACTTACTTCTTTCGGAATGTATACGTGTTAATCTGTCCAACGCTATCCGTAAATTCTAATTGCAAATCAGTAGAGGTTAGGACCATGATGCGATGATTGTCAATACGCGTAACAACATCTGCAGCATTTAACGTACTTACATCCATGTAGTCTCCTGATTCTAACACGTTGATGAGTCCAGATTGGTTGGTTGTTCCACTAAATGAAGGGAAAGAATAATTAAATTGAAGATTGTAGGCTTTTTCCCAATATTCATCACTAGACGATTCAATTTTCATCTCTCCAGTTACCTCTGCATAAATCGAAATGCCTGAGGATAAAATTCGTTTAAACGATTTTATTTCCCATGTTCCATCTATACGGCGAACAGTTCTTTTTTCTTTGTCACATGAAGTCACAAAGAATAGAATCATTAGTAAAGTTAAAAGAGGTTTCATAGATTAAAAAACTGAACTTGCCATAACTTGCATTCCTGTTATCAATGCATTATCGTCTATGTTGAATTTAGGGTGATGAACACCATAAACAATTCCTTTTTCTTCATTTCGCACGCCTAAACGCAGGAAACATACAGGAATCTCTTGGGAATAAAAGGCGAAATCCTCAGAAGTCATTCGAATTGGAAGATCTTCAACGTGTTGGTCACCTAAAATTTGCTTTGCCTTAGTTCGTACCTTATTAGTAACAATGGGATTGTTTTCTAAATATGGATACCCTTTGCTGATTTCAATGGTTACAGTCGCTCCCATCGAAGCACAGATTTCTTTTGTTTGCGATTCCACCAAACTTAAAGCTTCAGCGCGCCAGTTTTCATTCATCGTTCTAAACGTACCTTTTATAATCGCTGTTGAAGGAATGATATTCGTTGCGCCGATTGCTTCAAAGTGTCCAAAAGTCAATACACTTGGAATAGTAGGATTGCATTTTCTGCTTACTACCTGTTGCAATTGAACTAATAGGTTGGCACCAATCATTATTGGATCAATGCACTGGTGCGGCGTCGCTCCATGACCACCTTTACCGTGAATAGTGATATAAATTTCATCACTGGATGCCATGTAAACGCCTTCTCTGAAACCAACGTTTCCTGTTTTCATTTCAGGAAAGACATGTAAAGCATACATTTCCTTAACGCTTGGATTGTGTAATACACCATCAGCAATCATGAGTGTTGCTCCACCTGGATTTTTTTCTTCTCCTGGCTGAAAAATTAGTTTCACTGGAGAACTTAAATTATTTCGCTGCTCTAAAATGATTTCTGCTGCTCCTAAAAGAATAGCTGTGTGAACATCGTGTCCACAAGCGTGCATCACTCCATTATTTTTTGATTGAAAAGGTAAATCAGTGTCTTCAACTATCGGCAAGGCATCCAAATCAGCGCGCAAACCGATACAAGCATCTGTGCTTGTATGATGATCTCCTCGAATGATTGCAACAATACCTGTTTTCCCAACACCTTTCTCATGTTCAATACCAAGTTTTGTTAAACACTGAGATACAAATTCCATTGTTTCAAACTCTTGATACGAAAGCTCAGGATACATATGCATGTGCTCGCGGTAGCCTTTTACTTTTTCAAAAAGGTCCAACGATTTTTGTCGAATAAACTGAAGAATATCAAGACTCATTTGAAAAGGAATTAAAGCCAGAAATAACTAAGCGAATCGAAACATACGTCATGATTAAACCAAAGACAAATTTGACGATTCCTGGTGAAAGTTTTAAGGATAATTTGGAGCCAAAATATCCGCCAATTACGAATGTTGCAGCGATTACGGCTCCATAAGTCCAATTGACATTGTTTGATTTTGCATAATTCATTAGTGCAAGAATCACAACAGGCATTGCTAAAACAAACAAACTGGTACCTTGAGCCTGGTGTTGGGTGATTCCAAGAAAAAATACCAAAGCGGGAACAATAACGACTCCTCCACCAATTCCAACAAACCCACTTAGCATGCCGGCAAATAAACCGATTAGAACTAAAATCAATATGGTTGTTGTTGACATTTTCACTTTTCTTTAGGTAAAAGTAAGCAATTCTGGGTATTACTCAACCATAAGGTTGCAACCGCGAATATCAGACTGATCAAATCGCCCAAGTATTTCGAATGTTTGATTGTCAATACACTTCCCAAGATCTTGCGTTGCTATGAAGCTACATGAATGAAGATTTGCCAGATCAATTACATTTATACCACCTGTTTTTCCGAATGGAGTGATTGAAAAAGGATCATTGATATCTCTGCAACTTATTTTCATCCATGCAGGTGCATGAAATTTTCCATCGGAAAGAGAATATGCCTGTGAAAGTAATTCAGTCATGCCATATTCGGAAGAAATGAAGTCCACATTTAATCCCTTCATGAGTTCTTGATGGAGCTCTAATTTTGTTAATTCCTTGCGTCTACCTTTCATGCCACCAGTTTCTATAATAGTCGCTTTTGACAAATCTGTTTGCTTTTCAGCCAAATCTAATAAGGCATAAGAAACACCAAAAACCACGACCTTTTTGCCTTCTTGAATTGCACGATCATAGCTTTTTTTTACTTCTTCAGGTTGATTTAATACAAACCCAGAAAGAGAAGATTTACTTATTTCTATCAACCTATTTACCATATAAACTAAGCTTGAATTACCTTGTTCGAGGTAATTTGGTAAAAGAGCCAGAATTACTTGATCTTCAGGATTTCCAATGAACTGTTTGTATGCTAAGAAAAAAGATGTTTCGTAGATTTTAGGATCAAGTACGAAGTGTTTACTTCGAATTGAACCTGTTGTCGCACTGCTTAAAAATTCTAAACAATTTTCAGGTTTAGTCCCACAAATTATCGTTTGTGATTTGAAAAATTCAATAGGTAGAAAAGGAATATCATCGACTGTTTTTGGATACGGTCGATTCAATAAATCCACATAGGATTTATATACAATATTGTTTTCATATTGATACTCGAAAATCTTAAGCGCTAAATCGCTGAATTCCTTGTCTGATTTTATTGAAAAAATATCGTTCGCAAGATCCATTTTCCTGGTGAATTGAATCAATGGTTGAAATCCTGAAATTCAATCGAATTGTGCTTATGCTTAAAGAAAATAGCGAATAAAATAGCAACTACTAGTGAATATGCTGCAAAAGCAAGCCATATATTTTGCCAGTCATTGGCACCATTTGAAAGTTTAAAGAACTTATCGATTAAAATCCCACTAGTATAACTTCCAAAGACAGCACCAACTCCATTGGTCATCATCATGAACAATCCTTGAGCACTTGATCTTATCCTTGAATCAGTTGTGGATTCAACAAAAAGAGAACCCGAAATATTAAAGAAATCGAAGGCCATTCCATAGACAACACATGAAACAATTATCATCCATAAGCCTTCAGCAGGATCACCAAAAGCAAATAGTCCGAAGCGCAAAACCCAAGCAAACATACTAATCAACATCACTTGTTTTATTCCAAATCGCTTCAAGAAGAACGGAATAGCAAGAATGAATAATGTCTCAGAAACTTGTGAAATTGACATGATAATAGTTGAATAACGCACCACCAATGAATCAGCATAGGCAGGAACATTTTTGAATTCTGACAAATACAAATCGCCATACATATTAGTAAGCTGAAGTGCAGCGCCTAACATCATTGAGAATAAGAAAAACAAGGCCATTTTGTACTTTGCAAACAGCTTGAAAGCATCCAAACCAACTACTTCTGTCCAAGTAGAGTTTTTAGAAAGTTGTTTTCTAGGCGGACAGACGGGTAAAGTGAAGGAATAAACCGCAAGGAAAATGGCTGATATTCCTGCTATGTAAAATTGTCCTTCTAACGCTTTATTTCCTGTCAAGTTGGTGGTCCACATCGCAACGATAAATCCAACCGTTCCCCAAACACGAATAGGAGGAAACACCTTGACTACATCAAGATTTCTTGATTTTAAAACGCTGTAAGAGACAGAATTAGCGAGAGAAATGGTTGGCATATAACAAATCATAGCAGCAAAAATGACCCAAAAGAAAGTATTGGGATCTTCAACCATTGGAATACAAAGCAGAATGAGTCCGCCAAAGAGATGTAGTATTCCGTAAAGTTTTTCTGCATTTATCCAACGATCCGCAATGATGCCAGTTAAGGTAGGCATGAATAAAGAGGAAAGTCCAAGTGTAGAAAAGATGGCACCGAATTCTGCGGGACCCCATTGTTTTGTTTCGAACCAGTAATTAGCAATTGTTATCAGCCATGATCCCCAAATAAAGAATTGAAGAAAATTCATGAAAATCAAGCGATACTTTATCGATAACTGCATGTTTACAAGGTTATTTAACTTGTTCTTTTGTTAATTTCATCGCGAATTTTGGATGCCAATTCATAATCTTCATTTTGAATTGCTTCGTCTAATTGAACTTCTAATTCTTCAATACTCACTTGATTGATACTGTCCTTTGAATCATCACTTTCGTCATCTTCTAATGAGTCTGAATCAAAATCATTTCCAGTTTCTTCATCGAGCAGAATTCCAGCACTAGAAAGAATGTTTTCAAATGTATAAATTGGACAATTGAAGCGCACACCAATAGCGATTGCATCAGATGTTCGCGCATCAATTTCAGTCACTTGACCTTCACGCTCACATATTAATTTTGCGAAAAAGATTCCTTCAATTAAATTGTAAATTACCACTTCCTTAACTTCTATAGAAAAAGAGACAGCGAAGTTTTTAAATAAATCATGAGTTAAAGGACGTGTAGGTGTCATTTTTTCCAACTCTATTGCAATCGCTTGCGCTTCGAAACCGCCAATAATGATTGGCAATTGACGTTTTCCTCCTGTTTCAGCCAAAACAAGCGCATATGCACCCGATTGTGTTTGACTATAGGATAATCCAGCAATTTCAAGTTTAATTTTATCCATGCTACTTCTGCTCTTCCCTTTACTACTTTAAAAAAGTAGGGAAGCATTGCGCTTCCCTGATATTGAATGTTGTAAAAATAATATTTTAACTGAAGATTAGTGACTTGCCGCTTTGAATTTTTTTACAGCTTCTGTCAAGCGAGGCAATACCTCAAATGCATCTCCAATGATTCCATAATCTGCTGCTTTAAAGAAAGGAGCTTCAGCATCTGTATTGATTACCACGATTACTTTTGAACCATTCACACCAGCAAGGTGTTGAATTGCACCAGAAATACCAGCAGCGATGTATAAATTCGGACGAATTGCAACGCCAGTTTGACCAACATGCTCGTGATGAGGTCTCCAACCGATATCTGCAACTGGACGAGAACAAGCAGTTGCTGCACCTAATGCAGTAGCTAAATCTTCAACGATTCCCCAGTTTTCTGGACCTTTTAATCCACGTCCCGCTGAAACAACTAATTCTGCTTCTGGTAATGGAATTTCTCCTTCAGGTTTTTTCGTGTTCAATACTTTTACAGAAGTTGAACCAGCATTTCCATTAAATTCTGCAACTTCAGCAGATCCTCCTGCAGATTCAGGTTGAATACTGTTTGGAAGTAATGATATGATTTTAACAGAAGAATTTACTTTAACCGCACCGAAAGCTTTTCCAGAAAACACATTTACGTTCACTGTTCCGTCAGCCGATGGAAGTGCAATTGCACCAGAAATTAATCCAGCTTTTAAACGAACTGACAAACGAGGTGCAACTGCTTTTGCAATTAAATCATGCGAAAAAACAATTGTTGTTGCACCAATTGACTCAGCAGCAGAAGCGATGACGCGTGTTAGTTGTTGCGCATCTTGTCCTGAAACAGAGCGATCAACCAATACTTTAGACGCTCCATAAGCACCTAATGTAGCAAGTAAAGATGCATCTGCATTTCCAGTTGTAATAACCGTTACGCTATCTCCCGTTTTCTTTCCGTAAGTAACAACTTCTAATGCTGATTTGTGAAGTCCATTGCTACTATTGATATATACTAATGTTGACATAATTTTTCGTTTTAATCGATTTTATTGAATCCTAGAAATGAAGGATTAAATAACTTTCGCTTCATTGTGTAATAACTCAACCAATTCGTCCATGTTTGTTGGATCAATCATCTTACAAGCTGATTTTGCATTCGGCATAGAGTAAGAAACATAAGTTGTCATTGAATCAACAGCAACTGGAGAAACAATTTGCAAAGGCTTTGTTCTTGCAGCCATAATTCCTCTCATGTTCGGAATACGCTGTTCAGCCATTCCTTTTGCACAAGAAACAACCGCAGGCAATGCAACTTCTACTACCTCAAGTCCACCAACGATTTCACGCTCAAGTGTCAATGTCGAACCATTCACATCTAACTTAGTTGCTTGAGAGATAAAAGGAAGGTCTAATGATTCTGCAATCATACCACCAACTTGAGATCCATTGTAGTTAATTGTTTCCTTTCCAGTTAAAACTAAATCGAAACCATTTGCTTTTGCGTAATCTGCAATTTGTACAGCAGTATAATATGCGTCAGTTGGATCTGCATCAACGCGAACCGCATCATCAGCACCAATTGCCAAAGCTTTACGAATTATAGCTTCATCAGCAGTATTTCCAACTGTGATGATTGTAACATTACCGCCAATTGTTTCTTTAATTTCCAACGCTCTTACCAAAGCATACCATTCGTCATAAGGGTTCACAATATATTGAACACCATTTTCGTCGAACTTAGTATTATTGTCTGTAAAAGCAATTTTCGAAGTCGTATCAGGTGATTTACTGATGGATACAAGTATTTTCATCGTTGATTTATTTTCTTAGAATGGTTGCAAATTTAAAACAATTATTCGCAAGAATATCAAAAGTGTTTGTGCAAATTGTAACAATTTATTTTCTGCTATTCAACATGGGAACTTTCTAATACTTACTTTTGTCTTTCCACGAAAATTATTATTTTTGGCGACCCTTTGGGGTTACATATATATAAGGTATGAGAACTGTACAATTTAGAGAAGCATTAAGAGAAGCAATGTCAGAAGAAATGCGTCGCGATGAAGGCGTGTTTTTGATGGGTGAAGAAGTTGCTGAATACAACGGAGCATATAAGGTGTCACAAGGTATGTTGGATGAGTTTGGTCCAAAACGAGTAATTGACACTCCAATTGCAGAATTGGGTTTTGCAGGTATCGCCGTGGGAGCCTCTATGAATGGCTTAAGACCAATTGTTGAGTTCATGACTTGGAACTTCGCTATACTTGCTGCAGATCAGATTATAAATAGTGCCGCGAAAATGTTGCAAATGTCAGGCGGACAATATTCTTGTCCAATTGTATTTAGAGGTGGAAATGGAACTGCTGGACAATTAGCAGCAACCCATTCTCAATCTTTCGAAGCGTTTTATGCGCACGTACCAGGATTGAAAGTGATTACTCCGTCAAATCCGTATGATGCAAAAGGTTTATTAAAAGCAGCGATTCGTGATAACGATCCAGTTGTTTTCTTAGAGTCTGAGAAAATGTATGGAGATAAAGGCGAGATTCCTGAAGGAGATTATATTATTCCAATTGGTGTTGCCGATATCAAACGAAAAGGAACTGATGTTACTATCGTTACTTTTGGTAAAATTATCAAAGTGGCACAAGAGGCAGCTGATGCTTTAGAACAAGAAGGCATTTCAGTAGAGATCATTGATTTAAGAACTGTGCGACCTATTGATTACGCTTGTGTTGTTGAGTCAGTTAAGAAAACCAATCGTTGTGTAGTTGTTGAAGAGTCTTGGCCATTGGCATCTATTTCTTCGGAAATTGCTTATCACCTACAACGTTATGCTTTTGATTATTTAGACGCTCCAGTTATGCGTGTAACGCAGACGGATACGCCATTTGCATTCTCACCAACACTTATCGATGAGGCTTTGCCAAACGTTGACAGAATTGTTAAAGCAGTTAAAAGTACGCTTTATCGCGCATAAGTTATGTTAAATATATTTTTGAAACTCTCGCTTTATGCGGGAGTTTTTTTTGACTAGAATAGTTGTATTCTGAATAGTTTTCTTAATTTGCTGGTATAAATTCATTTAGTTGTGAAAAAGGTTTTACTACTGTTGACGTTATTTTTTGTAATGAGCCATTCATATGCTCAGATATGGGTTCAGCCGAATGCCGTTTGGCATTATGATTATTGGGTTGTAGGAGGCATGGGCTTTGTAAAAATTGAACACATTGGTGATTCTGTGATTCAAAATAAAACAACAATGAAACTGCAAAGTACGTGGTTTAATTTTCAAATGAATCAATTTGGTGCATGGTTTTTTACTGGCCCCCAAATAAGCGATACTAATTATCTTTATGCAGATGGTGATACAGTTTTCTATTTTCAAAATAATCAGTTCCAGAAATTATTTGATTTTTCCAAAACCATTGGCGATGCCTATGCTATCGGTAACACTAGTGATGGAGAATTTTGCAATACCACATCAACTGCTGAAGTTAGCAATGTTGGTATTGATATTTTAGGCTACCCCATTTTAACACTTAGTTCTCCTCCAACTTCAGATTTACGAATTGAGTACGGTGATTATAACACTCGTTTTGGCGGCGGGGCGTTTTTATTTCCTCAGCGATATTACAACTGTGATCCACAGGTAATCCATGATTTCCCAATCTTTACATTCAAATGTTTTCAAGACGATGGAATGTTTTACAATCCAAGCGGGGAGGACTGCGAGTATATGCTAACACATCTTGATTTAGAGGGGTTGAATTCAGAGAGCCCTCGGATTTATCCGAATCCAACAAGTAGCCTTTTGAATATTCAAACTGAGCAGGAATTTGTTGAGTTAAAATTAGTTGACATAAAAGGGAAAGTGCTATTGAAAGAAAGTCAGAATTTAAGTAAGGTTATAGATGTTTCTTTTTTTAGTCCAGGAATATATTTTATTGAGTTGATGAATGTCAATAATGACATCTTTAATTACCGTTTTATAAAGAATTAGTAAGAGTTATTGACAATTGTTCATTACTATGGTCAATCGACTATCTTTGTCAAACATTTAATTTTCGGTTTTCGAACTTTACTGAGTTTGAAGCTTTCTTTTTCCAATTCGAAAGATACAAACAGCGAATTGTGAAAAAAATCCACTTTTTTTTGATAACAACTTGGTTTGTAATTTAAATCTAGTATCTTTGCACCCCTCAAAGTGTATTTGAGCGAATAATATATTGTATAATAATCAGTAATAATTAAGAGTATTTTATGCCAACTATCCAACAATTAGTTCGCAAAGGAAGAACAGCGGTAGTGAAGAAGAGTAAATCTGCTGCACTTGATTCTTGCCCACAGCGTAAAGGGGTATGTGTAAGGGTTTACACTACTACGCCAAAGAAGCCAAATTCTGCCATGCGAAAAGTAGCCAGAGTACGATTGACTAACGGAAAGGAAGTCAATGCATACATTGGTGGTGAAGGTCACAACCTACAAGAACACTCGTTAGTGCTGGTGCGCGGAGGAAGAGTAAAAGATCTTCCTGGTGTGCGTTATCACATCGTACGTGGTGCTGAAGACACCGCAGGTGTTGAAGGAAGAAAACAACGTCGTTCGAAGTACGGAACTAAGAGACCTAAACAGAAATAATTAAAGCTTTTAAGACATGAGAAGAAGAAAAGCCAAAAAGATTGCGATTCTCCCAGATCCAAAGTTTAACGAAGTTGTAGTAACGAAATTCGTTAACAACTTAATGTATGACGGGAAAAAGAGTTTAGCATTTAAGATATTCTACGACGCTATTGAGATCGTAGACAAGAAAATTGAAGATCAAGAAGGATTAGACGTTTGGAAAAAAGCATTGGAAAATGTAACTCCTAGCGTTGAAGTACGTAGCCGTCGTGTTGGTGGTGCTACTTTCCAAATTCCTACTCCATTACGTGATGAGCGTAAATCATCTTTAGCGATGAAATGGTTGATCGGATATTCACGTAAGCGTAATGAAAAGACAATGGCTGGAAAGTTAGCGTCAGAAATCATCGCTGCTTCGAAAGAAGAAGGTGCTGCTTATAAGAAGAAAGAAGACACGTTAAGAATGGCTGAAGCAAATAAAGCATTCTCACATTTTAGATTTTAATTGATATGGCTAGAGATCTTAAATATACTCGTAACATTGGTATTGCTGCTCACATTGATGCAGGGAAAACTACTACGACTGAGCGTATCCTTTATTATGGAGGTGTGAGCCACAAAATTGGTGAAGTACATGATGGTGCTGCAACAATGGACTGGATGGAGCAAGAGCAAGAAAGAGGTATTACAATTACTTCTGCAGCTACAACATTAGATTGGAATTACCGTGGTTCTAAATACCATGTAAATATTATTGATACACCGGGACACGTTGACTTTACAGTTGAGGTGAATCGTTCATTACGTGTATTGGATGGTTTGGTATTCTTGTTTTCAGCAGTTGATGGTGTTGAGCCTCAATCTGAAACAAACTGGAGATTAGCAAACAACTATAATGTACCTCGTCTTGGTTTCGTTAACAAAATGGACCGTCAAGGTGCAGATTTCTTAAACGTGTGTAAGCAAGTTAAGGACATGTTAGGAAGTCACGCTTTACCACTTCAAATTCCAATCGGAGCTGAAGATTCATTTTCTGGTGTAGTTGATTTGATCAACTTCAAAGGAATTGTTTGGAATGAGCATGATCAAGGGATGACTTTTAAAGAAGTTCCAATTCCTGAAGATATTCTTGAAGAAGCACGTGAATACAGAGAAAAATTATTAGAAGCTGTTGCTGAATTCAACGAAGAGTTGATGGAGAAATACTTCGAAGATCCAGAATCTCTTACTGAAAGAGAAATCTTGGATGCCTTGAGACAAGCTACTATCACTGGTAAAGTTGTACCAATGATGTGTGGAACTGCCTTCAAAAACAAAGGTGTTCAAGCTATGTTGGATATGGTAATGGAAATTTTGCCTTCACCTTTAGATGTTGATGGAATTACAGGTATTAATCCTAAAACGGATGAGCCTATTACACGTCAACCTTCTTTTGATGAGCCATTTGCTGGTTTAGCATTTAAGATTGCAACGGATCCTTTCGTAGGTCGTTTGTGTTTCGTACGTGCTTATTCTGGTAATTTGCCAGCTGGATCATACGTTTACAATACGCGTTCTGGTCAAAAAGAACGTATTTCACGTATCTTCCAAATGCATGCTAACAAGCAAAATCAAATTGATGAATTAGGTGCTGGTGATATCGGTGCGGTGGTTGGATTTAAAGATATTCGTACAGGTGATACACTTTGTGCTGAAGGTCATCCAATTATTCTTGAGTCTATGGACTTCCCAGATCCAGTTATCGGTATTGCAATTGAGCCTAAAACTCAAGCGGATTCTGATAGATTGTCAACTGGTTTGAACAAATTATCTGAAGAAGATCCAACTTTCCGTGTAAATACAGACGAAGAGTCAGGACAAACAATCATATCTGGAATGGGTGAGTTACACCTTGAAATTATTGTTGACCGTTTAAAGCGTGAGTTTAAGGTTGAAGTAAATCAAGGAGCTCCTCAAGTAACATATCGTGAAGATATTACTGACTCTATTGATCACCGTGAAGTTTACAAAAAGCAATCTGGTGGACGTGGTAAATTTGCTGACATTTATGTTAAGATTTCTCCACAAGACAATAAAGAAAAATCAGGATTGGAATTCATTAATTCAATTAAAGGTGGTAACATTCCTCGTGAATACATCCCTTCAGTTGAAAAAGGCTTCAAAGAATCAATGAAAAATGGTGTATTAGCTGGATATCCAGTTGAAGCATTAAAGGTTGAATTAATTGATGGTTCATTCCATGCGGTCGATTCAGATTCTTTATCATTCGAATTGGCAGCTAAAATGGCTTACCGTGCCGCGTTGAAAAATTGTAAACCAATTTTATTGGAACCAATTATGAAATTAGAGGTAATCACTCCAGAAGAAAACATGGGTGATGTGGTAGGTGACTTGAATCGCCGAAGAGGAATAATGAAAGGAATGGATGATAAAAATGGAGCTAAGGTTTTGAAAGCAGATGTTCCACTTTCTGAAATGTTTGGTTACGTAACTCAATTACGTACAATGTCTTCAGGACGTGCAACGTCAACTATGGAATTCTCGCATTTTGCAGAAGCGCCGAAGAATGTTGCGGACCTAGTTGCTGCTAAAAATTAATTATAGTTTCAGTCTAATTACAAGATAGATGAGCCAAAAAATAAGAATCAAATTAAAGTCATACGATCACAACCTTGTTGACAAGTCAGCAGAGAAAATCGTAAAAACTGTAAAAGCTACTGGAGCAGTAGTTAGTGGACCAATTCCATTACCAACGCACAAAAGAATTTATACAGTATTAAGATCTCCACACGTTAACAAAAAAGCGCGTGAGCAGTTCGAATTGTGTTCGTACAAAAGATTGTTAGATATCTACAGTTCTTCAGCGAAGACTGTTGATGCATTAATGCGTCTTGAGCTTCCTAGTGGAGTTGATGTAGAAATTAAAGTTTAATTATTAATAACTAAAGTATGCCGGGAATTATTGGTAGAAAAATCGGAATGACTAGCATCTACAGTGCCGAGGGTAAAGCATTACCATGCACAGTGATAGAAGCGGGTCCTTGTGTTGTTACGCAAGTAAAAACACAAGACAGAGATGGTTACGAAGCTATTCAGTTGGGATTTGGAGATCGTAAGGAGAAAAATACTCCTAACGCATTGAAAGGTCACTTCAAGAAAGCCAATACCTCTCCAAAGTCAAAATTAGTTGAATTCAAAGGATTTGACGGTCTTAACCTTGGTGATGTAGTAAACATCGATATTTTTGAAGAAGGCGAGTTCGTAAGTATCGCAGGAACTTCAAAAGGTAAGGGTTTCCAAGGTGTTGTAAAAAGACACGGATTTGGTGGTGTGGGTCAAGCGACTCACGGTCAGCACAACCGTCTTAGAGCACCAGGATCAATTGGAGCTTGTTCTTATCCAGCACGTGTATTCAAAGGAATGCGCATGGGTGGTCAAATGGGTAACAAGCGAGCGTTGATGGAGAATCTTGTAATATTAAAGGTTCTTACAGACAAGAATATCATCGTAGTGAAAGGATCTATTCCTGGAGCGAAAGGTTCAACCGTAACAATTTTGAAGTAATGGATTTAAAAATAATAGACGCGAGTGGAAAAGTTACTTCGAAAAAAGTAACGCTTTCAGATTCAGTGTTTGGAATTGAACCAAACGATCACGCTATTTACTTAGACGTTAAGCAACACTTGGCAAATCGTCGTCAAGGAACGCACAAGTCAAAAGAAAGAGCAGAAATTTCTGGATCAACAAAGAAAATCAAAAAACAAAAAGGAACTGGTGGAGCACGTGCTGGTAGTATCAAGTCTGGTACGCGTGTAGGTGGTGGTCGTATTTTCGGACCAAGACCAAGAAACTATCACTTTAAATTAAATATCAAATTAAAGAGATTAGCTAGAAAATCGGCTTTCTCTTACAAAGCGAAAAATGAAGGAATTTTAGTTTTGGAAGATTTGAAATTTGACGCTGCAAAAACGAAAGAATTCAAAGCGTTATTGTCAGCCTTGAAACTAGACAATGAAAAAGTTTTATTGATTCTAGGTGAACAAAATGATAACGTGTATTTGTCTTCTCGTAATCTTGGAAGAGTGAAAGTCGTAACGGCTGATTCAGTGAATACATTCGATGTTTTGAACGCGAAGAAAGTAGTTCTTGCTGAAAGCTCAATTTCAGTGATTGAAAAGATTTTAAATTAATTGATGATGAAAATAGTTATCAAAAAGCCTTTAATAACAGAAAAAGCAACTGCTGCTACTGAAAAGTTGAATCGTTTCACTTTCGCTGTAGACAGAAAGGCAAATAAGATCGAAATTAAAAAAGCCGTCGAGAAATTATACGGAGTCAGTATTACTGAAGTACGTACAATGAATTATGGCGGTGGCAAATCCTCTGTTAAATTTACTAACAAAGGTATCGTTGAGCAACCGAATCGCATATGGAAAAAAGCGATTGTAACGGTAGCAGAAGGAGAGACGATTGATTTATTTAATAATTTTTAAGTAGTTGACGAATGGGTCTTAAAAAATTCAAGCCTATCACTCCAGGGCAGAGACACAAGATCATCAGCGATTATTCTGAAATCACAACTGGTACTCCAGAAAAGAGTCTAGTTTCGAAGAAGAAAAAATCTGGTGGTCGTAACAATGACGGTAGAATGACTATGCGCTACATCGGTGGTGGTCACAAACAAAGATACCGTATTGTTGATTTCAAAAGAGACAAGCAAGACGTTCCTGCTACGGTTAAGTCGATCGAATACGATCCAAACCGTACGGCACACATCGCTTTGTTGTATTACGCTGATGGTGAAAAGCGCTACATTATTGCTCCTAACGGATTAAAAGTTGGAGACACTGTAGTTGCTGGAAAAACAGCGACGCCAAATGTTGGAAATGCACTTTTCTTAAGTGATGTTCCACTTGGTACTGTAATTCATAATATTGAATTAAAACCTGGTAAAGGTGGTGCTATTGCTCGTGGAGCTGGTACTTACGCTCAATTGAACGCTCGTGATGGTCGTTATGCAATCGTTAAAATGCCTTCTGGTGAAACTAGAATGATCTTAACTACATGTATGGCTACGATCGGATCTGTATCTAACGCTGAACACAACTTAGCAGTTTCCGGTAAAGCTGGACGCTCTCGTTGGTTAGGCCGCCGTCCACGTGTACGTGGTGTTGTTATGAACCCTGTCGATCACCCTATGGGTGGTGGTGAAGGCCGTAACTCTGGAGGTCACCCGCGCTCACGTAATGGTATGCCTGCTAAAGGTTACAAGACACGTGACAAGAAAAAGTATTCAGATAAGTTTATCATCGAAAGAAGAAAAAAATAAGTAAGATATGAGTCGTTCGTTGAAAAAACCACCTTTTGTTCACTACAAGTTGATGAAACGTGTGGATGATGCACAAGTGTCAAACAGCAAAGCTGTTATTAAGACATGGTCGAGAGCATCTACGATTACTCCGGAATTCGTAGGATTGACATTCGCGGTGCACAATGGTAATAAGTTCATTCCTGTTTTCGCAACTGAGAACATGGTCGGTCACAAATTGGGCGAGTTCGCTCCAACGCGTAACTTTAGAGGCCATGCAGGGAATAAGAAGGATAAAAAAAGATAATATAGCAAAGTCATGGGTGCTAGGAAAAAATTAAGAGCTGAGAAATTAAAAGAAGCGAAAGGTCAAACAGCAATTGCAAGTTTGATTGGATCTTCTATTGCTCCAAGAAAAATGAGACTTGTTGCAGATCTTATTAGAGGAGTTGAAGTTAATAAAGCTCTAAACATACTGCAACACAACGCCAAAGATGCTTCTACTAGTTTAGAGAAACTTCTTCGTTCAGCAATTGCGAACTGGGAAGCTAAAAACGAAGGAAAGAGCATTGAGGAAGAAACACTTGTCGTTAAAACTATTGAAGTTGGCGGCGGTGCAATGTTGAAAAGAATTCAAGCGGCTCCTCAAGGAAGAGCGCATAGAGTTAGAAAAAGATCAAACCATGTTACCATTGTTGTTGATGGTGCTAAATAAGTTGGGATAATGGGACAAAAAACAAATCCGATTGGCAATAGATTAGGCTTCATCCATGGATGGGAGTCTAACTGGTACGGTGGCGACAACTACAAAGATAAGCTTGTAGAAGACGACCAAATCCGTAAATATCTAAATGCTCGTTTATCAAGAGCTAGTATCGCGAAAATTATTATCGAGAGAACGCTTAAACTTGTTACAGTTACTATCAACACAGCTCGACCAGGAGTAATCATTGGAAAAGGCGGACAAGAGGTAGACAAGTTGAAAGAAGAGTTAAAGAAATTGACGAAGAAAGAAATCCAAATCAACATCTTCGAGGTGAAACGTCCAGAATTGGATGCTCGTTTAGTTGCAGATGGTATCGCTCGTCAGTTAGAAGCTCGTATTTCTTTTAGAAGAGCTATTAAAATGGCAATAGCGAGTACAATGCGTATGGGAGCTGAAGGAATCAAAGTTAAGATTTCCGGACGTTTGAATGGCGCAGAGATGGCTCGTTCAGAGATGTACAAAGATGGACGTACTCCGTTACATACGTTCAGAGCTGACATCGATTATGCAGTTTCCGAAGCACATACAACTTACGGTCGCTTGGGTATCAAAGTGTGGATATGCAAGGGTGAAGTGTATGGGAAACGTGATCTTTCACCAAATGTTGGTATGTCTGCATCAGCTGCGAAAGCAGGTGGAAATGCTGGACCAAGAAAACCAATGGGTGGTGCTAAGAGAAAGAAAAAGTAAACAGTTAAGTTAAAAAGACGTAAGAGATGTTACAGCCAAAAAGAACCAAGTTTAGAAGGGTACAGAAAGGACGAAACAGAGGACTAGCTCAAAGAGGTAGTACTATTGCTTTCGGTTCGTTCGGTCTAAAAACATTGGAGCCTGGATGGATCACATCACGCCAGATTGAAGCTTCACGTATCGCCGTAACCCGATATATGAAACGTGAAGGTCAGGTGTGGATCCGTATCTTCCCAGACAAGCCGGTTACCTCAAAACCAGCAGAAGTCCGAATGGGTAAAGGTAAAGGTGCTCCAAGTCACTGGGTAGCAGTAGTAAAACCAGGACGTATTATGTTTGAAGCAGATGGAGTTTCGTACGAAATCGCTAAAGAAGCAATGCGTTTGGCAGCACAAAAGATGCCGGTGAAATGCAAATTCGTTGTTCGCAACGATTATGTTATACCAGAGAAATAGAAAAATAGTATGAAGCAGCAAGAAATCACAAAGCTTTCAGCCGAAGACCTTAAAAGCAGAATTACTGATTTTTCGGAGCAATTGTATAAGTTAAAACTTACACACAGCGTTGCGCCAATGGAAAATCCGATTCAAATTAGAAAGGTCAGAAAAACAATCGCACGATTGAAAACTGAATTGACACAACGTGAAGCACAAGCTTAGTTGCTTGTTTAAAAATGAAATGAGCTTGAAATGGAAAAGCGTAATTTAAGAAAAGAACGAATCGGAGTCGTAACTAGCAATAAAATGCAGAAGTCGATTGTCGTGTCCGTTGAGCGTAAGGTGAAACACCCGAAATACGGGAAGTTCGTTAAAATGACGACTAAATTTGTAGCCCACGACGAAAATGATGACTGTAACATTGGTGATACAGTTAAGATCATGGAAACCCGTCCTTTGAGTAAATCAAAGAACTGGAGATTAGTAGAAATTGTCGAAAGAGCTAAATAAAACTAAGTAATGATACAGGTAGAATCAAGACTTGCAGTAGCAGACAACTCCGGAGCGAAGGAGGTATTGTGTATCCGAGTACTCGGAGGCACAAGACGCCGTTACGCTTCAGTTGGCGACAAAATCGTTGTTGCTGTCAAGAGTGCAATGCCCTCTGGTGCCGTCAAAAAAGGAACGGTAGCCAAGGCAGTGGTCGTAAGAACCAAAAAAGAAGTACGCCGTGCAGATGGTTCATACATTCGTTTCGATGATAACGCTTGCGTTATTTTGAATCAAGCGGGTGAGATGAGAGGTACTCGTATTTTCGGACCAGTTGCTCGTGAGCTAAGAGAGAATAACTATATGAAGGTTGTTTCATTAGCCCCTGAGGTACTTTAAAATAATTGAAGTTATGCAACAGAAATTACACGTTAAAGTAGGAGACACAGTGAAAGTTATCACGGGTGAATCAAAAGATAAAGAAGGGAAAGTCCTAGTTATCGACAGAAAGAAAATGCGTGCCCTTGTTGAAGGTGTGAATATCGTTAAGAAACACACTAAACCAAGTGCAACGGATCCTCAAGGTGGAATCGTGGAGAAAGAAGCAAGTATCCATATTTCAAACCTTATGTTAGTTCACAAAGGTCAGGCAACACGCACTGGACGTAAAGTGAACGCTGAAGGAAAAATAGTACGTTATTCAAAAAAGTCAGGGGAGGAGATTAAGTAATGAGTTATACACCAAGACTGAAGGAAAAGTATAGTGCAGAAATTATTCCTGCATTAACTGAAAAGTTTGGATACAAAACTTTAATGAGAGTTCCCAAACTACAGAAAATTGTATTAAGCCAAGGAATGGGCGATGCAGTTGCTGACAAGAAGTTAATCGATAGCGCAGTTGCTGATTTGTCTAGAATTGCTGGACAAAAAGCAATTACTACTATTTCTAAGAAAGATATCTCGAATTTCAAACTTAGAAAAGGTATGCCAATCGGAACAAAAGTTACGTTAAGAGGTGAAAGAATGTATGAATTCTTAGATCGTCTTATCGCAGTTGCTCTTCCAAGAACACGTGACTTTAGAGGTATCAATCCAAAAGGATTTGATGGACGTGGAAACTTTAACTTAGGTGTTAAAGAACACATCATCTTCCCAGAAATTGATATTGACAAAGTGAACCGTATCTTAGGAATGGACATCACTTTTGTTACATCAGCAGATAGCGATGAAGAAGCAAAAGCGCTTCTAGATGCGTTCGGTTTCCCATTCATTAAAAAATAAAAGGAAATGGCTAAAGAATCAATGAAAGCGCGTGAGCGCAAAAGAGAAAGAATGGTGGTTCAATACGCTAAGAAACGTGAGGCTTTAACGAAAGTTATTAAGTCGTCTGACGATTCTGAAGAAGTATTGGCTGCTAAATGGGATGCAATGATGGCTATTCAAAAGCTACCTGCAAACTCTTCGAAGATCCGTGTTCATAACCGTTGTGGTTTGACTGGTCGTCCTAGAGGTTACATGCGTCAATTTGGTATTTCAAGGGTAACATTCCGTGAAATGGCTTTGGCGGGTAAGATCCCAGGAGTTAAGAAAGCTAGTTGGTAATTAAAAGAAAATAGGAAGATTATGACAACAGATCCTATAGCAGATTTTCTAACCAGAATCCGTAACGCGAGTTCGGCTGGATTGAAAATAGTAGAGATCCCTGGTTCAAATGTAAAAAGAGCAATGGCTCAAATTTTATTTGATCAAGGTTATATCGCTAATTACAAATTTGAAGAAGACGAAAAACAAGGTGTGATCAAAATCGCTTTGAAGTACAATCCGTCTACGAAAGTTCCAGCAATCACAAAATTGCAAAGAGCTTCTAGACCAGGACTTCGTAAGTACAGTGGGTCAACTGAAATGCCAAGAGTTCTTAATGGACTTGGTATTGCAATCGTTTCTACTTCAAAAGGTGTAATTACTGATAAAGAAGCAAGAAAACTAAACGTTGGTGGAGAAGTTCTTTGCTACGTATATTAATTTTAAGTTTTAAGAAATGTCAAGGATAGGTAAATCCCCAGTAAACATCCCGAGTGGAGTAGACGTAAAGTTAAACGGTAATATCGTTACCGTTAAGGGTTCTAAAGGTGAGTTGACACAAGAAATTGATTCTTGTGTGACTTTAACCATAGAGGACAATACAATAACTTTCAGCCGCGAATCAGACGCACCTGCGCACCGTGCAAAACATGGTTTATACCGTGCTTTATTGCAAAACATGGTAGTTGGTGTATCGGAAGGGTACAAGAAGGAGTTAGAAGTAATTGGTGTAGGTTACCGTGCAACTGCAACTGGACAACAGTTGGAATTAGCATTAGGTTACTCTCACGCAATTATCTTAGAAGTTCCTTCGGAAATTAAGGTATCTGCAGATACTCAAAAAGGTAAGGCACCAGTGGTAACACTAGAGTCATACGATAAACAACTTTTGGGTCAAGTAGCTGCTAAGATTCGTTCCCTTCGTAAACCAGAACCATACAAAGGAAAAGGTATTCGATTCATGGGTGAAGAGATCAGAAGAAAAGCTGGTAAATCTGCAGGTAAAAAATAATTTTTAGAGTTATGGCATTTAGTAAATTAAACAGAAGAGCAAAAATCAAACGAAGAATCAGAAAGAAAATTTCTGGTACTTCTAAGTTACCTCGTTTGTCTGTATATCGCAGTAACAAACAGATATATGCTCAATTGATTGATGATATTAACGGTGTTACGTTAGTTTCATCTTCATCATACAAAAACAGTGCAGTTGACAATAAGTCAAAAACTGAACAAGCTGCTGTTGTTGGAAAAGAAGTCGCTGAAAAGGCTTTGAAAGCTGGTATTGAGACTGTTGTGTTTGATCGCAACGGATACTTATATCACGGTAGAGTTAAACAATTGGCTGACTCAGCTAGAGAAGGCGGACTAAAATTTTAAGACATGGCAGCACAAGTAGTAAACAGAGTAAAATCTTCGGAAATAGAGTTGAAAGACAAACTCGTGTCTGTAAACCGTGTTACGAAAGTAACGAAAGGTGGACGTACATTCAGTTTCTCAGCTATCGTAGTGGTAGGTGATGAGCATGGAATCGTTGGCCATGGTTTGGGCAAAGCAAAAGAAGTAACTGAGGCAATTACCAAAGGAATTGATGACGCTAAGAAAAATCTGATTAAAGTTCCAATTTTAAGAGGAACAGTACCTCATTCTCAAAAAGGGAAATTTGGTGGTGCTGAAGTACTTTTGAAACCAGCTTCAGATGGTACAGGTGTTATCGCCGGTGGTGCGATGCGTGCAGTTCTTGAAAGCGTAGGAGTACATAACGTACTTGCTAAATCACAAGGATCTTCAAATCCTCACAACGTGGTGAAGGCAACAATCGATGCTCTTTCTAAAATGCGTGACGCAGTAAGCGTAGCAAGACAGAGAGGAATCACATTGGACAAAGTGTTTAACGGTTAATAGACTTATAATCATGGCTACAATTAAAATTAAGCAAGTAAGAAGCGCTATTAGACGTCCAGCTGATCAAAAAGCAACGATAAAAGCGTTAGGATTTAGAAAGTTGAATCAAACGATTGAAAAGGAGGCAACTCCTCAAATCCTTGGGATGGTCAAAAAGATTCAGCATCTGATCGAAGTTGTTGAGTAAAACTTTAAAATCGAATCGAAATGAATCTAAATAATTTAACTCCAGCGAAAGGATCTGTTAACAGAGAAAAGAGAATCGCGCGTGGACAGGGATCTGGACACGGAGGAACATCTACCCGAGGACACAAGGGAGCGAAGTCACGTTCAGGATACAGTAAAAAAATCGGTTTTGAAGGTGGGCAAATGCCACTTCAAAGACGTGTACCTAAATTTGGTTTCAAAAATATTAACCGCGTTGAATACAAGGCAATCAATCTTGATATCATTCAGTCGTTAATCGAACGTAAAAATATTTCAGAAATTACTCCTGAAGTTTTACGTGAAAACGGACTAGTTTCAAGAAATGAACTTGTTAAAATTCTAGGAAGAGGCGAGTTGAAATCGAAGATCAATGTAACTGCACACAAATTTTCAGGTACTGCTAAAACAGTAATTGAAGGTCAAGGTGGTGTTTGTTCAGAAATCTAATTAACTTTGCCAACATTTTTTTCAGAATGAAACGTTTTATACAGAATATTAAGAATATCTGGAAGGTTGAGGAACTTAGAAAGAGAATTATTTTAACTCTTACGTTAATCCTTGTCTACCGAGTAGGTTCGTTTATCATTTTGCCGGGTGTAAACTACACGGCACTAACGAATGCGCAAGCATCTGGTGAACAGAATACATTGGAGACTTTACTTTCCCTGTTTTCTGGCGGTGGATTTTCTAATGCCTCAGTGATGGCATTAGGAATCATGCCCTATATTAGTGCATCGATTATCATGCAGTTATTAGGGATAGCCGTACCGGTAATTCAGAAAATGCAAAATGAAGGTGAATCAGGAAGAAAACGTATAAACAATTATACGCGTATTCTAACGATTGTAATTTGTGCACTTCAGGCACCAAGCTACCTTAAATTGTACGTTGAATCGAAAGGTGCTTTACCTGAAGATGCTTCTACTTTTTGGTGGACACAAACTATTCTTGTCTTAATTGCAGGATCAATGTTTGCTGTTTGGTTAGGTGAACGTATCACTGACAAAGGAATCGGAAACGGTATCTCTTTGTTAATTACAGTCGGTATCCTTGCTCGTCTACCAGAAGCATTTGTTGCTGAATTCGGTATCAACGCAGGCAATTTGATTAAAATTGTTTTGGAAATTGTTGCTTTCATGGTGGTGGTACTTGGTACCGTACTCATTGTACAGGGAGTCAGAAAAATTCCGCTCAATACAGCTAAAAGAGTTGTAGGTGCGAGAAGTGTTGACGAACAAGGTGCAAGAAGTTACCTACCCATTAAAGTAAATGCTAGTGGTGTAATGCCAATCATTTTTGCTCAAGCAATCATGACAATTCCTGTAATGATTTTTGCAGGAGGAGATGGTGGTGGAAACTTTATTCAACGAACATTGGGTGATATTTATGGTGTAAGCTATAATGTATTACTTGCTGTATTGATTATTGTCTTTACATACTTCTACACAGCAATTATGATTAACCCTCGTAAAATCGCAGATGATTTAAAACGAAGTGGTGGTTTTATACCAGGTGTTAGACCAGGTGAAGAAACAGCTGAATACATCGATACTTTAGTTTCAAGAATTACGTTCCCTGGATCTGTATTCTTAGCGATGATCGCTATCATTCCTGCAATTGCTAAAATTGCTGGAGTAAATGATGCATTCGCTATGTTCTTCGGTGGTACTTCAATGTTAATTATGGTTGGTGTTGTATTAGATACATTGCAACAAATTGAGTCATATTTATTGAACCGTCACATGGATGGTTTGATGGAAGGAACACGAGTTAAAGGCAGAAGGTCTGCTGGTGAACTGTCAGGAATGTAATTATGGCGAAGCAAGCATCAATTGAACAAGATGGCGTAATCATCGAAGCATTATCCAATGCAATGTTTAGAGTTGAATTGGAAAATGGACACGTGATTACAGCACATATTTCAGGAAAAATGAGGATGTTTTACATCAAAATTCTTCCTGGAGATAGAGTTAGAGTGGAAATGTCACCTTATGATTTAACAAAAGGTAGAATTTCATTTAGATATAAATAGGAAGTTTCCTTAATTAAAGAAAAGATGAAAGTTAGAGCATCCGTAAAAAAGCGTTCTGCTGATTGCAAGATCGTTAGAAGAAAAGGAAGAGTTTATGTGATTAATAAAAAGAATCCTAAACTTAAACAAAGACAAGGGTAATATTTAAAGGTATGGCACGTATTGCAGGAATAGATTTACCAAAGAACAAAAGAGGAGTTATTGGTTTAACTTACATCTATGGGATTGGTAGAAGTACTTCAAAGAAAATTTTGAAGGATAGTGGTGTTGACGAAAACACTAAAGTACAAGACTGGAATGACGAACAGCTTTCTGCTATTCGTGTTGCGGTGAACGAAGTGAAAACTGAAGGTCAATTGCGTTCTGAAGTTCAATTGAACATCAAACGTTTGATGGATATCGGATCTTTCCGTGGAATCCGTCACCGTGCTGGTTTGCCACTTAGAGGTCAACGTACAAAGAACAATTCTCGTACTAGAAAAGGTAAAAGAAAAACTGTTGCTAATAAGAAAAAAGCGACTAAATAAGAAAACGCATAGCGTTTGATTAAAAACAAACGTTAGCGCAGTTAATGCGCTGCGATTGTTTAGAACAAATGTTAGGCAACTAATAAAAATTAATTAGTTAAAATGGCAAAGTCAAATCAAAAGAAGAAGAAAAATGTCAAAGTAGACGCGGCAGGTGAAGCGCATATTCAAGCTACCTTCAACAACGTAATTATCTCTTTGACTAACAACGCCGGTCAAGTAATTTCTTGGTCGTCCGCTGGTAAAATGGGCTTCAAAGGTTCTAAAAAGAACACACCTTATGCTGCACAAGTGTCAGCTGAAGATGCAGCAAAAGAAGCACATGACTTCGGATTACGTAGAGTAAAAGTGTATGTAAAAGGACCTGGTGCTGGTCGTGAATCAGCTATCCGTGCATTACACAATGCTGGTATCGAAGTTACGGAAATCGTGGATGTAACTCCACTTCCACACAACGGTTGTCGTCCACCAAAAAGACGTCGAGTTTAATATAGTATTATAAACCGCGAGAGGAATAAGTTATCGAAGGAAAGCCTTAATTCATAACCCTCTCCATAATTACATAAAGATGGCAAGATATAGAGGTCCAAAATCAAAGATTGCGCGCCGATTCAGAGAACCAATTTTTGGCCCTGATAAAGCATTGGACAAAAGAGCTTACGGTCCTGGACAACATGGCCCTAACAAAAGAAGAGGTGGAAAGCAGTCAGAATATGCAATCCAGCTTACTGAAAAGCAAAAAGCAAAATATACGTATGGTATTTTAGAGCGTCAATTCTCGAACATGTTCGTGAAAGCGTCTAGAATGAAAGGTATTACAGGTGAAAACTTGTTGCAATTATGTGAAACACGTCTAGATAATACAGTTTTCCGTTTAGGTGTTGCACCTACTCGTAGTGCTGCTCGTCAATTCGTTTCACACAAACACATTACTGTTAATGGTGAAATCGTTAACATTCCTTCTTACACAGTTAAAATTGGTGATGTAATTGGTGTTCGTGAAAAATCTAAATCTTTAGAGGCAATCACTGGGTCACTTTCTGCAAACAGCAAAAAATATGATTGGTTAGATTGGAATAATTCTGATATGTCTGGAAAATTATTAAGCGTGCCTTCACGTGAAATGATTCCTGAAAACATCAAAGAACAGTTAATCGTCGAATTATACTCTAAGTAATCCACTGCGTAAGCAATAGGAGATTATTAAGGTAAATTAATAATAACATTGGTTTTCGGCTAAAGGATTAGAAGGACTTTCTTCACACCTTTTAATCGCGCAACCGAAAAACAAGTAAAAAGAAGAAAAACAAATGGCTATTTTAGATTTTCAAAAACCGGACAAAGTTATCATGATTCAGTCCGATGAGCACCAAGGACAATTCGAATTTCGTCCTTTGGAGCCTGGATATGGTATTACAATTGGTAACTCTTTGCGTCGTATTTTACTTTCTTCATTAGAAGGATTTGCGATTGCGTCAATAAGAATTGAAGGTGTAGATCACGAGTTCACTACAATTAAAGGAGTAGTAGAAGATGTAACTGAGATTATATTGAACCTTAAACAAGTTCGTTTTAAGCAACAAATCGAAGGAATTGATTCTGAAACTGTAGTTGTATCTATTTCTGGTCAAGATCGTTTGACAGCTGGTGACTTAGGTCGTTTCACATCTGCTTTCCAAGTATTGAATTCAGATTTAGTAATTTGCAACATGGAGCCTTCTGTTAAGTTGGAAATCGAGTTGACAATTATTAAAGGACGTGGTTATGTTCCTGCTGAAGAAAACAAAGTAAGCGCTGCTCCTTTTGGAACAATTTTCATTGATTCAATCTTTACACCTATTAAGAATGTAAAGTATTCAATTGAAAATTACCGTGTTGAGCAAAAGACAGATTACGAGAAATTAGTTCTTGATATCACGTCTGACGGTTCAGTTCATCCAAAAGAAGCGTTGAAAGAAGCTGCTAAAATCCTTATCCACCACTTTATGCTTTTCTCTGACGAGCGTATAACATTGGATAGCGAAGTAAAAGCTGAAACAGAAGAGTTTGATGAAACATCTTTACACATGCGTCAATTATTAAAGACGAAATTGGTAGATATGGATTTATCCGTTCGTGCATTGAATTGTCTTAAGGCTGCTGATGTTGAAACATTGGGTGACCTTGTTTCTTACAATAAGAACGACCTCTTGAAATTCCGTAATTTCGGTAAGAAATCACTTACTGAATTAGAAGACTTAGTTGATAACAAAGGTCTTTCTTTCGGAATGAATGTTTCTAAATATAAATTAGATAAAGATTAGTATCGCAATTAATTAATAATGGCGTAATAGGTGGTTGGACTTAGGCGATACCTTAGAAAAGATCCAGTTAACCGTTACTTACGAAATTTTAAACATGAGACACGGTAATAAAGTAAACAATTTAGGTAGAAAGTCAGCGCACAGAAAAGCGATGCTATCTAACATGGCAAGTTCTCTTATTCTTCACAAACGTATCAGCACAACTGTTGCGAAAGCAAAAGCGTTGAGAGGATATGTAGAGCCTTTGCTTACAAAATCAAAAACAGATACAACTCACTCTCGTAGAATTGTATTTAGTTATTTGCAAAACAAAGAAATCGTAACTGAATTATTCAGAGACGTAGCACCGAAAATCGCTGATCGTACAGGTGGATACACTCGTATCATCCGTACAGGATACCGTTTAGGTGATAACGCTGAAATGTGCATTATCGAATTGGTTGATTTCAACGAAATCTATACAAACGAAAAAGCGAAGAAAACAACACGTCGTTCAAGAAGAGGTGGAAAAGCATCTTCTGAAGAAACTGTTGCAGCGACTGAAGTTGAAGCAAAAACAGAAGAAGTTGTTGAAGCAACTGAAGAGCCTACAAGTTCTGAAGAGCCAACTGCTGATGCTGAGCCATCAACTGATGAAGAATCGACTGAAGAAAAATAATATTTTTCAACAAAATAGAAAGGGACAATGGAAACATTG
>Ga0075012_10000994_pt1 | contig 29695 bp, 33 predicted proteins | sample All_14_2_FD_71474 | JGI IMG/M metagenome (GOLD analysis project Ga0075012, IMG submission 71474) | Freshwater microbial communities in response to fracking from Pennsylvania, USA - Allegheny Zone_MetaG_DW_15 | ecosystem: Environmental > Aquatic > Deep subsurface > Groundwater > Drilled...
CCCCACCAGAACCTTCAAATCCGAATCCGACAAATCTGACAAACATTCAACACTGTTGTGTCATTCCAAACTTCTACCGATATTCCGGAAATAGACAAGGCACGCAATTACTCCATAAATGCAACAAACGAGACCAAACCATGGCCAAAACGGAACACCGCTGTCCCTCCAAAATGGAACCAATACAGCCAAACAACGTTCACTGAAATGAGGAACTATCGCAGCCAAAGGCACAGCCAAACTGAAAGTCGTTTCCATCTTAGATTCTAGCCTGAATTGAACCTCCACTAATTCGTTTAAGCGTTCTATACGACCAAGCGAATCAAACACCCCAAATAAATCACGTTTGCCGACTTGCTGCATAAGCCACACTTGCGCAAACTCCGTGCGCCGTTCCACACGCCACCGTCTTTTCGCGAAACTAAATCCGCTCTTCCTCTTGCCCGATGAAGCAATTGCAAGGGCAAGCTCAGAAGCCGAGAGGAGGTAGAGCGATTGCTCAAGTCTTGCCTGAACAAATCGAATGCTCAATAAATATGCAACGCCAAAAATTACGACAGCGGTCTCAAAAAAGAGTGCTAGCAAGACATCAGCATAGATTTTCCCCGGCCCATCGGGGGGCGAATGATCACGCAAAAGCAACAAGAACATCAGTGATATAAAACCTGCAAACAGCCCGATCAAGACGAAAATGATCGCGCAAATTTTTCCATATTCAGACGGCAGTTTTTCGATCAAAGCCGAGTTCGATTCCGAAGTCAGTTTGTTGTTCATGCCATAGTAACCCCCAGATTTAACTGACTATCCAGATCAAATCCAATTTGCAAAGACGTCAATTAAACTCCACAGATCACCTGACTATCGCAAAATCGAAATCACAAAAATATGCTTCGCAGGTCTCTTCTATCTACTTCGCTCAGCGCCCCTCCAAAACCGCCTTCGCAATCCGACCCAACCGCCCCAGACCCACCAGAACCTTCAATTCTTCAACGGCAAGTTGTTGCAAAACCGGTTGCGATGATTTCAACTCGGAACGAAGTCGCCATTGGTTCCAAACACTGAAAGCACCGCAACAAAAAAACACTATTAAAAAAGCTGCAGGGACAGCATATTGATACGTCCTTTGATCAATTGGGTTCTTCCAAATCAGCTGTGTTAGCTGATCATCTAAACTAAAAGCGTTCGCAAATAGAAATATTGTAGGAACACAACCAAATGTACTAGTTCTTTTCTCCGCTAACCGTATGTTCTCTAAAACCTCCCGCCCATCCTCCATCCCCACCAAAACGCGAAAACTCTCCGCAAACCGCCGATTCCCGCACTGACAAGCTAACCACACCATGCCAAACCCAAAATCTTTCTGCGGCAAATAAAGCTCCTCCGCAATCGCCATCCCCGCTTTCCACCGATTGGTAAAATGCAACGCCTCGACCAAATCCTCCGCCCGAATCTCTTCCTTATACTTTGCCATCAAAGCTTCGTAACGCTTTCTTCGAGTCAGATTGAATATCCCAATTCCAGCTATCAACCCTCCGAAAACCACGCCCCCAAATAACCAATAAAGGTCACGTGTTTTTCCCGCCGCCACCATCACATTCGCATTCAATCCCATAGAAACGATAACAACAATCGCAATCCCAGAGCCTAAAGCAATGGGAAACCACTCCGAACCCGGATTCATCTTCCAAAATCCTTCAAACGGCCGCGCTTCAATCAGCCGAATCAACTCCGCCCGATCAAGCTTCACGCTTTCTCCGCCGAACCTCAAGTTGCACGGCACGCGTCAAATGGGGGTCGAATTTCAAGTCCTCAAGTTGCTCGTCAGAAAGTTCGCCGACAATACGCTTGAATCGATCAAGACCCGGCTTTCGCCGAGCATTTAAATAGCCAAAAAATGTGTAAGCAAATATGAGGAACAGTGCTAATTGCAAACCAAATTGAGCGGCAAGATTCAGTCCTAACCTTCGTTCGGCAGACATTGCAATTCCCTGACTAAACCCCAGCATAGCGAGACCCGCAACAAATGAGCTGAGATGCAAAGGTGCTAGCCGTTCACAATCCCTCGACGCCTCCGAAACTTCCTTCAGAACATCGAAATTGTTCCAACGGTCAAGTACCTCGTCCCTTGGTCTCTCTTCCGGAAGCAGTAGAACCAAAAAGCTCAGATAGTCCGACAATCTACCCCGCCTGACATGCCTTCGTTTGAGTGCCAGATGGAGCAACGATCGGCTTCTGACGAATTCAAGCAGTTCTTCCTCCTGACCCGCTTCTAATTGATCGACAGCTGCATCAGCGTCAGCCAATCGTCGACTATCCATAGCCAAAACTGCCATTGCAACGGCCCCTATTAGGCAAAAAAATGTAATTGGTGTTATCAATGGAGGAGGAATTGTCATTACCCGCCCACTGCGAACTATCCTAACAATAAAGAGCGTGGAAATCAGAAAAAACAGTATTGCGACAAACAAACACATTAGTCTCGCGAAGGAAACAATCTCGCGATTGAACTGCCTATCGATACATTTAGCGATACTCTCCACAACAGAAAATCCTACCCCGCACATGACGGAATAGGATTCTCTCAGTCACCAATTTTAACTATGCGTATGCCAACTCAACAACTTTCTGAGCCGCTTCCTGCATCGACTTCGCGCCAATAATCTGCGAACCCTCAAGCAACTTCAAACCTTCCGCCGCCGCCGTACCTTCAATCCGAGCAACTACCGGAATTGTTACATCCAACTCCGCAAACGCTGCCAACAAACCTTTCGCGACCTCATCGCAACGAGTGATCCCACCAAAAATGTTAATCAGCAACCCTTTCACATTTTTGTCCATCAAAACCAAGTTCACGCAGGTCTTCACGCGCTCCGCATTTGCTCCGCCCCCAACATCCAAAAAGTTAGCCGGATTGCCGCCCGCGCGATTCACTTCATCAAGCGAGCACATCACCAGACCCGCACCATTCCCCATAATCCCAATGTCCCCGCCCAAATTCACATAGGCAATGCCAAGCTTGCTCGCTTCCCCATCAATCGGGTGATCCGCCGCATCGTCCTTCGTCTCGTTATATTCCGGATGGCGGAACAACGCATTCTCATCAATGCTCACCTTCGCGTCCGCCGCCAAAAGTTTCCCTTCCGGCGTCAAAGCAACCGGATTGATCTCCACCATATCCGCGTCTTCCTTCAAATAAACCTGAACCAAACCCTTAATCATCGCGACCATCTGCCGCTGAGCTGGTGCCGGAATATTTGCGCGCTGAACCGCGTCCCGAACCTCATAGTCATCAAGTCCCCAAGCGGCATCAACATAAAGCTTAACAATCGCATCCGGATTCTCTTCCGCAACCTGCTCAATCTCCATCCCCCCTTCTTTGCTGATCATCACAACAATCTTCTGCTCCGCTCGATCAAGCAACACACTCAAATAATATTCCTCTGCAATATCAACCAGCTCAGCAACCAAAACTTTCTCCACCACCATCCCATCCGGATTCTGAATACTGATCAATCGTTTGCCAATCAGCTCCTGCGTAAACTGAGCCGCCGAATCTGAATCTTCAAATAACTTAACCCCTCCGGCTTTCCCACGGCCGCCCATCAGCACCTGAGCTTTCACAACAACCTTGCCGCCGAACTCATCCGCGATCGCCTTTGCTTCCGCCGCATTTGTCGCAACCTTGCCTCCGGGCACAACAACCCCGTATTTCGCAAGCAGATCCTTAGACTGATATTCGTGAAGCTTCATCGCACCTCGGAGATTACCGCCAACCCCCGTCGGTCCTTATATCACTCTGGGCGTTTCACAAGGCCATCGCTCGTCAACATCACCTTCGATGGATCAATCCCCAAGAATTTAATCAATACGTCTTTCGAAACGTCCTTCAAAGCTGCCTTAGTATCCTTATCCTCTTCCGTCAAGCTCATCTCCGAAAGCAGCAAATAACTCCCCATCGTCAACATGAACTCATAGAACTTCTGTTTATCAAGGGAGGAAATTTTTTTAATCTCCGGAGTGTTCAGCTCACTTCGAATCGCCAGCGTCAAAAATGACATCCCGTCCTCGTCTGGCACTTGGCCGTCTTGAACCATAAACGCCATTCCCGCAAAAAATCCTATCGCCCCCGCAATATCGTTCTCCAAATTCGCTTTCTTCGCTTCTGCCTCATAAGCATCCATTGTTTGTCCAAAAATCTTGACAAGCTCCTTCCTCTGCCCGGCATCTTCCGTCAAGGAATCAATAATCGCCGGCATCAAAACTCGCTTTCCACTCGGCTTAAACTGAGTCGCAAATGCGCCCTTTGCCGCAATGGGTGCTTTCTTTTCCTTGCCATCCTCTTCATCCATCTGCTTCTTGGCAATCCCCGCCCCGTAATATGCCTTCATCAACTCATCTGTCGACATATTCTCCAACTGAGCATCCGTAAAGCCTTTTTCTTTCAACCCAATCTTATAAACCAAGCGCGAATTGTAGCTATCCCACGACAACGTATTAATTGTTCCACTCAGAGGGTTAAACGAAGAGTAACCGTAACCGCTCGTCCACTGCGCGCTAGCATAAGCAGCCAACCCCAACATCAACAATCCAAAGCAATATGCTCTCAAAAATCCTCGCATAGCAAAATTATAGTTCGCACAAACGTGAAAAAAAATGGCCGGATCAAATTGTCCGGCCATCCGATCTTACAAACCGAGTCTAAGGAAGGCAGTCTCGGTTCCACGGAGCGTGGGAAGGATAGTGCTTATCACCCCAAAGAAAGTTGCTTGGATTCAAAGTCTGCTCAATCTTGTGATACTTGGCGTGACCATCTGCGAACGTATAGTTCGCGCCACCATTGAATCGCGTGTAATTCACTCGAACCAATGTCGTCGGCGTTCCATCATCCGTATTATTGATCAAACCATTCGCCGCATCTTCTCGCGTCGAATATGTATAGTCCGTTCCTTGTTGGTGAAACGCACACGGCGTATCTTTCATAAATGAAGCGGCACCGATCGTTTTGAAGCCAGTTAAGCCCTTCCACGCACCAAAATCAGTCGTCATCAAGCCAACTCGACCCGCTCGGCGATTTGTAAACACAATCGTGCTCGCCGGAGTGTCATATGCCGTCATCGAAAGCGGCAAAAAGTCGTGTGCCGGAATAACGTTGTAGTTGTTAATGTAAGAAAGGCGAGGTGCCTGCTTGTCGCATGTGAATGGCCAAGGATCAGCCGACATCTGCGCAACCGTGGTGCATCCTGGCGTATTGGGAACCGCCGGATTCTGGTCGCCAGGGCTGTAAAAAATGTCAAGATTCTTAACATAAGGCTGCATCGTGTAGCTCCAGTGAATCTTCGCGCTGTGCAATCGCACCCGAGTAATAACATCCCGCTCGCTCCAAGTCGTTTGGGGAGGAGTATCATCATAGTCGGATGTGTAGATCATAAGTGCGGTTCCTAACTGTTTCAAATTAGAAAGGTCGCCAGTCTTCTTCGCCGCTTGTTTTGCCTGGGCAAAAACCGGGAAAAGAATCGCCGCAAGAATTGCAATGATCGCAATAACGACCAAAAGCTCAATAAGGGTAAATGCGCGTTTCATCAGAATGTTAACGATCCGACGAAAGTGTTAAGAAAACAATAATTTGCAGGACGCTTTCGTTAAGCCAGTGTTAAGTCACTTGTTAATTGCCAAGGAAGGTGTAGGTGCCCCAAATCTTCTTCCCAAAAAGGTCACCGGATATAATGAACAAGGTAATCATATGACCTGCCCGCGCTGTGCCAAAAAGAACGAAGAAGAAGCACGATACTGCGCCAAATGCGGGCTCAATCTCATCGAAGCCCGACAAAATCTCGAGCCAAAGCCTCTCGAAGAAACCCTCTACTGCTACCGACACCCCAAAGAAGCTACAAATCTCACCTGCGGTAGATGCGATCGTCCCGTTTGCACAACCTGCGTTATCCTCGGCCCCGCTGGTCCCCGATGCCCCGACTGCGCCAAATCACAAAAAGTTTTCCGACCCGCCGCCGTCGGCCTCGGCGCAAAACGCACCGCCCAAAATCTCACTAAACAAGGCCCTTGGGCGTGGTACTGGGTTATCGCCGTCGTCGTCATGCTCGGCGGCTTCCTCCGCGGATGCCTACCCATGTTCAACCAACCGCAAACCGACTATTCCGGCTACGAACAACAACTCCCCGACGAAGACCGTTAATCCAATTGTGCGCTACTTCCAATCAAATACGCCAGCAAGTGCTGGGTCGAACCGCGAAGACTGCGCAACATCTGTAGCCTGGCAGATGAGGTTTCCACCAACTGGTTAAAATTCGAGTTCCTATCTCCAAAGAATTCTTCTCCAAAGGACTCTAATTTTAACTCCCTTTCCTCTTGGCCGAGGTTCTCATTCGACATTATTTCTGCCATTCTCAACCAGAATTCAGGTGCCTGGATTGTTGTACTGAGTGCCTGTCCATATAAATCGGCCTCGGATAGCCCTTCCATCCGGCGTACCGCCACCTCAAGCTCCTTTTCCAAGCTTTGAATTTCGCGAGTGATCTGGATTGCGCGCTCATACAATTCCAGCTTGTTCATTCGACTTCCTCCTCATTCAAAACAAATAAGTGCATCCCCAAAGCCTGCATCGGAAATTGGCTCACCGTCAGTAAGCAGTACGCCGCCGAAACATTCCAACTCCGCACTGTCTCGATGTGGCCCCCTCGCTGTGAAAGCTCTTGAACCGATCTCAATCGTTCGTCAAAAGCAACCGATTCATCCGCCATGATCTCTGTGGCACCTCGCCAATACTCTTTCTGGCTGGCCAACCTTTCCTCAGGAGAAGGCGGAACGATCGCCTTAAGCCCTTCGATCTCAAAGATCACATCTTCGAGCTTCTCGAACTGAATCCGTATCTGATCAAGCAAGTCCCGGGCTTCGGCTAAATCTTCTCTGCGCACATTGGCAGTTTATCGCCGAATCGGCTCGAGCAACATCTCTTTCGTATACACAAAATCGTCCCGCTCGTAGTTCGCCAACTCAAAATCTTTCCGCAAAACAATCGCCCCCGTCGGGCAAGCGTCCTGGCAATAGCCGCAGAAAATGCAACGCAACATATTGATCTCATACCGCTCGGCATACCGCTCACCCGGAGATCGTCGATTCTCATCCGTATTTTCCGCCGCACCAACATAAATACAACGAGCTGGACATGCCCCCGCACAAAGCGAACACCCAATACACCGTTCCAATCCAGAATCATAGCGGGTCAAAACGTGACGCCATCGAGTTCGAACAAACTGCTCACGGCGCTCTTCAGGATACTGAACCGTGACTTTCTCTTTAGCAAGCCGCCGGAGTGTAATACCAAAGCCCGTAATAATCGGCTTGGCCACATCTTTCATCACCTCAAAGCTCATACCGAAACCTTCTCCTGCGTGCTCGGCTTCAATTCAATCAACTTCATCTGCCGATTCGTCCCCATCGCCTGCTGCTTAATTTTGTTCTGCAACTTTATAATCGCATACATCAGGGCATCTGGACTCGGCGGACAACCCGGAACATAAACGTCCACCGGAACCACCTGATCCGCCCCTTGAACAATCGCATAGTTATTGTAAACGCCACCACTGCTCGCACACGCCCCCATTGAAATCACCCATTTCGGTTCTGGCATCTGGTCATATATCTGCCGCAAAACCGGAGCCATCTTCTTACTCAATCGGCCCGCGATAATCATCACGTCGGCCTGCCGGGGGGTCGCACGAAATGCCTCACTCCCAAACCGCGCCAAATCAAATCGGCTCGCAACCGTCGACATCATTTCAATCGCGCAGCAAGCCAGTCCAAATGTCAAGGGCCAAAGCGCATGTGCTCTCGCCTGATTCAAACCTAAGTCAAGCAGAGTCTGCGAACTCGTCAAAACAACATTCCCGCCTTTTTGGATATCCCCAAAAACCGGCGTGGAACTATCATGCAAAACCAATGTTTCAACTCTTTTCGGCATCTGATCTGACTCCTCCCTATTCTACTCACTCTCACCCACCCTTGTCTCAGGGAACTTCCCCGTCCGGCCCAAGGCCAAGCCCTCACCGATTTTGGAAAAATCCAAAATCGGCTCTGCCCCGAACGGGGAAAAAAAGAACCCGACCAAAGAGCCGAGTTCTCTCGTCAAAGTAAATGTCAAATTTATTTCTTGCGTCGGCGCATCAAAGCTGCTGCACCAAGTCCCAAAATCGCCATCGTTGCCGGCTCAGGCACCGCTTCATAATGAACTGTTCCAGAAAACGCCCGCGGCGCGAATTGTGAACCACCGAATGCAACATTTCCTGTTCGGGCAACATCGCTAAACAACGTCAAATCTGCATTGCTAAATGTAGATGTCGAAGTAGTTCCTGTACCCTGGTATCGGAGGCCGTTACCAGAAGTGATGCTGTGCAAGTAAACGGACGTTGTTTGTCCCGTTGAGAGCAAAATCTGATTGTTTAAAACTCCAGGCGTGTAAACCGAGGTTCCAGCAGCAAGCGCTGTAATTGTGTCGTGCAAAGTCCAGCCGACATTACTGGCGGTAAATCCAGCATAGGAACCCGATCGCACATAGACTTCGACCGATGCTGGAGTTCCAACAGTGGCGTTCCCCAAGGGGAAATCGAATTGTGTGACAAACATGTCTGAGTTCGAAGTCAATTCCATAAAAACGCCTCCTGATCCATTATTGGGGGCAAGCGTCGACAAAGACTGTCCAAAGCTCATTGCAGAAACTGCAACCATGCTTAAAATGAGCGTGTTTTTCATAATTTTCCTCAACTTCACCAATGAAGCTAATTGCGGTCATTACCGCAATACAATCCCATAATATCATGAGTGTCAAGATTTTGTTAGTGCATCATCAAAATTATCATTCTTTCTTTTGCGCATATTTTCTATCAAAGTTGCATTAAATACTACTCTGGCAACAAAATAGTGACGACAATGCCCGAACGCGAAGACCACCTCAATCTCGCAATCGAAGTCTTCGCCCGCGCATTTGCCCGAATCCGATCCCGCACCTACCCAATGCCTGCCATCCAAAAAGGGGATTTCTGGATCCTCGCCGATCAACCTCATCGATCAAAAGCCCGCGCTGCCGAGCTCATCTCAACAAACCCAATCCCCCAAAACCACTCAAAAACCGGCGGCCGTCTCGAATGCACCCGCTACCACACATGCCTCATTCTCACCCCCGAACAAGAACCCCAAATCCTCCCCCTGTTCAAACAAGAAAGTTTCCGCCGAATCAGTATCGAACCGTTCTACACAATCAATCCCGCCAAAGCACTGCTCACATCTGACCCTCGAGTGCAACGAGTAAAAACTGAAGAACTCTCCGAACTCGTCCGCATCGCCAATCAAGGACGAAGCCAAATTGATCCCGAACTCCTCAAAATAGACAATGCCGCCGCCCGACTCTACGCCGCAACCCACGAAGACCAAGTCATTGGATGGGTCAACAGCCAACGCATCGAAGATAAAGGAAACTGGGTCAGTAATCTCTTTGTCCACCCCGATTTCCGAAATCAAAAACTTGGGTCAGCGCTCATGTCCGCACTTCTACTCGATGATGCCCGTTTCGGTGTCCCCCTCAGCGTCCTTACTTCCAGTCACCTCGGAACCCACCTCTACCCAAAACTCGGCTACACCCAAATCGCCACGCTCCACATGTTCCGCCCGCCAAACTATCCCCGAAAACCCCGAGAACTTTGTCTCTAATAGTGAACGACTATTTCGCAACGAGTGCCTGATTAACAGCATCTTCGATCGGCTGACCACCCCGAAATCCCGACTCCGCAAAAACAACCGTGCCTTGCCGATCCACCACAACAAAAAACGGAACTGATCGCACCCCAAACTGCGACTGAACTTGCTTAATCCCCACCACCGCCGGAACCCCTAGCTTCTTCGCCAAATTCGTTGCCCCTGAATCCGTGTCATTCCAAGCGTCACCCGTAATCACCGCGACTCTCTTTTTCGGATAACTATCAAAAATCCTCGTAACCGCTGGCCCCGCAACTTCACACGCCCCGCATCCTTCGCCACTCACATAAAAAACTGAAACCCGACCCTGAATATCTTTGTTCGAAAAATCCTTACCATCTACGGTCTTCATCGTAAATTCCGGCATCGGTTTTCCCGAACCACTGCCCAATTTCGCCCGCAAACCCATAAGTGCTAAACTCGCGACCGCCAACAAACCAACCGCCCCATATCGCATTTCTAAACCCATATTCCTGAACCCTTTCTTCCTCAGATGACCCATTTATCTCCCGGCAATTCCGCTCGAATCACTCTCGCCAGCTATAATCAAAAAACTTAATGCGCCTCCATCAACTGGCGCGGCGCCTCACCCAGCATCCACACATCAAAGAGGCAACCCAACTCGCAAGCGGCGCGACCACATGGTCTCAACTCTCTGCGGGCGCACGACCGTGCCTCATCGCTGGTATCTATTCTGAATCCCCACGACAAACCCTGCTCATCGTCCGCAACTACGATGCCGCTCTCACCTGGCAAGCCAAACTCATCCTGTACGGCGTCCCCCAAGACGACATCTCAATCCTTCCATCCGGACTGAGCGTCCTGTTCGAAGACGCCGCTCCCGAAACCGTCGCCATCTCCGACCGACTCGGTTCACTCCGATTCCTCGCGTCCGAAAAACCCGGCATCGTCATCGCCACCCCCCAAGCCTCTCTAGAAAGAACCCTCCATCCCATCGATATTCTCGAAAACACCCTCACTTTTGGGCCCGGAACCGAAATCGACTCCAAAGAAGCCGCTCAAAAACTGCTGGGCCTCGGATACGAAACCGCTGATCCCGTCCGAGTCCCAGGACAATTCTCCCGCCGAGGTGGCATCCTCGATATCTTCCCCGTCGGCTACGACCTCCCCATCCGCATCGAATTCTTCGGCGACGAAATCGAATCCCTCCGCCACTTCGATCCCATGACCCAAAGGTCAAAAGAAAAAGCCTCCGAATTCACCATCGGCATTTCGCGCGAAACCGTTCTCCCTTCCCCCGAACTTGAACTCGACGACATGCTCGAAAGAGCAATGCACCTCGAAGCCGCCACACTTCCCGACGAAGCCGCAAAGCGACTCGAAGAACTGATCTCCGAAGATCGAATCGCCCTCGAACACCAAGCCTATTTCGACCGACTCGACCTCTACCGCCCCCTGATCCAACCCGAAGGGCCGTGCGCCATCGATTACCTCAGCGAAGACGGGCTCCTCATTCTCGATGAACCACTCGACCTCGAAGCCACCTGCAACCGACTGACCGAAGAACTCTCCGACGCCCTCTCCCACCGCCATCAAAGGGGAGAAATTCTCAAAGCCACCACCCTCGATTACCTCCATTCCCCCGACCACTTCGCCGATGCACCAACCCTCCTTAGCCTGACTTCCATGAACGCGGTTCCCAACTGGATCAGCGAATCCGAGGAATACATCATCGGAGCTGCCCCCGTTGATAACTACAAAGGGCAACCCGCGATGCTCACCCGAGCCATCCAAAACTGGGTCAAACAAGACCTCAGCGTCACGTTCACAACCGACCAACCCTCCCGCACAAAATCCGTCCTCTCTCAAGTCGAAATTTATCCAACCCCAACCGACGAAGGCCACCCATGGGATCAGGCTAATGATCTTCCCAAAGGTCTCTACGTCATCGATGGAAACCCCGCCACTGGCTTCATCATCCCCAAAGCCAAAGTCGCCGTCATCACCGACCACGAACTCTACGGCGTCGCCCGGCTCAAACTCCCCCAACGCAAATTTAGCGAAGGGATGCCCATCACCACCGTCCTCGATCTCAAACCTGGAGATTACGTAGTCCACATCAATTTCGGAATCGGCGTCTTCCAGGGCCTCGTCAAACGAACTCAAGAAGGCATAGAAAAAGAGTATTTGCACATCAAATACAAGGCCCCCGACCAACTCTTTGTCCCCGCCGACCAATTGGATCGGATTCAAAAATACGTTTCCCCATCAGATGATGAACCAAAGATAAACAGGCTCACAGGGGGGGAGTGGAAGAAAGCCGTCGCCAAGGCTCGCGAGGAAGCCAGGGAATTCGCCCGAGATCTCATTAAGCTTTATGCTGAAAGGAAGAAGGTCGTCCGACCACCTTACAAATCTGACTCCGAAACTCTCCACGAAATGGAGAACACCTTCCCCTACGTTGAAACTCCATCCCAATTCCAAGCCATCCGCGATGTAAAAACCGACCTCATGACCGGCTACCCAATGGATCGCCTGATCTGCGGTGATGTCGGTTTTGGAAAAACCGAAGTAGCTGTCCGCGCCGCTTTCCAAGTCGCATCTGCAGGCAAGCAGGTTGCCCTCCTCTGCCCCACAACCATCCTCTCCGAACAGCACTACCGATCCTTCTCTGAGCGCCTCGCGGGCTTCGATATCAATATTGCTCTTCTCAACCGATTCGTCACCTCAGGCGAACGTCGACAAGTCCTCGAACAACTTGAATCCGGCAAACTAAATCTCATCATCGGCACCCACGCCCTCCTGTCAAAGGAACTCAAATTTAAAGACCTCGGCCTCCTCGTCATCGACGAAGAACAGAAATTTGGGGTCAAACACAAAGAAACCCTCAAGTCCATCCGCGTCAACGTCGATGTGCTCAGCATGAGCGCAACCCCCATCCCGCGCACCCTCAGCATGGCCCTGATGAACATCCGGCAGATGTCGCTGATCAACGACCCTCCACCCGGAAGACTCCCCGTCAGAACCTTTGTCCGACCAACTTCAAACGAAGTCATCCGGGAAGCCATCCTCCGAGAACTCGCCCGTGGCGGTCAAGTATTCTTCGTCTTCAACCGTGTCAACGGTATCTATCACATTGCCGACAAAATCCGTAAGCTCGTACCTCAAGCCCGAGTCGCCGTCGGCCACGGTCAAATGAATGAAAGCGAACTCGAACCCGTCATGGTTGGATTCGTCCAAGGGGAAATAGATGTCCTCGTCAGCACCACAATCGTCGAAGCCGGACTCGACATCCCCAACGCCAACACCCTCATCGTCGAAAATGCTGACTACTTCGGCCTAAGCCAACTCTATCAACTCCGGGGACGTGTCGGGCGATCCGATCGCCAAGCCTACGCCTACCTCCTCTATGCCGGAGATAAATCACTTACCGAAGCCGGAACCGAACGCCTCCAAGCACTCGCAGAATTCAATCAACTCGGTGCCGGGTACTCCCTCGCCTTCCGAGATCTCCAAATTCGCGGTGCCGGCGACCTCCTAGGAGCAAAACAATCCGGACAAATGAATGCGGTCGGTTACGACCTCTACAGTCAGCTCATAGATAGCGAAGTCCAATTCCTCAAAACCTACGCCGATGGCGAACGTCCCACCGCGTACGACGACCCTCTCGCCGGACTTGAACCACTTCCGTCAATCGATCTCCCCATCCAAGCACTCATTCCTCAAGATTACGTCGAAGACCCCGCCCAACGACTCTATTTTTACAAGCAGCTGATGGCATCCCGAAATCCGCTCGCCCTCGGAGAAGTCGCCGCTGACCTCGAAGATCGCTACGGAAAGATGCCAAAAGAAGTCAAAACTGCCATCGAAATCATGTCGGCCCGCATCACTGCCCGAGACCTCCATATCGACCAAATTGATGGCAACCAGGGCCGCCTCAAAGTCACGTTCAACGAGAGCCACACGATCCACCCCCGAATCCCCGGAATCCTCTCCCAAATCAAACGCGATTGCTACATGAGCATGGACAACCTTATCTGGCCATTCACCGGCTCGCCTCTCGAAGCCGTCCACTCACTACTCTCTAGCATCCACCGGGCAAACGAAACTCTCGAAAGCCATCGAAACGAACTCGCCGCAACCCGCGAATAAACGGAAACCAGTATATTTGCCAGATATACGACCCATTTATATTAAGACTTTCACAACTGGCCCACCAACCTCCCCCGCATCAGGGCGATAAAAGTTACAATACAAATGCAGAGCCGCTGTTCTTTCACAATAGTGATTGACGTCGGCGGCATCCTTCAAATTTGTAGGAGATTGTTCCTTCAACTTAGAGAGAAAAACAAAATGAAAACCCTTACCCTCATTGCTACTGGCTCACTGCTCGCCCTCGGCGCAGCTGCACAAGCCGTCACAATCGCCAATTGGACTTTCGAAACATCGGTTCCGACCACATCAGGTCCACATGCAGCTGAAGCAGGTGTCAACGCGGCAAGTTCGTTCGCTTCCGCAAACATCGCAGCAAGCGGTGCAGCATTCACAAATCCCGTTGGAAATGGTTCAGCTGAATCGTTTAGCGTCAATAATATTGTTATTGGCGACTACTACCAATTTTCATTCTCAACTGCTGGTTATGAAAACATTACCTTTGGTTGGGATCAGGCTCGATCAAGCACAGGCGCTGCAGATTTCAGTCTCGCAGTAAGCGTTGATGGCGGAACTTTCACAACTCTAGTTCCTACCTACACTGTCCTCCAATCAGGCGGAACAGGTGCTCCCGCAACGTGGAGTGGCACAACGTACAATCCGATCTACACGTTCTCACCGGCTGCCTTGACAGGTGCTGACGATTCTTCATCGGTAGTGGTGCGACTCATTGCAAATGTTGCAAGTTCTGCTGCGACTGGAACCGGTCGTGTTGATAACATCATCGTCGACGGCACAGAAGTTGTGCCTGAACCGGCAACCATGGCCATCCTCGGCCTCGGTGTCGCCGCTATTGCACGACGCAAGCGCAAGTAATCGCTCCCCGATCACAAAACAAACAAAAAGCCCGCTCAACCGAGCGGGCTATTTTCATCTGCAATAGTCCAAAAGTAAAACTTTTCCAAATAAACTCTCGACAATCTCATAAAATTCGCCTAAAATAATTACGAGGGCCACTCATGAAACTAAAAGCTTTCACGATCATAGAACTACTCGTTGTCATCGCCATCATCGCGATCCTCGCCGCGTTCATCTTCCCCGTATTTGTCCAAGCAAAAACCGCCGTCCAAGTCATGGGCGTCGGCCGCGCCGGTAAACAACTTTTCACCGCCACAAATATCTATCAAGCCGACTACGACGACACATACCCCATCGCCATGTATGCCGACGGCCCCGTCATGCAAGCCTGGTTCGGCCGACAAACTGGTCAATATACTTACGACAACACCAAAGGACTCCTTTCCCCCTATAAGAAGGGCAAACTCGGCTCCGACCCCTCCCTCCAAGCCGAAGACTGGATGGGAGACGAACTCGGTATTGGATACAACTGGGGAACCATCGGTAGCGATATGCACGAAACCGGCGACTACTCAAAATTCCCCAATTGCGCCGGGGCCGCCAACTCTTCCTCCCTTGCCGATACCTCGCGAACAATTGTCTTCGCCACCTCCGCGTTCTATAACGCCAAGTGGCTCCCCGAAGGAACAGGCAAAAAGCACCGCTTCAACTTTTTCGACCCCATGGAATTCTGGAACAACAATTCCAACGTCGATTTCCGTCATCGCGGAAAAATGAAAGTGGATGAAGATGCCCAAACGGTCGTGTCCGATGGCAGCGCAGTCTTCGTCTTCGCCGACGGCAACACTCGCAGTTACAAAAAATCTTCCGTCAAACCCGACTGGTTCTGGCGTCAACCATATACTCCAAACTAGAATGCCCACTTAACAGGTAATTTTCTTGCCGCATTCAGGCCCGAAATTACGTCAAAAAAGTGAGATGTCTCACGATCCGGAAGGAACGAAACCTATCGATGTCAACCAAGTCATCATGGTCATGATAGACCAAATGTCCAGCATCGCCTGGCAAAAGCTTGGACTCCAAAACGACCTCATTACGGGCAAACTTGAAAAAGACCTCAACCAAGCCAAAACTGCCGTTGACTGCGTTTCCAAACTTGCTGATTTCATCACCCCCCAACTTGATGAAGGCGACAAAAGGCAAATGCAAACCCTCATCAGCAACCTCAAAGTGAACTATGTCCAGAAAGCCGCTGAGGAAAACGCTTGAAACCCCAACTCTCCCAAGATCAAATCGCCGCCGCTTTTTGTGAGCACTTCGCCATCCTAGTCACCATCGTCGCCGATGCAAATAAATACGGCCAATCACCTGGTCTCGAACATAAATACGCATACGAAAGAACATGGATGCTCCACAACTACCGCCACGTCAAACGACAACTCGCCAAAAATATCCCGTCCGAACCCGCTTCAACCCTCAATTGGTCAAGCCCCCTCGATAATTTTGAAAAACTGTTTAACCCACCAACCCTCGTGCAACTTCTCAAAAAAGACGATCGCACGCTCACAACCCTCCTCACGACAACAATTCAGGCCATCGAAAAAACATATCACCTCAATCCCAAACCTGAATCTAAGCTCTCGATTTCCTGACGAATGATCCTGCCGCTCACTTCAGAAAGCATCGACAAGGTATTCCCAATCTGGGCGCAAACCTATCCCGCCAAATATCAAATCACACCTGAACTTCTCCGGCAAAAAACCGTTGACCACCCCAGTTTCCTCCCCGAAGCTTCCTTCTACATAGAATCGAACGGAACCCCAACTGCATTCATTGCAAGCAAAGCAGATCCTTATGGCACTCTCTTCGGCGAACCAAACCTCAATCGCATTCATATTAATTCACTCGCCTATTCAAGCGAAATCCACATCAATATCCTTCTCTCCGACATCTTCAACGACCTAAGCCGGCACCACCCCATCACTTTCGGACAAGACCAGGGCCACTTCTTCCCTGGAATCCCCGAAGAATGCCCCGAACTCATAGCCCTCCTTGAACTCGACGGTTTCGAAAAGCAAGGTCACCTCCACAATGACCTCGAACACGACTTGCGAGAATTTAATGCCAAAGCAACCTGGCTCGAACCCCTCAACCAACCCAACCTAAGCATCAGAACATGCGAAATGGCCGATGTCCCCGCTCTCGAAGAGTTCTTTCTCCGAGAATTCCCCGGACGCTGGCACTACGACACCGTTATCGAAAAATGCCAAACCTGGCACGAACCCTCAGACATCATCGCCCTCTGGCAAAACGACTCAATCGAAGGCTTCGCCTATACCCAAAGCTACAAAACAACACACCACCCGATCGCCGGATATAACTGGCATATCGATCTCGGCCAAAAATCCGGTGCCCTTGGTCCAATCGGAGTCAGCAAACGTGTACGCGGACAAAAACTCGGCGGAGCCCTCCTCGTCGCCGGACTCAACCACCTCAAAGACCTCGGCGTGCACAAGTGCATCATCGACTGGACTTCCTTGGTCGACTTCTACGGTAAATATGGTTTCCGCGTCAACCGTCGCTATCAGTCCATGACGAAACCCCGAAATTAGGATAAATTAGAACCATGGGCAGACCAGGATATCGCCAAGGGCCACAACCTCCCCGCCAACGTCGCGGAGGCTGCGGAGCGGGCCTCATCATCGCGATCATCGCAATTGTCGGCTACATGGGAAGTAGCCAAAAAAACGTTGTCACCGGCGAAACCCAACGCGTCAATCTCTCACCGCAACAAGAAGTCGCCCTCGGCCTTCAAGCCGTCCCCGAAATGGCGGCCCAATACGGCGGAACTGTCCAAAGCGGCCCCGACGCCGAGCGAGTTAAACAAGTCGGCTATACGCTCGTCCACAACACCATCGCGAAAGATGCCCCCTACGATTTCGACTTCCACCTCCTCGCCGACACCCAAACGGTCAATGCATTCGCCCTCCCCGGTGGTCAAATCTTCATCACCCGAGCGCTTTATCGTCAGCTTGAATCAGAAGGCCAACTTGCCGGAGTCCTCGCCCACGAAGTCGGTCACGTCATCGAACGCCACGGTGCCGAGCATATGGCCAAGCAACAACTCACCCAGGGCCTGACCGCTGCCGTTGCCACCGCGAGTGACAACCCCAACTCCGCCGTGCTCGCCCAAGCCATCGGATCAATGCTAAATATGAAGTACGGTCGAGATGACGAACTCGAATCCGATGAATGGGGTGTCGAACTCACCGCCGCCGCCGGATACGACCCCCGATCTCTCATCGGAGTCATGCAAATTCTCGAAAGAGCCTCCGGAGGTTCCCGCCAACCCGAGTTTATGTCATCCCACCCAAATCCTGGCAATCGAATTGAAAGCATCAAAGCGAACATCCAAAGGCTCTATCCCAACGGCGTTCCCCCAGGACTAAGGCCATAAGCTCCCTGTAAAAATACTGATCCACGCCGATAAAAAAAACGTGGATCAAAAAACCATTTTTCGTAGCTACGCCCTTGGCGCTGCTCTCACCCTCGTCGCTCTCACCGCAATTTCCCAAGCAAACAAGCCAGAACCAACCCCCTCCATCTCTAAAAAACCGCTCTTTGCTGAATCTCCTTCAAACTCCCAAGCGGTCTACTATGCCGCAACCAAGGCTCCCAATCTCAAATTTCTAAACTAGAGTTATTTATTGCAAAATTTCCGCAATATATAAACTCAGCCATTGTGCTTTATCACGCCGACATTCAATATGTCGAATCCTCTCAGCGTGGGCAAAGCAATGGTCAATATTCAAGATTATTCATATAAAGATCTGCCCCTAGGCGATTTTGCCCAGCTTGTCCAAGCGTTTCAAACTCGCTCCTGCATTCTTCCTATTCCCATGTTTATCTGCGATGCAAATGCAGGCTGCATAAATATCAATCCACCCTGCGAAAAACTGCTCAATTGCACCCAAGCCGATACCATCAATTGGGGATGGTTAGAATTCGTTCATCCCGAAGACTCAAAAACTGTCCTCGAACATCTAAAAGAAACCATCAAAACTGGCGAAAAATTTGACCTCAATGTCCGCCTAAAATCCAAACAACACAAAATAATTCATGTTCGGGCAACAATCAATGCGGTCATAGAAAACAATGTTGTCACCGGACTCATCGGCACGCTAAGCGATCAAACTGAAAACCAAGAACTTCAGCGCGAGCTCCAGCAACATATCCAACTCCTCTCCGCCATGACCAATGCCATGTCCGAAGGGATCGTCGTCCACAACAAAGATGGAAAAATCGTTGTCTGCAACCCCGCCGCCGAAAAAATACTTTCCCTATCCAAACAACAACTTCTCGGAAAAATGTCCGCCGATCCTGATTGGAACGCCACTCGACAAGATGGAACCCCCTTCGCTGTCCACGAACATCCATCGATGATTGCTTTAAAAGAAGGTCGGCAAATCTCCGATGTCATCATGGGTATTAAACTCCCCGATCGGCCCCAAAAGTGGATTTCAATCAATTCTTCCCCAATTCTCAATCCCGACACCCGAATACCCGAAGCCGTCGTCTCAACATTCGTCGATATCACTGATCGCCTTAATTTTGAATCACAAATCGAATACCAAGTTCTTCAACTCAGCGAAGCCAGAATCGAACTCGAAATGAAGCAACGAGAACTCGAACAACTTAATTCACGACTACAATTCCAAGCTGAAACTGATGCCCTCACTCTCCTCTTCAACCGAGGTGCAATCTGTAACCGGCTCGACCGTATCTGCCGCGAACGTACAATCCTCGACTACGGAATACTCCTCCTCGATATCGACTTCTTCAAAAATATAAACGACACTTACGGTCACGAAGCCGGCGACACCGTCCTCAAACTCATGTCGTCAGTCCTAAGTGAACTCACACCAACGGGGGGTGCGGTAGGTCGTTTTGGTGGAGAAGAATTCCTTTTTATCCTAACTGAATGCAGCCTCGAGTCCCTCGGAACTTTCGCCGAAAGTGTGCGAGGAGCTATCGAGAGCTTCTCTGGCGGCCCAATCAACCTGACAGTTTCTATTGGCTACGCCCACGCCATTCAATCAAGAGATTCAAACACACTCCTCAAATTCGCAGATGTCGCTCTCTACCATTCAAAAAACCACGGAAGAAATCAGTCCACTTCCTATTCTTAACCTTTATGTTAGCCTTGACCTACTCCATGATTACATTTTTCGACCTGATATCACGATACCAGCCGTCCTTAAAATCCAGAAAACTAACGCGCAAATCCGTGTTCACCTGACTTACCTCCCACCCCTTTGAAGTAATCGCTAGAGTCTCAATATCACTCGAAGTAACATTTAAACCGCGAATTCCAAACAAAAATGCGATGTCCGCTCCATTACCCTGAACCGTTCGATTTCCTCGCGAGGTCACATTGTGCAAGTTCACATTGGCGCAATTTTCAAACCCCAAGTTATAGTCAAGCGTGGCTGAACCAAATTTACTGTCCTTAAAATCCACACCATCTGCGAAATAAATGCTCAACTGCTCGTGGCCCGCAACATCAAACTGAGAATATTTCAAATCCTTGAGAAACTCACTCGGTTTATATGTCGCCCAAAAACCCATGCCTCGGGACATGTTGCCACTTGGATCAACCGTCAAGCGAATGAGTCCTTGTCCGGGAAGTTCTTTCCAATCAACTAGCCGACCCATAAATTCACGGCCCTCTGAATCACGCAGTTTCCATAAATTTAGACTGTAGTCCGCTCCAGCTGCCTTAATATGATCCTTGGGAACGGTAAAGCTAACCGGATTTCGCCCCCCTGGCCAATTGCGCTTCCAATTTAAAGCACGTTGGTTCGGAACCGACATATTGTCACCAATCCATTGTGTTGAATTATTTACGGCAGCATGCATCACCGGGCCAGGAAAGACATTCCAAGCTCCGCCCCTCATCCACACATTTTCCGCACTATGACCACTGCATCCCGCAATTCGAACATCACTGTCAATCAATTTCAAGTTCTTAATTGAGAGCTGGTCAATATTTTCGAAAGTAATGCGAACATTTTTGTACTCGCCCGAAAATGTGAATTCCTTCCGATTGCTCACTTTGATATTCCGCTGAAATGCGTTATCCGGCCAGTTAACAATGTGTTGCGGTTGTACCGAAAATGTCGTGAATAGAAGGGCTAGCATAGTTACTTAGACGTACCGGGTTCCGTGAATCTACGAACAAAACATTTTCTTCGATAAAAATCGAAATCTTAACACCTCCAGTAGAAAGAATATGGGGCGAATAACGGGACTTGAACCCGCGACCTCCTGAGTCACAGTCAGGCGCTCTAACCAACTGAGCTATACTCGCCGCTCGAAAATCCATTATAGGCGATCAAAACCCCATAAACCCTCGGGGTCCCGCAAAAAGGTATCGTCACATCCATCAGCCAGCCCATAATTCTCCCTTTTGACCCCCATATTGCCGGAGTGGACGAAGCCGGAAGGGGCCCCCTTGCCGGACCGCTCGTAGTTGCCGCCGCGCTATTACCATCTGACTTTAACCCCGAAGGGTTAAACGATTCTAAGAAGCTCACGGCTAACCAACGTGAATCTCTCTACAGCCGAATTACCACCCATGCCCTCTACAGCATAATTGTTGTCCCCCCCGAAGATATCGATCGCCATAATATTCTCCGCGCAACATTGACGGCCATGTCAAGGTCGCTTAACGATCTCACAATCTGCCCCGAGAGTGCCCTCATTGATGGCAATCAACTCCCTCCAAATCCACCGTGCCCTGTTCAAACTCTTGTTAAAGGCGATTCAAAAAACGCCGCCATCGCCGCCGCCTCCATCCTCGCAAAAGTCACCCGCGATAGGCTCATGGTCGAAGCCAATGACATCTATCCCGGCTACGGATTCGACAAACATTTCGGCTACTACAACCCAGTTCATATAGAAGCCCTTAACAAACTTGGCCCCTGCCCCATCCATCGTCGATCATTCGAACCCATCAAGTCCCTCGTGAACCAACCCCAACTATTCTAAAACGCCACCATGCTGAACAACTGCTCCATCCGAATTTGATTCAGGATCTCCGTGCAGATCGCAGACCGAAGACCGCAGCTCAAGAGAAAATTGCTTTGAATAACTCCCCCAAATCAAAAGGTGACGCCGCCGAAAACCAAGCCGCAAACTATTTACTCGGACTCGGATATACCATCGTAACCAGAAGATTCAAAACTCGTTCCGGGGAAATTGATCTCATTGCCATCGACCATCAAACTCTCGTCTTCGTCGAAGTCAAATTTCGCACTACCGCCTCACCCGAAGAATCCGTCACCACCCTCAAATCAGAAAGATTCCAAGCCGCCGTCGCTGAATACTTCGCTAAAACCGATCAGCCAGAGCTCCCCGCGAGATACGACCTCATCGCAATCACGCCCACCGAACTCCGCCACCACAAAAACGCCATCCGCTAAAAATGGTAGTCCTGTTCCACTGCAGAGTATAAGATTTACGAACTTAACTCAGCGATCGATTTCTCAATCCTTCGCGCCCGAGTCTCTGCCGCCTTCGCCGCCTCAATTGGCATCGTATACCGCCGTTTATTGCTATAGCTCAACTTCGCAAACCGCTCCGCCGCCACCGGATTCGCCTCTAATGCAAGTTGAAAGTCTGCCGGAATCTCCAAAACCCGCTCTTCCGTATCAAGCCGCAATCGAACCGTAACCGACTCCCCCGCGCTCAAACCCGAAGCCGCACGAACCTCATTACTGACCGGAATCATATAGTCCCCCGCCATCATCGCAACGCTACTGCGATAAGTGTAATCGTTCAGAGTCACGAATACCTTCGGCTTCTTTCCCGCTCCCAAACTATCAACGATCTCCGGCGGAACAATAATGCCCGCCGAAGTCTTACCGGTCGAAAGAATCTCTGCCGAGAACGAGACTTCCTTATCCACCAACACCGCCACTCTTGACCAAAGCCACCAACTGGTCAAACGCCGCTCCCCATCCCATCGAAAAGCCCATCTCCTCATGCATCTGGCAATCCTCAGGTGACAAGTGAATCGCTAAAGCCGAATACTTAGTCCCTCCTTCAAAATCTTCCACCGTGATCACTGCCGTAAACAGAAACTCGCCCTCACTCGCAACTCTTGGACGATAACCCGGTTCCATCGCCGAAGTCCACACAAACTTCTGATTCTCAATCACCTCCAAAACACATCCCGGTGCATGATCAAAAATTTCTCCCTCCGGTGATCGCATGACCGTTTTGAACTTTCCGCCTGGGCGTAAATCTAACTCAATCGACTCGGTTCCCCAAGGTGCCGGAGTAAACCATTTCACCATCAATTCAGGATTCGTCCAAGCCTCCCACACTTTTTCCTTCGGAATATCAACCGTTCTTTCAAGCAAAAGGTCAAGCGACGGATTCGGTACGTGTACAAACTGTTCTTTCATTGTTCTGTTTCCTTAAGCGACTCCAAAAAACTATCCAACTGGTTAAGTCGTGTTTCCCATTGTCGACGGCGATCATCCAGCCAATTCTCCACTGAAACAAGCGGCAGATGATCCAACTGATAGACCCGAACGCGACCACTCTTTTCCGAACTCACCATCCCAGAATCTTCCAGAACGTCCAAGTGCTTCATAAAAGAAGGCAACGCCATGTCAAAAGGCTCCGCCAAAACCTTTACCGAAACTCCACCGCCCCCCAACCGACTAACAATCTCTCGTCTCGTCGGATTAGCCAGGGCATGAAAAGCTCGGTCAAGAACTAATTGGTTAGCCATTTAGCTAACTATATCTCATGATTGCAACGAAGTCAATCCCTTCAGATTAAAAAAAAGGGAGGGAGCCACCTTCCTATGGTGGCTCCCTCCGTTAGAAAGGTTGTAATTTGAGCTTAGTGAACCCGGCTGCCTTCCGGAGCTTCTGCATCCGGCTGAAGCAAAATCGCATCCCCGTTCTCATCATCCGCCGCCAAAAGCATGCCCTGACTCTCGTGCCCCATCAACTTCGCAGGTTTCAAATTCGCGACAACAATCACCTGACGACCAATCAAATCCTCTGCCGAATACTTCTTCTTGATCCCCGCCAAAATCTGGCGCATCTCGCCCCCAACTTTCACCTGAAGCTTCATCAACTTGTCAGATTTCTCCACCGGCTCCGCCTCAATCACCCGACCAACTCGAAAGTCAATCTTCATCAAATCCGGAAACTCAATCTCTCCAGCTGGCTCGGGCAAACCTTTTGCCTTCGGCTTTTCTTCTTTCTTTGGCTCTTCAGCAACAACTTTCGCTCCAGGTTTCATCTCTTCCATAACTGTCTTATCCAATCTCGGGAAAATCGGCTCCGGCGAACCCAGCGTCGTCCCCGCCGGAATCACATCGCCACCAATCTCATCCCAATTCGTCACTCCCTTAACTCCCAATTGACCAAAAATCGCCCCGCTCGTCGATGGAATCACCGGATAAAGAAGAGCCGCCGCATTCGCAACCACAACCAACATCGAAGCAACCACGCCCCCCAGAGCCGCATCCTCATTCTTCGCCAAAGCCCAAGGTGCCCGATCATCAATATATTTATTCAACCACCGGATCAAATCAATCCCTGCCGCCGCAAACTCATCCAGTTTCAAAAGCTCCATCGCCTTTTCCGCTCGCGCTTTCGCCACAGCAATTGCCTCAACTGCCGCCGCCTCAACCGCATCGTTCGGCATCACCCCATTGCTATATCGGTGCGCCATGCTCAAACTGCGGTTTAAGGCATTCCCCAAATCATTCGCCAAATCGGCATTATAAATCCGTCCGACTTCCTCCCAGGTGTAGTTCGTATCGCCATCATAAGGCAAAGCTCGGACCAAGCTAAACCGCGCAACATCGCGAGCAACTTCCAACGAGCAGCCCCCCTTCTCCACAAAGAATTTCAGCAAATCCGCGGGAGCAATCACGTTGCCCTTACTCTTGCTCATCTTGCTATCCCCAAAAACAAACCAGCCATGCGCTATCACCGTCTTCGGCAGAGGCAAGTCGGCCGCCATCAACATCGCGGGCCATAGCGTCGCATGAAATCTTGTGAAAATCTCCTTCGCCATCCAGTGAACATCCGCTGGCCAAAGGGATTCCCAATCTCCGTCCGGCCAACCCGTAGCCGCCAAATAGTTGATCAGCGCATCAAACCAAACATAGACGACCTTTGAATCATCTCCCGGAACCGGAATCCCCCAACCCGGATTCGCCCGCGTAATACAAATATCTCGCAAACCCTGCTTGATAAAGCTAATCACCTCATTCTGCCTTCCCTGAGGCAACAACCATTCCGGCTCTGCTTCAATCTTTGCCAGCAATCGATCCCCGAACGCCGAAAGCTTGAAAAACCAGTTCTCTTCCTCAACCCAGCGAACCTCATTTCCATCCGGCGACTTCCCATCAACCAGCTCCGCCTCCCGCACAAAGGTTTCCGCACTCACGTCATACCATCCTTCATACTTATCCATATAGATGTATCCGTTATCTCGAATCACCGCAAACAGTTTCTGAACTGCATTCCGGTGTTGTTCACTCGTTGTTCTAAAGAAGACATCGTAATCGACCGCCAATTCATCGGCGCACTCCTTGAAGGTCTGACTAATCCGGTCAACAAACGCCATCGGATCTTCACCCGCTGCTTCGGCTGCTTCCTTAACTTTCAATCCGTTTTCATCAGTCCCCGTCAAAAAATAACTTTCGCGACCCCGCATTTCCTGATACTTCTTGCTGACATCGCAAGCCAACATCGTCAGCGCATGACCAACGTGGGGAACCGAATTCACATAATAAATCGGAGTCGTGACGTAATACCGCTTGCTCATGGTTGAATCTGCAGTGTACCGATCTACATCCCCTCATCCCAGCCCCAACCAGCAACCCTAACAGCTTTGTGAGAATTTCCTCTAAACCCGGTAATTACACGATAATCCCAACGCCGACCTGCCCGATAAGAAAAAGGCAGCAGACATATTATGAAAACAAAACAAAACCAAAAACAGCGAGGATTCTCCCTTCTCGAAACGACCATGGCGATGTATATCACGCTCATGGGAGTGCTCACGTTTGCGGCCATGGCTGTCTTTGCCAACAAAGTCGGCATGCAAGCCAAAATCCGAACAGGAGCCTATCAAATTGCCAACCAGCAACTTGAAGTTCTCCGAACAACAAGCTACGATAATCTCACAACCGCATCCCAACAAACTTTTACTGTCCCGACAGAATTTACATCCAGCCTGCCCGGAACAAATAATTCCAAATATCAAGTTGCCGGAACTTACACCGTCGAAGACCTCTCCAATACAACCAAGAAAATCGCTGTGCGCATCCAGTGGCGCAATGCTGCTGCCAATCAAGGCGTAACCGCTCCGTGGTCAGAAGTCAGGCTAGTTACACAAATCGCCCGGCCCGGATCTGTTGGTAGCATCACAACTCCCGCTGCAACGACCCCAGTTACGGTCCCTATACCAGGCGGTGGCGGCTCAATTTCTGGCACCACATCCGGAACATCCACTGGAGTTGTCGGCGCAAGCGGCCTTGGCAGCACCCTCAGTGACCTCGGGTCAGGACTTAACTCTGCCCTGTCTGGCACAGACGACAAAAACAAAAAGAAGGGAAATTAATTAAATGAGCATCTTAAAAAACAAGAAAAATAAAGGGTTTTCAACCCCCGAATTAATGGTCTCCGGCGGTGTTATGCTCGCCCTCACATTTCTCACCTTCGATGTCATGTTAACAAACGCCAAGATCAGCTCCGCAGGCATCAAAGCATCAACCGAAGAAGCGCAACAACGATCAGGAATCGAACTCCTTCAAGAAGACATCCTCACCGCCGAAGCTCCCCTTATCAATGCTAATGATGCCGGAAAATTCGAAGCACATAACAACAGCACTCTCATTCTTAGGCAACCCATATACGATAACGATGGCAACATCGTAACTGGAAAGAAAAAGATCGTTATGTATATGCTGGACGGTCCAAGTAAGAAAACGCTTATCAGGAGCGAAGCAATTCAGGTTGGCACTGGCGGATTCACATTCACTAAAACGGATGAAATTGCCAATGATGTCAAAAAGTTCAACTATAGGCTTGCAAAGGCGACATCGATTAAGCCAACTACTGCCACATTGTCTCTGCCCGGAACCGTGACCACCCATGAACCCAATGCCGGACAGATTCGGCTCCTCCACATCAAATCCCAAAATCCACCAATCGACCAAACAAGAGACGGTCAAAACTCAGCATCGCGTGGCATTGCAACCTCCAGCCTAACTAGCTTCGTTTCGCAATTGGTCTATGCCCTGCTTGCCGCAACCCTCGGTTCACCCTTACCACCCGTCGACGTTCTGTACGAAGTTGACGAAGAAACAACTTCACGAGCCGATAAGTCAGTCGACGCTAACCAAGTCAAAGTCTGGATCACCGTAAATGGACGCGAAGATCAACCCGATACGACCCTCAGCGCAACTGGGATGATGCGCAACGCCAACTAAAGGACAAAGGAACACAATGAGAAACAACCGATTTAAGTCGAAACAAGCGGGTTCTAGCCTCGCCTTGACCATGATGTTCTTCACCGTCATCGGCATGGTCACAATTGCTGCCGTCGGAGTCACCACAACCAACGACGCCATGGCCCAACGCGCTGTCGAAAAAACCCAAGCCACAGCCCTTGCCGAAACCGGGGTTGAAATGCTCTACGACCAAATCTGCCGCGACTATGCGGAACTCAAAACACCAGGATCCAGCAAAGCAAAAACCACGATCATCAGCAACTTCGCCGGCCGAGACAGAACGCAAGGTTCTTACGAAGCAAGAGTAACCGACGTACAAACCACAAGAGTTTCCCCTGCGCCGAGTCAACCAACCGGCTCTGTTCAGTACACCCACGTCTATGAACTCGAAGGAACCGGAACCGCATTCAACGGCACCACCTCAATCACAAAGGCTAAATTCACGATCCGACGAGTTCTCAACGGAGACGACACCGGCGGCTCCGACGCCATCTTTGTCGATTTCCCCGGAGCCATTAACTCGAACACCACAATCGAATTCGTCACGAATCAAGGTGTCCGAACCCAAGATCCCGCCGGTACCGATAAATCGGCCCACATCGTCGCCAATGACGGAATCATGTGGAAACCCGCAACCGGAATCAAAGACACCTACGTCAACCCCAACATCATTGATATTCAGGGGCACATCATGGTTGCCAACCAACCAAGCACCTATCCCATCGATATGACGAAGGGGATCAGCGGCCTCGGTAATCCCAACGGTCGAAAAAACTATCGATCCGCCGGTGCCCACTCCACCCCGTCGCCTGATTTCACCGTCGCCGCCGACGAAGTCACCGGTATGGGTCAAGAAAAGCACTATCCCGATCTCAACGAACTCGTTGCAATGAGAAATGCGTTGCTCAAATCTGCGACAGAAGCGCCCGGCGTCACAACTTACACGAATCTGAACTCAAGTGCAGTTCCATTCCACTCATCCCTCGGTCGTAAAATCGTCACCGCTCCCGCAATCATCAATGGCGATATCAACGTTGCCTCCGGCGACCATCTCCACTTCCGACCATCCTCCTCCAAAGTCGATGACAATGTCATTTATGTCTACGGAGACATCAAGAACATGGGCGAAATCGCCAATCTCGGTGTCAAAATCGTCGTGCTCGGTCAATACACCGATTCCGCATCAACCACCTACAATCTCTCAACGCAAAATAGTCCCTACACGAAGCTCGAGGATGTCTACAAGCAAGCCGCCCTCGTCAGCTTCAATCAAAGAAAAGATGCGATCAAAATCACGAGCAATAGCAGCGCCCGATACGGAACCGTATTCGCCGCCGCTGGTGGAATCGAAATCACCGGAAACCTCGAAGTAAACGGCATCCTCACCTCCGGCGGAGCGCCCGAATACACTCCCAATCAAATCTGGGATCGGAACTACAAAACCGGGAGCAACATCGCCTACGGCGGAGGCGTCAAAGTCGCTCCAATCAACGGACAGTCATTCGTTGTCAACTTTGTTCGCGAAGCAAAGACATTCTCCGTCGGGGGAAGTGGCAACAAAACTGCCCTTGCGCTTCTCGAACCCATCAAAGCAGACCGTCTCGCCGACTGGCAAAGACTCCGCTAAACCCGGCGCAAGCCATCCGCAACAAACCAACCAACCAGGCCGGCTAGATACAATATCGAGCCGGCCCAAATCATTGTTTGACCAACCGCTTCCCAGCCGTTCCCGAATCGGGCAAACCCAAACCCCAAAACCCCCACCGCAACAAATCCAATCAGCCGAGTAACGCTCACATGAAACGACTTCTGAGTAACTCCCACCAAAACGTAAATCCCCGCCGCTAACCAAAAATTGATCAAGCTCACAAATGCCACCATGAATCCCGGGTGAACGCGATACCCCGCTGTCCCTCCACCCAAATCAAAATGATCAAGCAAGTCACTCGCCGAAAGCGAAGCCCCCATAGCCACCCCTGAAACCAACATCGTGACCACCTGCCCCAATGTCCAAGTAGAAATCGGCCCAAACTCCGGCGCTATTGGCTGCTCCTGTGCCACCGCCGTATAACAAATTCCCGCTACAACCCCCACCACACCAAGCAAAAAAACCGAATAGTTCGTCCCCGCTGAAGCATCGGCAACCGGAACTTTCTTCCGCTTCCCCGTCTCCATCATCGCCACATGCATATCCCGATAAACCGTATTGTCTGGGTCAAACTGAACCGCAAACCCATACTGCTTTGCCGCTTCCACATAGTCCCCGTTTAATCGCGCGGAATCAGCCAAAACCGCATAAGCCAGCGGCTCATTCACCCCCGCACGAATGATCTCGCTCGCCAAGCCCGCCGCCTCTCCCCACCGACCACGGCCCGCCAACTTCTGCATCTCCGCGACCTTTCGCCGCGC